>Ga0102924_1001779_pt1 | contig 24314 bp, 29 predicted proteins | sample PaiPotPPM11metaG_FD_80116 | JGI IMG/M metagenome (GOLD analysis project Ga0102924, IMG submission 80116) | Iron sulfur acid spring bacterial and archeal communities from Banff, Canada, to study Microbial Dark Matter (Phase II) - Paint Pots PPM... ...
CCCGTATGCGGGCGCTCTTCCCGACTTTTCCTCGCAGGTAATACAGCTTGGCCCGGCGCACTTTGCCGTGCCGAACCACGTCGATCTTCTCGATTCGAGGTGAGTGCAGCAGGAAACTACGCTCCACCCCGACGCCGTGAGCGATACGGCGCACGGTGAAAATCTCTTTGGTACCGCTGCCGCGGCAGCCGATCACAATGCCTTCGAAGATCTGGATCCGCTCGCGTGTGCCCTCGACGACCTTTGCGTGCACCTTGACCGTATCGCCGGGGATCAAAGTGGGGACGTTCTTGCGCTGGGCCTCAGCGTCGAGCAGGTTGATGACGTTAGACACGGCGTACAAGGATAACACCCAGCTACGGCGTGGGCTGATGGTCGAGCAAATCGGGACGCCGACGGCGCGTTCGCTCGGCAGCCTGCGCACGGCGCCAGCGCTCGATCTCGGCGTGATGGCCGGACAGCAGCACCTCCGGAACCTGGTGGCCCTCGAAGACCGCAGGCCGCGTGTAGTGCGGGTACTCCAGGAGTTTCTCGGCAAACGACTCGTCTTTGGGCGACTCCTCCGAACCCAGGACACCGGTGATGAGCCGGCTGACCGCATCGATCAGCACCATCGCCGGGAGTTCGCCGCCGGTGAGCACGTAATCACCGATCGAGACCTCCCGATCGACCAGGTGCGCACTGACCCGCTCGTCGACGCCCTCGTAGCGGCCGCAGATCAGGTAGAAGTCGGAATGAGCCGCCAGCTCGCGCACCAGTCCCTGGTTGAGACGCTCTCCCTGCGGGCTCAGCAGGATCACGGGTCCCGTCCCTTCCCTGGCCCTGACCGCTTCGAAGATGGGCTCCGGCTTGAGGACCATTCCGGCGCCACCGCCGTAGGGAATATCGTCGACCTGGCGGTGCCGGTCATGGGTGTAATCGCGCAGGTTGTGAATGCGCAAGGTGACCAGCCCGGCAGCCAGTCCGCGACCCGTCACGCCCGAGCTCAACGGACCAGGGAATAGCTCGGGGAAAAGCGTCAGGACCTCGATGTTCACGCCTGCGTCTCTTCAGGTAGGTCGACGGTGATCCGGCCTTCAGAGGGCGCTATGGCGCGGACGACGCTGCGGACCATCGGGATCAAGACTTCGCGGGTTCCGTCCGTGACGCGCAACACGTCGTTCGCCGGGTAGGTGAGCACTTCGGCCACCTCGCCGAGCTCGCGATCTCCATTCACGTCGAACACCCGCAGGCCCACCAGTTGGAAGTGGTAGTACCGATCGGCAGGGAGCGCCCGCGCGTCCTGGAGCCGCACCGTGCAGTAGGCGCCGACGAGGTGCTCGGCGGCGGTGCGATCGTCGATGCCGTCGAAGGTGACAAGCAAACCATCGGGCTGTTCGATCGATCGAGCAACCCGCAACCGCCGGCCCGCGACGTCCACCTCGCGGCCCGGCGCGAACCGATCGGGAAAGTCGGTCAGGAGCTCGACCCGCAGTGCGCCCTTGACGCCGTGGGCGCTCCGGACCAGACCAATCCGAAGATCGGTTTCTGGTTGCGTCGTCAAACGATCTCGACCATCACCCGATCGTGGTTCTTAAGGGCAGCGGCACGCACCACGGCACGAATGGCGTCGATGTTTCGTCCGCCCCGGCCTATGACCTTGCCGACATCCTCGTTGGCCAGTGTCACCTCGACCCGGTTGGTGCGCTCCCCTTCGACCATCGCGATCTTCACGTCATCCGGCTTGGACACCATCGCCTTGATGATGTAGCCGACCAGGTCGGTGTAGTCGTGCACGTCAGGCCTCCTCAGTGGCGGCGGCCGCGGCGGTCTCGGGTGCGCTCTGCCCAGCTGGTGCCGCAGCAGCCGGTGCGGCGGCGGGCTTCGGCGGTTTGGTGGGCCGCTTCCTGGCCGACTCCTTGGGCAGGAGTCCCTGGTCGATCAGGAACGCGCGGGCGGTGTCCGAGGGCCGCGCTCCCTTCTGCAGCCAAACCTTGATCTTGTTCTGGTCCAGGTTGAGCTTCACCGGCTCGGTCATCGGATCGTAGGTGCCGAGAATCTCGATGAACTTGCCGTCTCGTGGCGAGCGGCTGTCCGCCACCACCAGGCGATAGAACGGGTGCTTCTTTGCGCCGATGCGCCGCAGTCGAATCTTTACCGACAAATTGACCTCCTAGCCTTTTAAAAGTTGAGCGGGATCGAAGGGTAATCCCTTGATGCCTCTTCCCTTCCCCATCTGTTTCATCATCTGCTGCATCTGCTGAAAGCCCTTGATCAGCCGGTTCACGGCTGCGATATCGGTGCCGGCGCCACGCGCAATTCGGCGTCGGCGGCTGCCGTCGATCGTCTCGGGTCGCTCGCGCTCCGTCGGCGTCATCGACAGGATGATCGCTTCCATCTGCTTCAGCTGGTCATCATCGGGCAAGGCACCCGCGAGGTTTTTGATCTTTCCCGCACCCGGCAGCATGCCGATGATCCCTTCCAGCGGACCCATTTTCTTGACCTGCTTCAGCTGCTCCATGAAGTCGGTGAGCGTGAGCCGCCCAGCGCGGAGCTTCTTTTCCATCGCCTGCGCCTGCGAAGCATCGACGTGGTCCTGCGCTTTCTCGATCAGGGTCAGCACGTCGCCCATGCCGAGAATCCGGGACGCCATCCGATCGGGATAAAAGATCTCGAAGTCCGTCAGCTTTTCACCGACGCCCACGAATTGGATTGGCGTTTGGGTCACGGCCCGTAGCGAGAGCGCCGCGCCGCCGCGCGCATCGCCGTCCATCTTGGTCAGGATGGCGCCAGTCAGCGCGATCGTCTGTTGGAAGGCGGTCGTCACGTTGACCGCCTGCTGGCCGGTCATGGCATCGAGCACCAGCAGCCGGTGTTGCGACGGGACGGCGTCCGTGATGGCCTTCAACTCGACGAGCAGGTCCTGAGCGACCTGCAGCCGGCCGGCGGTATCGACGATGACCACGTCGGCGTTGACGCGTCGCGCCTCCGTGAGCGACTCGCGGGCGATGCTGACCGGATCGGTGCCGCGCGGCGCGTAGGCCGGCGCGTTGATGCTCTTGGCCAGCACCTCCAGCTGCTCCATCGCGGCCGGACGCCGCACGTCGGTCGACACCAGCAGCGGACGGTGTCCTTCACGACGGACGAACAGGGCGAGCTTGCCGGCGGTCGTGGTCTTGCCCGAGCCCTGCAGGCCGGCGAGCACGATCACCGTGGGCGGCGACGGCGCATATGTCATCGGTACGCGATCGCCGAGCATGCGGACCATCTCTTCGTCGACGATCTTCACGATCTGCTGGCCCGGGTTCAGGCTATCCATCACCTCGGCGCCGACGGCCCGCGTGCGAATGCTCGTAACGAAGTCCTTGACCACCTTGTAATTGACGTCCGCCTCGAGCAGGGCGAGTCGGACCTCCCGCAGCCCGGCATCGACGTCGGCCTCGCTCAGCTTGCCCCGCCCCGTCAGCGTCTTGAGTGCCTGGTCGAGGCGCTCGGTCAGGGACTCAAACACGTTGGGTCCGCTCCAATCCGAGCTTGCGCTCGTAGTCGTCGAGGTTCACGGTGGTCCGCCGCACCACGTCGTAGACGGCCGTCCGCGTCACCCCTTCACGCTGGGCGATCTCGCCATAGGACCAATCGAGCTCCCAGGCGAGGTGGAGGATGCGGCGCTGGTGCTCGGTCAGCAACGAGCCGTAGAGATCGAGCAGCCGCAACTGGCGGTGGCGACGTCGGGCACTGTCAAGCATTTAGCCTTGACAGTATACGGCCCCCAAAATTCCTCTCCCCCTCTGGGGGAGGGCAGGGTCGGGGCTGTTAGCTCCGCGTCTCCTCGTTGCGCAGCACGAATTGCAGCAACCAGAGAATCCCGACCACGGCAGCGCCCAGGGCCAGCAGGCCAATGGCGCCCACGACGACGGCGAGGATCAGGAAGGTCAGACCGGTTCGTCCTCGTCGGCGGGCTCGACTCGTTCGTCTTGCAGGATCTGGAGCGCCTCCGCGGCCTGCTCTCGTGGAACCCAAAGGTCGACCGCGGCGATCTCGCCGGCCGTCTCGGGGATCACCGCAGCCATCGCCTCATGCCGTAGATACACCTGGATGCCGGACGCCTCCAGGACGGCCTTCCAAACGTCGGCCTCGGGCAGCCCGTTGGCCGTCACCAGTTTGACGAACGCCGAGTTGTCTGCCGGGGTCATCGCGGTTCCTCCATCTGTAACAGCGCGTCCAGGTATGGTGCGGGATCGAATCGGTTCAGGTCGTCCAGGCCTTCGCCAATGCCGACAAGCTTCACCGGCACCGAAAGCTCAGCTTCGATACTAAGCACTACGCCGGCCCGGGCGCTGCCATCCATTTTCGTCACCGCGAGCCCGGTCAAACCGATCGCTTCCTGGAACACCTTGACTTGCTGCGCCGAATTCTGACCAACGTGGGCGTCGAGCACGGCGAGCACCTCATGCGGCGCCTGGGGATCGAGCCGCTGCAGGACCCGGCGCACCTTCCGCAGCTCCTCCATCAAATCGGTGCGGGTGTGCAGCCGGCCGGCCGTATCGACGATCACGGGACTCATGCCGCGCGCGCGCGCCGCCTCTACGGCATCAAAGGCGACAGCCCCAGGGTCAGACCCCGGTTGATGCGCAATGACATCGACCTGGGCCCGCTGTCCCCAGAGCCGCAACTGCTCGATCCCCGCGGCCCGATACGTGTCGGCCGCGGCCAGGAGCGGGCGGTGGCCTTCCCGGCGCAGTAGGTCTGCCAGCTTTCCAATGGTCGTCGTCTTGCCGGATCCATTGACGCCGACGACCAGGACGACCGCCGGCGCGCCGTCGAGGTTGAGGTCGCGCGAACGTCCGCCCATCTGGGTCGCCAGGTCGGCCTTCAGAAAGCGCAGCGCGTCAGCGGGTGTGCGTAGGTGGGCGCCGGCTGACTGTTTACGCAGGTCCGTGACCACCCGATCGGTGGTGGGCACGCCGACGTCAGCCGCGATTAGTGTCGCTTCGAGGTCGTCCCAGAATGCGACGTCGAGGGCCGGGCGGCCGAAGACCTCTTTGAGGTCGGCAACGTAGGCCTGTCGCCCGGCGTCGAGACTTTTCGAGAAGCGTTTCCAGAATCCCTGGCGCTCGGCCGGCGCCATCTCATCCGGCTCAGGCGGAGCGTTCACCTACCGGGATCCTGGCGTCCTGATGCAGGCGGACGGACACGATGCGTGAGATCCCGTGCTCTCCCAGGGTGACGCCGTACAGCACCTCCGCCTGCGCCATCGTCGAGTGATTGTGGGTCACGATCAGGAATTGCTGGTCGCTGGCGAGCCGTTTCAGCACCCGATTGAAGCGGATGACATTCGCGTCATCGAGGGCCGCGTCGACTTCATCCAGCACGTAGAAGGGGCTCGGGTTGACCGCCTGCAGGGCGAAGAGGAAGGCCAACGCGGTCAGCGCCCGCTCGCCGCCCGACAGCAGGGTCAGCGGCTGCAACCGCTTGCCGGGCGTCTGGGCCAGGATCTCGACGCCCTCGTCCAGCGGGTTACCCTCCGGCTCCCCCTCGAGCCGTAGGGTCGCGCGGCCGCCCTCGAAGAGCTCAGCAAAGAACTCCTGGAAGTTCACGGCGACGGATTGGAACACGGTGCGGAACCGGCTATCAATCTGTTCTTCGAGCCGCTGCCGCAGCTCGTTGAGCTGCGCGGTCGCGGCCTCGAGGTCGGCCAGTTGCGCCGACAGGCTGTCGCACCGGTCGCGAACCTGCGCATACTCCTCGGGCGCGAGCAGGTTGACCGGGCCCATCGCATCGAGCCGTCGCTGCAGACGCGAGACCTCACGTTCCGTCTTCTGCCAATCGACGTCCTCGATCGCCTCCGTGTCGTCCTCGATTTCCTGGCCACCCTCGCGGAGCGTGAGCGCGCACCGGTCAACCTCGATCTGCGCGGCCTCGCGGTCTGCGACCGATGCCGTCCAGGCATCATCGGCGTGGGCGAGCTCGACCTGCAGCGTGACGTTGCGTTGTTCGTCCTCACGGAGCTGTGCCTCGAGTGCTGCGAGCGTGTCGACACCCGGGAGCTGGGTCGACTCGAGCGTCTCGAGCTCGACGCGTAACGCCTGCGAGGTCTCGAGCCACCGCAGTCGTTCCTCATTGATCAAGGCTGGCTGAACCGCGAGCTCCCCCTCGGCGGCGCGGCGCTGGGCGAGCTCATCACCATGCGATCGCAGCGTTTGCTGAGCCCGCTCCAGTTGGCGGACCAGGTCATCGGACCGCTGGCGGGCCAGTGCCGCACGGAGTTCCGTCTCCTGGCGCCGGTCCGTGAGGTCACGCAGGCTGGCGGCGACCTCGACGATCCGTTGCTCGAGCGCGGCGAGCTCTTGGTCCGCGGTGGTCTCCGACTCGCCAAGGACACGCTGGCGGCCCAGGGTCTCGACCTCGGCCTGCTCGGCCTGCTGGAGAAGTCCACCGATCCGAATCAGTTGCTGCCGCAATTGCGCTTCCTGCTGGGTCTCGCGCTGGAGCGCCTCGGTCGCTGCGGCGAGCGCGCCCGCTGCCTGCGCCGCCGCAGTGCGTGCCCCGTCGACCCGGGCCACAATGGCTTGTCGTTCCGTGATCAATGCTGCCCGGACGGCAGCCAGTTCTTCTACGTCCTCGGCTGCCTGCAGCGCGGCGTGCCGTTCGCCATCGAGAGCCTGCTCGGCATCCCGAATCCTAGCCTGGACCTCGAGCAGCGCGTCGGCAGCCTGTCCACCTCGATACGAAACCGCTGTGATGATCTCGCCACCAGGTGTCACGGCTCGCAGCTCCGGATGCCCTTCAACAACCCGTGCGCCCTCCGAGCGGTCGGCGACCAGGACCACGCCGCGAAGCAGATGGGCCAGAAGCCGTCCGGCATAGTCGGGCGCGCGCACGAGGTCGATGATGGAAAGCAATCCGTCCGGGATGGACGGCGGCGGGTCACCGTCCTGCGCGTAGAGCAGTGTGTCGCGCGCATCCTCGGCTGAGGCAACCGCCGCCGCGGCGCTATCGAAGCTGCCTCGGTCGCGCGCCACCCAACCGTGCAACCAGCCCTCGAGCGCGGCTTCGACTGCCACCCGGTGCGCCGGCTCGACCTCGATCAGCTCGAGCAGGCGTTCCCAGTTGTCGTCGCTGCGGAGCGGGCCACGACGCTGCGCGCCATCCAGCAGCGTCCGCAGGGCGCCGAGCTCGGCTTCCAACGAGCGGAGCGCCGCTTCGCGCTCCACAACCAACTTGCGCGACGCCTCGACGGCGGCCTCGGTTTCGCCCTGGCGCTGCTCGATGCTCGCGGTCGCCTGGCTCACGTCGGAAAGCTCGCGCCCGGCCGCTTCGGCGGTGCGGCTCCGCCGGTCGAGCTCGTCGGTCAGGGTCGCGTGTCGAACGGACCAGGCCTCGAGTTGCGCGCGCGCCTGCTGCTGCTGTTCGCTCAGGAATTGCCGGCGGCCCTCCAGCTGGCGAAGTTCCGCGTCGATGGACGCGGTCTCTCGTTGGGTGTCATGCCGCCGCTTGAGGCGCGCGATCCGCTCCGCCTCGAGCGCCGCCTGCGCTTCGCGCGCGGTCTGCTCGCTATCCACCGCTGCCTGGAGAGCACTTGTTGCCGCCTCCAGCTCAACGCCCGCGCCCTCGACCGCGCGAGCGAGCTCATCCACCACACGATTCCCGGCCTGTTCGGAGGCGTCCAACCGTTCGACCTCGCGCTGCAGCGCCTCCAACGCCTGAACAGCGGCCAAATTGCGTTCCTGGGCGATCCGCGCCTGGTGCTCGCTTTCCGCCAAGCGAAGCCGCACCTCGGCCACGGCCTCCTGGTGACGCCAGCGCGCCTCGCGGGCAGCGAGCAACGCCGACCGATGCTCAGCGTAGAGCGGTTCGAACTCGGCGACCGCCTGGTTCGCCGCCGCACGCTTGTGGTCGGCCGTTTGCTGGCGGGTCAGAGCTTTGCGGAGCTGAACCATCGCCTTGCGCCAGGCATCGCGGGCAAGGCTGCCCTGCAGCACTTTGAGCGCATCGGCGACTTTCCTGTACTCCTCCGCGGAAGCGGCCTGCACGCGCAACTCCTCGGCGCGGGGACTCAGCTCATTGAGAATGTCACGCGCGCGTCGCATGTCGCGATCCGCCTCCGCAAGCCGGTTGATCGCTTCCTGCCGCTGGTCGCGAAGCCGCCGGACCCCGGCCGCTTCTTCGATCAACTCGCGGCGGAGTGCGGGGGCGGCCTGGATCACGAAGTCGATATCGTTCTGCGCGGTCACGGCGTAGCCGTCCTGGCGCAGGCCGGTACTGGCCAGCAGCGCGTCGATGTCTTTTAATCGCGCCCGCGACCCGTTGATCAGGTACTCGCTCTCACCGGAGCGGAAGAGACGGCGCGCAACTTCGATCTCGTTGAACTCGACATTGAGTCGCTGGTCGGCATTGTCGATCGTGAGCATGACCTCGGCCATGCCGACCGCCGACTTGCCCGGACCGCCCGAGTAGATGACGTCCTCCATCTTCAGGCCCCGCAACCCGCGGGCATTGCGCTCGCCGAGCGCCCAGCGGATCGCATCGACCAGGTTCGACTTGCCGCTGCCGTTGGGGCCGACGATCGCCGTGATGCCGCGGCTGAATGGCAACTCAGTGCGGCGGGCGAAGGTTTTGAACCCCTGCAGCCGCAGTGACTTCAGATGCACAGACTAAAAAGTTAAAGACATGGCTGAGCGATCGCGCCCATCAGTGACGTAAGCATGGACCACGGCGCGGGTCACGACGTGTATTAGAGCACGTCGCCGTTGCCGATGGCAACGGTGCCTATGCCGGGTATACGTTGACTTCGGTCGCTTTCACGACGACCCATACCGGATCGCCGCGGTCGAGGCTCAGTTCCCGGACCGCCGCCGGCGTTACCTCGGCGACGATCGACGGGGTCCCCTCGAGGCGCACGCGCACGCGGTCGCCCTGGAAATCGAGGTCGACCGCTCGTCCTTCCCACACGTTCCGCGGGGTGCCGTCGGGGCGAGTCCGATAGAGGGCCACAGTGCGAGGATGCACAACGGCGAACACCTCGCCATCGACGGCGCCCGCCGCCATGAGCGAGCCCCCGCCCGCGATGGTGATGACGTTCTCGCTCGCGCGCCCGCGGAAAAGGTTGACGCCCACGAGGTCGGCTACGTAGCGCGACCGGGGTCGCTGCGTCACGTCGGCCGGCGAGCCGGACTGCAGCACCCGCCCCTGCTCGAGAATGACGAGCCGATCCGCCATCGCCATTGCCTCCACCGGGTCGTGGGTCACGAGAAGTCGCACCCCTCGAAATGATTCGAGGTGCCGGCGCAGGTCGCGGCGGAGCTCGACGCGCGTGCTCGCATCGAGGGCCGCCATCGGCTCGTCGAGCAGGAGTAGCGCAGGGTTGGTCGCGAGCGCGCGCGCCAGCGCGACGCGCTGGGCTTGCCCACCCGACAGCGACGCCGGCTTCCGTTGCGCCTCTGCCCGCAGGCCGACCCGCTCGAGCCAGCGGTGAGCGGTGGCGGTCGCCTCTGGCCGAGCTGTGCCACGCGAGCGCAGGCCGAAGGCGACGTTCTCGAGCACGGTGAGGTGCGGAAACAGCAGGTAATCCTGGAAGACCATGGCGATGGGTCGTCGCTCGGACGGTACGAAGACCCTGGCCGCTGGTTCCTCGAACACGACCCCGTCGAGGGTGACGCGCCCGGCGTCGAGCGGCAAGAGTCCGGCCAACGCGCGGAGCAGCGACGTCTTGCCCGCTCCGTTGGGCCCCAGTACAGCGACGACTTCGCCCGGCTCGACCTTCAGGTCAACATCGAGCTCGAAGGCGCCGATGCCCAGGCGCATCCGCGCCTCGAGGCTCACGACGCCCCCAGCCAGCGGTCCCGAAGCCCAATCAGCACCGCCAGCGAGACCGCCAGCAGCACCAGGCTCAACACGATGGCGGCATCCGGGTTGGTCTCGAGCGCGAGGTAGACCGCCAGCGGCATGGTCTGGGTGCGCCCGGGAAAGTTGCCCGCAAACGTGATCGTCGCGCCGAACTCTCCCAGCGCCCGGGCCCAGCAGAGGACGGCGCCCGCGACGAGTGAGGGACGCACAAGCGGTAGTGTGACCCGCCAGAGCACAGTCCAGCGGCTGGCACCCAGGGTTCGCGCTGCATCCTCGAAGCGCGTGTCCATCGAGCGAAGGCCCGCTTCGACCGTGATCACGAGGAAGGGCATCGCCACGAAGGTCTCGGCGATGATCGCGCCGGCCGTCGTGAAGGGGAGGTGAATGCCGAAGGTACTCGCGAGCCAGCCGCCCAGCAAACCGCGCCGGCCGAAGGCCAGCAGCAGGGCGACGCCGCCGACCACCGGCGGCAGGACCATCGGCAGCACGGTCAGCGCACGCAGCACCGCGCGGCCTGGAAAGGTGAGCCGCGCGAAGGTCCACGCCAACGGCACGCCGAAGACGAGGGCGATCGCGGTCGCCGACAACGAGGCAAGCAGAGAAAGGCGAAGCGCCGTCAGCACCTCCGGCGAGCGCAGCTGGTCCCAGGTCGCAGCCCACGGCGTGCGAAGCACCAACCCGATCAGCGGGAGGACGAAAAACGCGGCCCCAACCGCAGCCAGCACCAGGAGCGCGACAGGGGCGGCCGGCCGAGCCGTCGTCGCTTTACGGGCCGGTAAAGCCATACCGCGCCAGGGTCGGCTGGCCGGCGCCAAGAAGATACGAGATGAACGCCTTGGCCAGTGGCGCGTTCTGCGAATCCTTGAGGACGGCCACTGGGTAGTCGGCCACCACGTTGAATCCAAGTGGAATGTCCACTCCCTGGATCGCGGCGCCGCCCGCCTTCACGTCGGTCACGTAAACGATGCCGGCGTCCGCTTCGCCCAGGGCGACCTTGCTGACGACGGCCTTGACGTCGGTCTCCTGGCTGGCGGGTTTCACGCTCACGCCAGCTTTCTGAAGGGCTTGTCCGGCGTACCGCCCGCATGGCACGACAGGGGCACACAGCACGACAACGAGGCCGGATTTGGCGAGGTCCGACAGCCCCATGACGTGTTTCGGGTTTCCGGCCCCGACGACGATTTCGAGACGATTATGGGCAAAGATCGACGGCGATCCGGCGACGAGTCCGGCGTCAACCGCTTTCTGCATGTTGGGCTGGTCCGCTGAGGCGAAGACATCGCCGATCGCGCCCTGCTGGATCTGCGCGACCAGCGTCGATGAGCCCCCAAAGCTGAACTTGACCATGGCACCGGGGTGAGCCGTTTCGAAGTCCTTGCCGATCGCGGTGTAAGCCGCAGTCAACGAGGCGGCCGCGAAGACTGTGATGGTGCCGCTCAGCGAGGATGCGGGCGCGGAGTTGCCACACGAACCACACACCGCCGCAACGGCGAGTGCAACGACGGCTCTCCAGCGCATCGGCGGGTTCAGGCCTCGGGTAGCTCGACCATCACGTGGGTGGCCTTGACCACGGCGACCGCGCGCACCCCCGGAGCGAGGCCCAGCTCGTCGGCCGCTTCCCGGGAAATGAGCGAGACGAGTCGATACGGACCCGCCTGCAGCTCGACCTGGGCCATGACGCGGTCTTTGACGACGCGCGTGACGATGCCCTGGAAATGATTGCGTGCCGATCTGCCCACCGTCGTTTCCGGCTTGACGTCAGCCAGCGGTGTCGCCATGAACCGCGCGAGTTGCCGCCCATCGACGACGCGTTGCCCGCCAGCGGTCCTGACGGTGGCCAGCCGGCCGCTATCAGTCAGCCGGCGGACGCTGTCGACACTGATACCGAGGAACTCAGCGACCTCGCCGATCTTGTAGGAAGCCATTTTGCGGGACGACCAAACTCTAGCATTTGCGGGGTTTCTCCGCAAAATCCCTCTGATTATCTGGAGTGCTCGTGGCCGCTAGAATCCTCCGTGAAATGAGCGTGAAGGACGTCGAGGACCTCCGAGCCGAGAACGCTGAATTACGCCGGCTTCTGGCGAAGCACCAATGGGCCGGACTGACCCCGGTCAAATCCAGTGGGGTCTGTCCCGAGTGTGCCGGCGCGAAACCCCCGGATGGTCGCGGTCACCGGCCCGGCTGCGCCGTCGCTGCGGTATTGGCCGGGAGCTAGTTCGGAGAGCGGCGCGCCTCGTGGGCGGCGACCGCCTCCAGGACTTCGTCGGCCGCAGGCGGATGGTCGAGCGCGCCGAGTTGCGCCAGGGCTTCGCGCGCCGCCATCTGTTCCGCGGCCCGTTTTGTCCGTCCCTGTCCTTTGCCGCGAATGTCGTCACCGAAGGTGACCTCGGCGGTGTACTCCCGCCGGTGGCCGGGACCCGAGGCGCTGACGATCTCGTACTGCGGCGTCGTCAGGAACCGCTCCTGGGTGACCTCCTGGAGGCGGCCCTTGTAGTTGTCGTCGGGCCAGGCCTGGACGTCGATAAGACTGCGACTGAAGAGACGGTAGGCCGCCCGATAACCCTGGTCCAAGAAGATCGCGCCGATGACCGCCTCGAAGGTGTTGGCGAGGATCGACTGTAGCGAGCGCGCCCCCGTCTTGTGGGCCCCCTTTCCAAGCAACAAGTAATCGCCGAGGCTGAGGCGCGAGGCGAGGCGCGCCAGGCTTTTCGTATTGACGACCGAGGCGCGCAGGCGGGTCAGCTCGCCCTCGTCCGAGGTCGCATAGGTGTTGTAGAGGTGCTCGGCCGCGATCAGCTCGAGCACAGCATCGCCGAGGTACTCGAGCCGCTCGTTGTCCGCGCTGCCGCGTTCGGGATGCTCGTTGTTGTACGAACGGTGGGTCAACGCCTGCCGGAGCAGGGCAGCATCGTGAAAACGCACGCGGAGCGTGCGCTGAAGCTTTTGTATGGGGTCGTCGGTCGGCGTGGGCTCTAGTTCAGGTGGTGATTCCGAGCTTTTCTTGAACGTAGTCCCACGCGGCACCGACGGTCTGGATCTTTTCAGCGTCCTCGTCAGGTATCTCCATTCCGTATTCTTCCTCGAACGCCATGATCAATTCGACCAGGTCGAGGGAATCCGCGTTCAGGTCGTCGACGAAAGAGGCGTCGGGTGTGACTTGCTCGGTATCCACGCCAAGCTGTTCGGCGATGATGCCCTTGAACTTCTCGTAGCTGTTCCCGTCCATCCGACTCCCCTTGTAGCTGGTGCGAGCGCGGTCAAATTCTAGACCAAGCGGGGCCCATCTTCCTAGATTGGGAGACCGCCGTCAATGCCCAGGACCTGGCCCGTGATGTAGCCGGCCGCCCGCGACGCAAGGAAGACGATGGCGGGCGCGACGTCGTCCGGGGTCCCGATCCGGGGGATAGCCGCGGCCTGCCGGGCCCGTTCGAGGAGATCGGGGGGCAGGCTGCTGGTCAGCTCTGTGGTGATGAAGCCGGGAGCCACGGCATTGACCGTGATGTTCCGGGAGCCCACCTCTTTGGCCAGCGCCTTGGTCAGCCCGATCAGGCCCGCCTTCGAGGCACTGTAGTTGGCCTGGCCGGCATTGCCGGCAACGCCGGCGAGCGACGACACGTTGACGATTCGGCCGTATTTTTGCTTGAGCATCGGTCGCAGCGCGGCCTTGCTAGCGAGAAAGGCCGCCTTCAGGTTGGTCTGGATCACGATGTCCCAGTCGGCCTCGCTCATCCTCATCACCAGCGTGTCGCGGGTCAGCCCTGCGTTGTTGACCAGCACGTCGAGCCGGCCCCATTGCTTCACCACGGCCTCGACGGCGGTCCCTGGGGCCGCGCTGTCGGCGAAATCCGCCTGCAGCGCCATCGCCTGGTGGCCCTCGTGCGACAGCTCCTCGACCAGCGAGTCGGCCTCCGCCTGGCGGCTCTTGTAGGTGATCGCAACCATTGCGCCGGCCCGTCCGAAGAGGACGGCGGTGGCACGACCGATGCCGCGGCTTCCACCGGTGACCAGGACGACCTGTTCCGAAAAGCCGTCAGCCATTGATGGTCTTCAGGGTGGTGTTCATGCTTGCCAGATCCTCGATATTGTGGACCACCGCGCCCGGGAGAATCTTCTTGACCAGCCCGGTCAGGGTCCGCCGCGGACCGACCTCAATGTAGGTGTCGGCGCCCAGCTGCTGCAAACGCTGGATCGACTGCGTCCAGCGCACCGGGCCGGTCAGCTGGCCGACCATGAGCGCTCGGACCTCGATTGGATCCTGGTGGACCTGCGCGTCGGCATTAAAGACCTGGGGACGGCGCAAGGCGCGAAGCGGGATCTTCTCCCAGGCGGCGGCGAAGACCTGCGCGGCGTGGGCCATCAGTGGTGAGTGGAAGGCGCCACTGACGGGTAGCCGAACCAGGCGCTTCGCGCCCGCCGATTGCAGCTTGGGGCCGACGTCCTTCAGGCCGGCCTCGCTCCCCGAGATCACCACCTGGCCGGGCGCATTGTAGTTCGCGACCACAACCTCTTCCCCGGTGGCCGCGCAGGCCTGTTCGACGGCGCCGTCGGGCAGGCCGAGGACGGCGATCATGCCGCTGGCTTTAGGTGCTGCCGCCGACATCGCCCCGCCCCGTGCCCGCACGGCGGCCAGCGCATCGAGGGGATCGAGCGCGTCGGCCGCCACCAATCCCGCGAACTCGCCCATGCTGTGGCCGGCGACCAGCGCCGGGGCGAACCCCCGGGCCGTCAACAGGCGCAACAGCGCCAGGCTGTGAAACAGGATCGCCGGCTGGGCATTACTGGTCGCCTGCAGCTCGGCCTCGGGCCCGTCCACCATCAGCCGCCCGAGCGGCATCTCGAGCCGGTCCTCGGCCTGACGCAGGAAGTTAGCCGAACCCGGGTCCCCTTCCAGCAGGTCGCGGGCCATTCCAACGAATTGGGCGCCCTGGCCTGGGAACAGGAAGGCGACAGTGATCGGCTTGGGACCTAGTCGGTCTTGATGACTTCGCGCCCGTCGTAGTAGCCGCAGTTACGACAGATCGTGTGCGGCCGCTTCGGCTGGTGGCACTGCGAGCACTCGACGAGCGCAGTCCGCTTTATCGCCAGGTGGGCGCGGCGCTCGCCCTGGCGGGCATGGGCGTATCTGGTCTTTGGGAGAGCCATGAGCAGCCCATTATAAGGTCAGCGGCTGCTGACGACCTCCACTTCCTTGACGGGCTTGCCCGGAGGGGTCCGTAACGCCTCGACGCCCTTCTTGACGGTGGCCACCGTCCGCAATAGCTGGGTCTCCAGGTTCTGCATGACCTCCCAGGCGTAGCGGTCGGCGGCCCGGCGCGTCTCGTCGGCCTTGAGGGTGGCCTCCTTGAGCAGGGCCTCGGCCTGCTTTTCCGCCCGCTTGACCAGTTCGTGCTGGCCGATCATCGTCTGGGCCCGCTCGCCCGCCTTGCCCACGGTCCGGGCCGCCTCGGCCTGCGCCTCGGACAGCAGCCGCTGTTGCTCCTGGAGGGTCCAGCGCGCCTGCTTGATCTCGTCGGGCAGGCTAAGCCGGAGATCGTCGATGCAGGCTAGCGCCTCTTCCTGGTCGATGACGACAGTCCGCGTCAGCGGGATCTGGCGGCTGTGCCCGATCAAATACTCGAGGCGATCGATCGCTTCATGGATGTTCATTCAGTGTGCTCCTTCAGGGTCGCGGGGTTCCCGCGGTGAGACGTTGTTTGAGCGGTCCGACGACGTGGGCTGGGACGAATTCCGAAATGTCTCCACCGAACTCGGCGAGTTCCTTGATCAAGCTGGAGCTGAGAAACAGGTGGCGCAGGCTGGTCGGGATGAAGACGGTGGTCACGTCGGGCTCCAGGCGGCGGTTCATCAGCGCCATCTGGAACTCACTCTCGAAGTCTGACACGGCGCGCAGCCCACGGACGATCACGCGCGCGCCGACCTGTCGCGCGAAGTCGATGGTGAGGCCGCTGAAGGTGCTGACCTCCACGCGCGGACGCTCGCCAAGACTCTCGCGGATCATCGCGACGCGCTCTCCGGTCGTAAACAGCGGCCGCTTGCTCGGGTTCTCGAGGACGGCGATCACGACGCGGTCGAAGATCCCCGCAGCCCGATCGACGATGTCGAGGTGGCCGTGGGTCAGCGGGTCAAAGCTGCCCGGGTAGAGCGCGGTAATCACTGGTACCTGAAAAACGTGAGCCGGGTGGCCCCGTAATCGCGATCGCGCACGTGCGACAGTCGTTGCAGCGCGGGCAACGGTTGGCTGCGATGGTGCTCGACAACCAGCAGCGCCTGGTCGCGGAGGGGAGCCCGGTCGAGCGCCTGCAAGGCGGCGGTCAGCGTCGCGCTGTCCTGGTAAGGGGGGTCGAGGAGAAGAAGGTTGTAGGCGCCGAGGTCGCTGTCGTGCGCCCTCAACCAGTCGATGGCGTCTGCGTTTGCCACGTCGCCCTGCTGGGCGAAGCCGGTTGCGGCCAAATTCTCCGCGACGATGGTAGCACAGGCTCGGTCGCGTTCCACAAATGTTGCCGACGCGGCGCCACGCGACAACGCCTCGACACCCAGTGTCCCGGCGCCCGCGAAGAGATCGAGAACTCGCGCACCGCGTATGCTGTCGCCGATGATGTTGAACAAGGCCTCTCGCACCAGTGCCGTGGTCGGTCGCGTGGCTCGGCCCGGCGGCGTCTTGATCAGGCGTCCACGACTGGTCCCAGCGGTGACGCGCGTGGCCGGCCCCGTCATGGGATGAGTAAAACAGGCGGATCGGTCTGAGGGCCGCCGCCGAGGAAGGAGCAGCAGCATAGTCGTCGTCGCCGCCGTGGTTGGCATCATCCTCGTGCTCGCCCTGCCGATCGCCGCCGGTATGGGCGTCGGCTGGCTGCTGAGCCGGCTGCGCCCGCTGCCGCCCGCGGCCCCGCCACCGAAGGTCAGTCCAGAGCGAACACCTGACGATACGCCGAAAGCTGGCGGCGGAGGCCCGGCTCGCCGGCCAGCGTCGGGTCGCGCTCCAAGAGGCGGACGGCCTCGCTCTGGGCGTCGCTGATCAAGACCGCGTCCAGGAGGCTCGCCATCTTGAAGTCCTTGCCGTGCTGCCGATAGCCGGCCAGGTCGCCCCAGCCCCGTAGGCTGAGGTCGATCTCGGCAAGGTCGAAGCCACTTTTATTCGTGACGACGGCCTGCAGGCGCTTGAGCGACTGCGGATCCTCAGCATCGGTAAACAGCAGGCACCACGACTCCTCGGATCCGCGTCCCACCCGGCCGCGAAACTGATGGAGCTGCGCCAGTCCGAATCGGTCGGCGCCCTCGATCATCATGACCGTGGCATTTGGAATGTCGATGCCGACTTCCACCACCGAGGTGGAGACCAGGATGGCGACCTCTCCCCGCTTGAACGCTGACATAACCGTCTCCTTGTCGGCGGATTTGAGGCGGCCGTGCAGCAAGGCGATGCGGGAGGCGAGCTCCGGAAAGACCTCGCGCTGCAATTTCTCGAGCTCCTGGGTGGCTGAGCGGACACCGAGCTTGTCGGATTCCTGGATGAGCGGGCAGATCACGAACACCTGCCGTCCGGCCTCCACCTGCTTGCGGATGAAGTTGTAGGCATCGGTACGCTTCTCGGGCGGAACAAGGCCGGTCTTGACCGGCCGGCGCCCGGGTGGCATCTCGTCGAGGATCGAGATGTCGAGGTCGCCGAAGAGCGTCAGCCCAAGGGTGCGCGGGATGGGCGTCGCCGTCATCGACAGGAAATGCGGCGTGCGCTCGCTCTTCTGCCGGACGGCCAAGCGCTGACCGACACCGAAGCGATGCTGCTCATCGACGACGCTCAGCGCAAGGTCTTTGAACTGGACGCCCTCCTCGATCAGCGCGTGGGTGCCAACCAGCACTGGCAGCTCTCCCTCAGCCAGCGATGCCAGCATCGGCTTTCGCGCCGACGCCGGCGTGCTACCAACCAGCAGCCCGACATCGATCTGGAACGGCTCCAGGATCGATTGGATGACGTCCGCGTGCTGGCGGGCCAGGATCTCGGTCGGCGCCAGCAAGACGGACTGGAAGCCGGCGTGGGCGGCGTGATGCATGGCCATCGCCGCGACCACGGTCTTCCCCGATCCCACATCACCTTCGAGCAACCGGTTCATCGGCGCTGGCCGCGCCAGATCCTGCAGGATTTGCCAGGCGGCGACGCGCTGCGCATTCGTGAGCTTGAAGGGCAGCGCCTTGACGAAGCCCCGCGCGGTCGGCTCGTCAAAGGGCACCACCTGGGCGCTGCGTGCTTTTCGGGCCCGCTTCGCCATCTGGGCGGCCACCTGCAGGACAAACATCTCCTCGAAAGCGAGGCGCACCTTGGCGCGGTCCAATCGTGCCGCCGAGGCCGGGTAGTGGACCTGGCGCACCGCCTCGGCGCGCGCCATCAACTCGCGACGAGTGAGAAGTTCACCCGGCAAGAATTCCTCGAGCTGGTCGGCCAGCGGCAGCACCGCCTGGATTTTGGGTCGCAGCCATTTCGATGTCAGGCCCTCGGTTTCCCGGTAAATCGGCACCAGCCGTGCCACGTTCTTGGGTCGAAGCGACACCTTTTCGTGGTCCGGGTTCTTCATCACCAGCCCGCCGTTCAGGTCAGCCTCGCCGGCGACAAAGATCTCGTCGCCCTTTTGCAGGCTCTTGACCAGCCACGGCTGGTTGAACCAGACGACTCGCAACGTCCCGGAGTCGTCGCCGAGGACGGCCTCCGTCAGCGCCATCCGCTTGTACTTCGTCTGGTGGGCGCCGATGTCGTAGATCCGTCCGCGAACCGTTGTCTTGACGCCCGGACGCACGAACGCGATCGGCGTGATCGTGGAGAAATCCTCGTAGCGGCGCGGGAAGAAGAGCAAGAGGTCGCGGAGGGTCGCGATGCCGAGCCGGGCCAGCTTAGCCTCGGTCTTATCGCTGACGCCGGCGAGGTTCGCGACGGGATCGTCCAGGGACGGGTCCCGCACAACGTGCAACCGCGGCATGGTCAGGCGACGAGATAGGTAAAGCCGATCACACCAGGTCCGGTGTGCGTGCCGAGAACGGCTCCGATCTCGGTCAGCTGGATGTCGACGCCCGGATACCTCGACGCAACCCGCTCGCGCAATTGCTCGGCATCGGCCTGGGCGGCGCCGTGCATGATGGCGAGCTGGCTCACCGTGCCATCCCGCTCGAGCAGCTCGACCAGCCGGCTGAGCGCTTGCGGCCGTCCACGCGCCCGCCCGAGCGGGACGACTTCGCCGTCTTTCAACTGCAGGATCGGCTTGACGTTGAGCAACGACCCTAGCAGGGCGCGTGCCTTCCCGATGCGGCCGCCCCGCTCGAGGTAGGTCAGCGTGTCCACGACGCAAATGACCCGCGCCTTGGGCACGAGCCCCCGCAGACACTCCGCGATCGCTTGCCGATCGCGGCCAGCTCTGGCGAGCCTCGCCCCCTCGAGGGCCATGAAGCCGAGCGCCATGGAGGTGCTGAGTGAATCGACGACGTCGATTTCCCCATCGCCGACCGACTGCGCCGCCATCAGCGCCGAGTTGTAGGTGCCGGAGACCTTGCTGGAGAGGTGCACCGCGACGATCTCGTCGCCGCCTTCACGGAGGGTTCGATAGGCCTCTTCGAAGGCACCCACCGAGGGCTGCGAGGTGTGGGGCAACTGTGATGACGCTTTCAGTCGACGGAAGAACTCATCCGTCGAGAGATCCACATGGTCACGAAAGACCTCGTCGCCGAAGTGAACGTTGAGCGGCACAACCGTGATACCGGCGGCCCGCTGTTGCTCTGGGGTCAAGTCCGCGGTGGAATCCGTAACGATCCGCACCACGAGTGGAGTATAGGGCGATAACATACTTGGCTCCCCAAGTCTGTTTTCTCGGGCTACGCACAGGCTCAGCAGCCCCACGTTGGCACCCGACGGCTCCTGCCGAGCCGATGAGGGAAACGTTCCTCGGCACGCACCGAATTAACAATTCCCATGCCGCTTTACCTGCTCCGGGAGTTCGGGAGCAGGACCGGCCAGCGGCATCTAGTCGTCTCAAGGTGCAACTCCCTTGCGGGAGGCCGCCGGTGCTTTCAACCTTGCGGCACCGCGGATCATATCCGCGCGCCTTGACAGCTATCTGTCGCACTGGGCCAAGGATGTCATTGCCGAGTACAGCCAGCGCTTCGCGGCAATCACAGCCGGGCAACGGGCACGTTTCGTTAGGTTGGGCGTCGCAAAGATTGATAAATCTATAGTGCGATGTCGCTCCCAGGACATGTCGCCGTCGGCGCACGCCTTAGTACCGGCCCCAACTCGCGACTCAATCAAGGCCTGATTCTCACGGCGTTTGTCGGCTTCCAGTTTCTGGACTCCCTCACTACCCATCTCGGGCTGGCTTTACAACACCAGGAGCTGAACCGCATCATGGCGCCGCTGATGGCGACCCAGGGGGAGCTGGCCGCCTACGCGGTCAAGGGCACAGCGGTCGCCGTGCTGCTCGCCGTCCTGATGTTGATGTACCGGCGCAAGCCTCGCGTCTGGCACGCGTACCACGTCGCCGCCTGGATCACGGCATTCGGCGTGATCGTCAATCTCGCGCAGCTGCTCTGACGGGCCTGCCGGCCCACGCGAGCCGCGCTTTAGTGCGATGCGAGCGTTTGAGAAGTTTTACTCGACCGCCAACACGTAGGGGTAGAGAGCCTGCTCGCCGGACTGCAGCTCAACCGATGCGCCCGGGAACTCTTTGACGATCCAGCTGCGAAGGGTTTCCCGTTCCTGGTCCGACGCATCCACTCCCGCGTAAATCGTCACCGTCCCGACCTTGCCGGGATCGATCCGCTTGAGGACGGCCTCCGCCACCTTTTCCGGTGAGGGACCCGCTTCAACGATCCGATCCTCGAGCAGCCCGATCACGTCGTTTTCCGCGATCTTCAAGCCGTCCACCTCGCTCGCCCGGACGGCCCGCGTGACCTCGATGGTTTGCACGGTGCCGAGCGCGCGCGACATCGCGGTGGCATTGGCTTCGAGGCCGGCGCTGAAATCGAAGGCGAACAGCGCGGCGATCCCCTGGGGCATGCTGCGGGACGGGACCACCCTGACGTGTTTTTTTGTCAGCTCGGCAACCTGTTGCGCGGTCATGATCACGTTGCCGTTGTTGGGGAGGAGCAAGACGTCGCTGGAGGGCACCGACTCGACCGCGGCCAGGATGTCCTCTGCGGAGGGATTCATGGTCTGGCCGCCGCCCACCACCGAGTCGACCCCGAGGCTTTCAAGGATGCGCCGGAAGCCGTCTCCGCTGGCGACTGCTACCAAGGCCAGGTGCTTGGTGCTGGCCGGGCGTCGGACTTTCTCGCCCTGCAGCCGGTGATGCTGCGCGGACATGTCGTCGACTTTCAGCCGGCTCAGTCGCCCGATGCTGCTGGCGTAGCCAATCACAACGGCGGGCTGCTGGGTATGAACGTGGACCTTGATCGCCGCATCGTCCCCCACGACCAGCGCCGACTCGCCGTGCCGCAGGATCTCGGTGCGGACCTCATCGACCGCCAGGATGGCGCCGTTGATGATGAACTCGGTGCAGTACTCCCAGCCCGCCGTCGGCGCGTCGATGGTCTTTGGCCGGGCATGCTGGGTCGCCGGCCGCTCAAAGGTCGCGAGCGCTTCGCCGGTCATCCGCTTGAGGAAGCCTTCGAGAATGAGCTGCAGACCAAAGCCGCCGGCATCGATCACGCCCGCCTGCTTGAGAATTGGGAGCTGGTCGGGCGTGCGCTCGACTGCGGCTGCCGCTGCCTCACAGGCGGCTCGCACCACCTCGGTTAGATCGGTACTGGTCGCAGCCTTTGCCTCGGCGCCCCGGGCCGCCTCTCGCGCCACCGAGAGCATAGTGCCCTCCGTCGGCTTGATCACCGCCCGGTAGGCCACATCGGCGCCGACCGTGAAGGCGTGAGCCAACCCGCGCGCGTCGACCGCACGACTCGCGGCGATGCCGACACTGAAGCCGCGGAAGATCTGCGAGAGGATGACGCCCGAGTTGCCGCGGGCGCCCATCAGCGCCCCGTGACTCGCGCGCTTTGCCATCCGCGACAGGTCGGCTTCGTCGAGGTCGCGGATGTCGTCGACCGCCGATTGCAAAGTGAGGAGCATGTTGGTGCCGGTGTCGCCGTCAGGGACGGGGAAGACGTTGAGCGCGTCCACTTCGTCGCGGTTGACCGTCAGCCAGGCCAGCGAGCCAAGCAGGGCCTCTTTGAAGAGACGGCCGTCGCATTCGAGGATGGGCATGGTCGCGGCGCCGGTCAGGCTTTGGATCTCAGCTGCCGCCGCTCCCGCTGACGTGGATTCCCTGGACGTTGACGTTGACTTCCACCACCGGGAGACCAAGGGTGCGTTCGACGGAGTAGCGCACCGCGTTGCCGAGGTTGTGCGCGACCTCCGAGACCCGCGTGCCGTACTCCACGATCACGTAGAGGGAGACGGCAATCCCGTCCTCGCGGACCTCGACCTCGACGCCCCGATGGACCTTGTCGCGGTGGAGCCGCTCGGCCAGGCCGTCCCGCAGCCCACGGGCGGCCATGGCGACCACGCCATAGCACCCGGCGGCGGCATGACCGGCGATGGTGGCGACCACATGGCGCGACACCTCGATCCGCCCGAGGTCCCTGGCCTGGATCAGCGTCCTCGGCGGCTTCCCGGTCCGTTGGGGGTTGGCCTTCGTCTTAGAGTCCATCGTGTGCTACTATGTGACGCTGATTTCGCCTCAATCATACGCGATGATCCGCGAGGCACCCAAGCAAACAAAACCATGGCACAACGCTGCGCAATCTGCGGAAAAGGGCCCCAGTACGGGCATCACGTGAGCCACTCGAAGGTGCACACGAAGCGTCGCTTCATGCCCAATCTGCACAAGGCTCGGGTCATGATCGACGGGCGGTCGCAGACGGCACTGGTTTGCACCAGGTGCCTGCGCACCCAGGCCAAGTCGGCCTAGTCTCGACTGATCGTGCCGCTCAGAGCGGTTACCGCGCCCGCGTGGCCACGCGGCGACACCCAGAGCATGACGCTGGCGCCGGGACGAAGCCAAGACAGGTCGGCGTTAAGCTCCCGGTTTGACACCACCAGGTAATACCTGCCGTTGCCGCGTAAGGCGATCACCCGGCCCTGGACGCTGTCGACCACTCCGGTGACCTGCTCGGGGAGCGCGGCATAGCTCTGCGCGCTCAGCAGGGCAAACCACGTCGTGATGATCACGCCGGCCGTGGCGAGCGCCAGCAGAATACGCCGACCCCAGGGGGCGCCCTGCCAGAGGAGCCCGTAGACCAGCCAGGGTAAGACGATGGCGACCATGGCCAGGCTGGTCTGCGTCTCCTGCCAGATGTTGGCGGCATAGTCCCGCTGTGCACTGTCGGTCATGTCGGCTCCCGAAGCCATGAACGCCGGGACGTGCAACGCCAGCAGGAAGAGCGCGATACTCACGACCAGCGTGAGCACCACCCGGCCGAAACGGACGTCGGCGGGCAGCATCCGAGTGTTGATCCGCAGGGACCGGCGCACCCCAGCCGTCACAACCGTGTAACTGACAGGTCGGTCGATTTACGGCACCGCCGAAGAGAGGAGAACGCCATGCAGAAGCCACCCCAGCCCCTTCCGACCAAGCTCGAAGAAGGCCAGGCCTCGGGAATCCGCTACCGCATCGACGGCGAGCTGGTCCCCGTCCTGCACACCTGCTTGGACGGCCGGGCCCGCCGGCCCACGCGAGCGGCGCTTTAGTGCCGTGCGAGCGTTTGAGGCGATTACTCAGCTCCGCGTCGCGCGATGAAGGGGGCGTTCAAGCGGATGGTGGCGGGCATGCCGATCTTCCTGACCGAGGCGCAGGGTCCGGCGGAGATCGCCTTTTCCCGTGACGGCGCTGGCCACCTCTTCCCTCTTCACCTGATGCCGGGCAAAGCCGTGCTGGTCCGCGAGCATCAGTTCCTGGCGACAACCGGCAACCTTGACTACACCTTCAACCGGGTCAAGGGCGTCAGCAATATGCTGCTGGGCTCGACCGGGTTCTTCGTGGACCGCTTCAGCGCCTCACACCAGGAGGGCGTGCTGTGGCTGCATGGCTATGGCAACGTCTTCGAGAAAGAGTTGGCGCAGAACGAGCAGATCGACATCGAGCCGGGCGGTTGGGTCTACCGGGACGAGACTGTCCGCATGGATGTGCAGATGTTCGGCCTGAAGACCGGCATCTTCGGGGGCGGCGGCAACATGATCTGGAACCGTTTCACGGGTCCGGGCCGCGTCGGCATCCAGTCGATGTACCTGCACATGCCAACCAGCGAGTAGCGCTAGTGCTCTGACGCAGAAATAACTTTCCGGTTGGCCTTGGCGAGGATCTGCTCCGGCGTCTTGAGCCAGGCGAAGGGAAAGGCTTCGTCGTTCCAGGCCGCGAGGAAGCGCTCAATGGCGGCACACAGGACGCTCAGGCTGCGAAACACCCCGCGGCGAATGGCGCGCCGTTGCAGGAGCGAAAACCAGCTCTCCACCTGGTTCATCC
>Ga0102924_1001781_pt1 | contig 24299 bp, 22 predicted proteins | sample PaiPotPPM11metaG_FD_80116 | JGI IMG/M metagenome (GOLD analysis project Ga0102924, IMG submission 80116) | Iron sulfur acid spring bacterial and archeal communities from Banff, Canada, to study Microbial Dark Matter (Phase II) - Paint Pots PPM... ...
CCCCTAAAGGGGAAGGGGAATCTCTTTTTTTCAAGCTTCGCTTGGATGACGAAGGACTTGCCCCCCCCCCCAACCCCCTCCCCCCGAGCGGGGAGGGGGGAGCCCCTCTTTTTTAAGTTGGGGTTCGCCCCACACCCCTTCAGTAACCTGCGCGGCATGTGCGTCACGCGCCGTACGGAGTCGACGGGGCGAAGCCCCCTCGTCATCTAAGCGAAGCTCAAAAAAAGAAATTCCCCGAAATGCCTATGCGCTTTGCCGCTCGCATGAGGCCAAGACGAGGTAGAGAGGCGGAGCCCCTTGTTGTTATCACGCAAAGCGTAAGGGGTCGAGGGGCGAAGCCCCTCGTCATCTAAGCGAAGCTTAAAAAAACACATTCCCCTCCCCTTCAGGGGAGGGGTCAGGTGAGGGGCTTTACATTGACTTAGTGAAGCCTGCGTTCGCCGTCTTACGACATCGAGACTATCGCCTCCTTCTCATAGGCAACGTCGTAGGAACCCTCGGCCTCCAGATGCAAGGGACCGCCGTGGGCTGGGAGCTGTACGAGCGGACTGGGTCCGCATACGCGCTCGGTCTCGTGGGGCTGGTACAGGTACTTCCGATTGTAGCCCTCGTGCTCCACGCCGGACACTTCGTCGACACGCACGACCGCCGTCGCGTGCTCATAGCGGCAGAAGCCGGATACGTCGTGGCATCAGTCGGGCTTGCGGTCGTTTCCTGGCGACATGCGCCGATCCCAGCCTTCTACGCCTGCATACTGTTATTGGGAATCGCGCGCGCGTTCTACGCACCGGCGCGCAACGCGCTTCTCCCCTTGCTGGTGCCACGTGAGGAATTCCCGCGCGCGATCGCGTGGAACGGTGGCGGCTGGCAGCTCGCGGCTGTCCTGGGTCCTGCAGCTGGAGGGCTCGCGATTGCGTCTCTCGGTGGCCCACTCCCGGTGTACTTGCTGGCTGCGGGGTGCTCCGGCGTGTTTCTCACGCTGGCCGTCCTGATTCGCCATCGGGCAGCGGAGCGCCCTGCGGAAGAGGTGACCCTCAGATCGCTCCTGGCCGGCGCGCGTTTCGTGGCCCACACGCCACTCATTCTTGGAACGATCACGCTCGACCTATTCGCGGTATTGCTCGGCGGAGCGACATCGCTGCTCCCGATCTACGCCAAGGACATCCTGCACGTCGGCCCCGCGGGTCTAGGATGGCTCGATGCGGCGCCATCGCTCGGCGCCGTAGTACTGGCGATCGCGCTCGCGAGCCGCCCTCCAATGCGACATGCGGGAAGAACATTGTTCTGCGCTGTCACGGGTTTCGGGATCACCACGCTCATCTTCGGGCTGTCGCGGTCTTTTCTGCTGTCATTCATTGTGCTGACCGCCGTCGGCGCCTTCGACATGGTGAGTGTGGTGATACGATCGACGTTGGTTCCTCTACTCACGCCCGACGACATGCGCGGCCGAGTCGGCGCGATCAACGTTCTCTTCGTCGACACCTCCAACCAGCTCGGCGGCTTCGAATCTGGCGTGGTGGCTGGCGCCTTCGGCCCGGTGTTCTCCGTCGTATCGGGCGCAATCGGGACGCTGGTGGTCGTCGTATTGGCGATGACGATGTGGCCTGACCTCAGGCGACTGGGCTCGCTGCAAAGCGCGGTGCCATCGGCGCCTCTGGCGCGCGATCGCGCGCTCGTCGAGCCGGGAGTCGCCGACGAGCCGGCCCGAATTCCGGCGTGAGGCCGGTTACAGCGCGAACGGCAGGGCGATCGAGCCGGAGAACGAACGCGTGCGTCCCGGACGCTTGAGCCAAGGCCATACCCGCGACGCGTGGTCCAGCGCCGCTGCCAGCGTGGCATCGCGCGCAGGGTCAAAGGACGGTGAAGTGGTGTCGCAGTAACGGCGCACCTCACGCGTGGATCGATGCTCGCTGAGCGTCGCGGCGAGTGTCTCGTAATCGCTCAGCTGAGTCACAATCCGCTCCGAGACTACATACTTGCCGGTCTCGGAGAAAACGATCTCAACCACGACATTGCGCGTTGCCCCTGCGCCTTCCTCTACCTCGGCGCGCGCACTGCCCAAGGTCCATCCCATTATCGACATCGCCGGTCCATGGTCGTTGACCAGCACCATATGCATTGGTGCGCCAAACATGCGCTCGGCGTGGTTGACCTGGTCGCTTTCGGGCGCAAAACCGGTCGAGAGTCCGACCGGGCGGTCATGCGTGTGTTTGAATGCGTGTGTAGTCATCATAACAACCTCTACCATACGCAATGGGCGGACCCTGCCCAGCTCGCTGCTAGCGCAAGCGCCGGTGGCGCGCTAAGCCATTTATGTGTAAGAGGTTAGCTCCGCTGTATCCCGGCCCGACGACCACAACGCCGCTGGGCAGCCCGGTGCCTCGTGCGTCCATTTGTGGTCAGGTGTGGCGCGTTAGCCACATCCCAGAATGGTCACCAACCGGGCGCACGACCATGCAAAAAGGCTCGTGTGCCCGGTTGTGCGGCGGCTAGAGCGCGGAATTGACCTCTTTGTTAGCGAGGCCTTCGCGGGAGTGCGCGAGCGGAAGCGTCAACTCGGGCTCCCTCTTGAACGAGCGAGCGGCCTGGTCCCCTGCCGGGCCCTTGGCGATGGTGGTTCCACCATCGACCGTCCAGAGAGCTCCGGTGACATAGCTCGCCTCGTCCGACGCGAGGAACGCGTACACGTTTGCAACTTCTTCCGGGGTGCCGCGGCGCCCCATGACAGTGGACGCGAGTGTCAGCTCCTCCATCTTCTTGGTCATTGGCCCCGTGTCAGCATGTGTCCACGCTGTGTCGATAGGACCGGGAAGCACGCAGTTCGCGCGAACACCGTGCTTGGCCTGCTCGTACGCGATGCCGCGAATGAATGCGTGCACGAAGCCCTTTGTCCCGCCGTACGGCGCGTTGTTTGGCTCGCCCATCACACCGGCCTCGGATCCTGCCGCGATGATGTTGCCGTGGGACTTCTGCAGGTGTGGTAACGCGTACTTGGTCATGAGGAACATCGACCTGACGTTGTTGTGGATGGTCTCATCAAAGGCGTCCACGGGATAGTCCTGTGTCTCGCCAGTGAACAAGAACACGCCCGCGTTGTTGACGAGCACGTCAAGTCGCCCGAATTCGTCGACTGTCTCAGCCACGCAGGTCCGGGCACCCGCTTCGGTTGCCAGATCTCCCGAAAATGCGTACGCCGTTCCGCCATTCACTTCAATCCGGCGGGCCACATCGTCGACCGGGTCTCCCGGGAGGCCAGCCACGGTTACAAGTGCGCCCTCTCGCGCAAATTTGTGCGAGATCGCCTCACCAATCCCGGTGCCCCCGCCCGTAACGATTGCGACTTTGCCATTCAGACGTCGCGCGGTCGTGATGATCATCGGTGGGCCCTCCCGTCTTGAGTTCGACACTGGCCTCGGCTAGCCGAGAACCAAGCCTGAAAGGTGGGATTTTGCGCAAGCCGGGTGCCACAACACTCGAGCGATCACATGTTCACCGGACCCTGACGGGACTACGTTCCTTGGCGATGCCACGAATCGCTACTGAGCTCACCGTTCGTCAGGCGGCAGATCAGCGACGCTCCATTCGCGTCTACACACCAGAGCCCGTTCCCGAGGCCGATCTCCGCGAAATCATCCGTGTTGCGGGGTTGGCGCCGTCTTCGTGGAATGCCCAGCCGTGGCGTTTCGTGGTGGTGCGAGACGCAGCTCAAAAAGCCAAGCTGCAGGTGGCCGTGAACGACCAAAAGCAGGTGGGGCGAGCTGCGGCGGCGATCGTGATCTACTCTGACATGACCGACGCCGCGAACCATATCGACGAAGCCACCAACCCAGCCATGTCGCAGGAAACACGTGCAAAGTCCGCCGACCGGTTCCGTCGGGCGATGGCCGAAATGGCCGATGCCGATCGCGCCGCCTGGGGACACATGCAGACTTACATCGCGCTTGGCTACCTACTGCTCGCTGCTGAATCGATGGGGTATGCCACTTCCCCGATGTTGGGTTTCAAGGCCGACGAAGTGAAGATCCTCTTGGGGCTCCCGCCACATGTCACTGTTGCGGCAGTAGTGGCCCTCGGGATCGCGGGCGAGCAAGGCCGGCCGAAGCACCGCTTTCCTCCCGAGCGGATCGCATCGTACCGCTGACTCCAAGGCGGCGGCCGTCAGGTCCACTGCTGTCCCACAGACGGGAACTCATTTGCCCTATGGCAAGATCCCGTAAGCCACGATCGCCTCCAGATTTCGGCGCGGTTTTCGGAGCGTCGCCGGATCCCTACCTGTTGCTTGCTCCTGACGCACCGACGTTTACGATCGTCGCCGTGAACGATGCGTACCTGCAGGCGACACTGACTAAGCGAGACGGGCCAACTGGAATTGTCGGTCGAGGGATCTTCCAGGCCACCCCTGACACCCCGGATCGCACGAGCACGACGGTCACGAAGGACCTCCGCGCGTCTCTCGCCGAAGTGCTTCGCACGCACAGCCGCCACGCGATGGCCGTGCAGAAATACGAAATCCCGCGATCCAAAGCGGCGGGCGGCGGCTTCGAGGAGCGCTACTGGACGCCCGTCAACACTCCAATCCTCTCACGCGCCGGCGAAATAGCACACATAATCCACCACGCCGCGGACGTCACCGAGGTTGCGAATCTTGCGCGCGTGTTCAAGGCACAGCGCGGGACGATGAAGGAGCTGCGCACAAGCCTCGGTGTATTGCGCGTGGAAATGAGGAAGCACACGGAAGCCGAAGCGGCTCGTAACGCGCTTCTCGTTGCGGAATTTGCCAGAGCCGAGGAACTCCAGGCCCAGGCCGCCCAACTCGAGCACCAGGTCGCGGAAGCGAAGGCGGTCACTGACGAGCTGCAGCACACGAATGCGGAGCTGCAGACCGCGGTAGCCGTCGCCGAAGAAGCCAATCGAGCCAAGTCGGACTTCTTCGCAGTCATGTCCCACGAACTGCGGACGCCTCTTAACGCGATCGTCGGCTACGAGGACATCCTCGAACTGGAGATCTTCGGACCGATCACAGTCGATCAGCGCGAGAAGCTCAAGCGAATTCGACACAGCGCCGACCACCTGCTGGCGATGATCAATCAGGTGCTCGACTTCGAGCGCATGTCGAACGGCAGGGCCGAGGCGTTCGCCGAGGCTACGCATGTAACCGAGGTGCTGCACCGGGCCGTGGCCGCGGTCGAGCCCCACGCGATGCAAAAAGGGCTCAAGTTGACCATCGAACCGCCCACCGGACCCATGGTGTGCGTAACTGACGGCGGAAAACTTCGGCAGATCCTGATCAACCTTTTGTCCAACGCCGTGAAATTCACGGAACGCGGCGAGGTTCGTCTGAGCGCGGAGCGGCAGAACGGCCGCCTGCAGCTCCGAGTCCGCGACTCGGGAATTGGGATTCGCGCGGAGCACTGTCAGCGCATCTTCGATCCGTTCTGGCAGGCGGATCAACGCCTAACGCGCACGGTTGGCGGGACGGGGCTCGGTCTGAGCATCGTGCAGCGGCTCGTGCGGCTTCTTGGCGGCGACGTCTCGGTCGCTAGTACTCCCGGCCAGGGCAGCACGTTCACTGTCTTCCTACCGGTCGGAGACACCAAGCAAGCCGACTGATTCGCCGTGGCGTACTTCGCCGTGTACTGGGACCTGTTTTGGGCCGAGACGTACTGGTGAGCGACTCGTCTCGAGCACCTAGTTAACGTCCGGCCGCCGCGACTACTGCGCTTGGTGAGGTCCCGAGATCCCGACATCCCGGTAGAACGCGTCGTAGCTCAGCGGACGACCCAGAAAACTTCGGAGCGATACGTCGGGCTCGCGGGTCGCTGCGGTGGCCAAGACATCGGACCGGTAGGCCAAACCAGTCCTGGCGTTGAGTGCGCCCTCGCGCTCGAATCGCGTGAACATGTCCTGCGCGTACACGCGCGACCAGAGATAGCCGTAATACCCCGCATCGTAGCCGCCCATCAAATGTCCGAAGCCAGCAGCTGGGATGACGCCTGGCGGCATTGGGAATGCCGTCATGCGCGGAAAGAGGTCAGCCCACGTGGCGGACGGGTCGATGGTGGGTGGCGACGTGTGCAGGGTCATGTCGTACGACGCTAAAAACGCCTGAAACGTCCAACTCACGCCGTCGTTCATGTGCTTGAGAGCGATCATTCGCGTGATGAGCGAGTCGGGCAGCGGCCGCCCGGTCACGACATTGTGCGACACGCGCTTGAGAATTGCCGGCTGCCACATCCAGTTCTCCAGCATCTGGGATGGCGCCTCGACGAAGTCTTGTCGATAATTCTGCGACCCGGTCGTGACGTATGGCGATCCGTCGAGCACGGCGGCCATCGCGTGGCCGAACTCGTGGAAGAACGTCACCACGTCGCTATGCGATAGTAGCGCGGGCTTACCTGGCTCGCCCAGCGGCCAGTTCCCCACGATTGCGGTCACGGGAAGCGCCCGCGATCCGTTGGGCAGCTCACACGCTGCCTGCGGCGTGAAGTCGGCGAAGTGGTCGTACTTGTTGGGCCGCGGAAACAAATCGAGGTAGAAGCGACCCAAATGCGAACCGGTCGCGGCGTCCGTGACCGAGAACGCGCGAACGTCCGGAGCCCAAGCGTCGGCTGGAGTGATTTCCGCGAACCGCACTCCGAACAACTGTTGGTAAATATCCAGCACGGCGCGGACCACGTAATCCACGGGGAAGTATTGTCTGACAACTTCGGTGCTCACCGCGTAGTGCGCCCTGCGGTACTTCTCGTTGTAGTACGAGTAATCCGACCAAGCCAATGGGACCGCAACGCCGTCGCGCCGCGCGAGGGGTGCCAGTCGCGCAACCTCTTCGCGGGCGCGCGCTACCAGTCGGCCGTCCACGGTGTCCAGAAAGGAGATCACGCGCTTGGGATCTTTCGCCATCTTGCCATCGAGCTGATACGCGGCCCAGGTCGGGAATCCGAGCAGGTGTGCTAGCGAGTCACGCAGCACCAGGGCGTGCCTCAGACGGTCGACATTTTCCTGGCCGCCGCGATTGAAGTACGCGAGCGCGAATCGCTTGCGAGCCTCGGCGCTGCGCTCGTTCTGCATGTATTGCGGGTAAGTGCTCTCATTCACCTTGACGACAAATCCGTCGGCGGTTGGCGTCAGCCCCGCGCGGAACTGGGCCGGAAGCCCCAGCGTGTCGGCCGGCGCAATCGTGATCGCAGAGGAATCTCGATTGAGAGCAATCAGATAGTCGCGTTGGATGTCGTTCAGCCGCTGAAACAGACCAGTCACGCGCGCCCGGGTCGCAGAATCCAGTCCTGCGCCGCTGCGGCGGCCGTTCTCTATGTAGATCTGTACCAGCTGCCGGTCCGCCTGGCTGCTCGCGAGACCATGGTCGCGAATCTGAATGGCGGTGGCATAGGTCTGTGGGTCAGTGGCCAACTCCACCATGTAATGGGCGACCCTCTGGCTGCAATCCCTGGACGAGTCTCGCACCGCGGAATCCGGCGATACCTGATACAGGAACGTCTCAGGCCCCGTGACCCTCACCAACGTCGCAACGGCGTTCTCAACCGGCCGAAGCGTATTGTCGAATGTGCGATCGCCTGGCTGGCGAGCGACCGATGCGGCAATCGCCTCCCTAGCCGACGTGATCGCCGCGCGACAGCTCGAGTCTATCGCCGCCGGCGACAAGTGCCACGCGCTCAATGAGTCGGGTGTCGCCGCCGCGGACTGCGCGAATCCGCCGACCGGCGCGAAAACTGGCGCAGCGGCGCTGAGGGCAAATGCAAGCGCAGGAACACGACTGGATCTCAAAGGCACGCGCTCTCTCGGTTGTGGGCTCTCCAAGGTGCTTTGCGAACATCACGGCGCCCGGAATCAAATCGTGAGACCACGCCGCGAAAAGAGCCTTCGGAGGAGCGCGCGCCTCGCTAACAACCTCTTGACCGATCGCAGACATTTCCGGGACGCGCTCGCCGTGCACGTGCTGAATGCAGCCGGAGGCTACGCGAGCGAGGCTAAGCAGGCGCGGCATGCTGGTCAGGCGGCAGGCGTGGCCATATCTTGCTCTCGGCCAATCAGTTGCGGAGGCGGACCTGGCAGCGGGAGCAGACTTTCAGGACCAGTTGCAAGCGGCTCTCGGGACACAATACACTCTCCGGCGCGAGCTCGGACGGGGCGGCATGGCGACGGTGTTCCTCGCTGAGGACACCAAGCACCACCGCCCGGTCGCCCTCAAGGTGCTGCACCGTGAGCTTGCGGCCACGCTAGGGCCCGAGCGTTTTCGCCGAGAGATCGAGCTCGCCGCGCGTCTGCAGCACGCGCACATAGTGTCAGTCTACGACTCCGGCGAAGCGGCCGACGGGCTTCTGTGGTTCACGATGCCGTATGTGGAGGGTGAGTCGCTTCGCGACCGCCTGAATCGTGAACACCAGCTGCCCGTCGACGACGCCGTGCGTATCGCCTCTGAAGCGGCACAGGCGCTGGATTATGCCCACCGTCGAGGGGTGATCCACCGCGACATCAAGCCCGAGAACATTCTGATCGCCGACGGCCAGGCGCTCGTCGCGGATTTCGGCATTGCGCGCGCCCTAACAGCCGCGGCCAGCTCGACTGCCGGCGCCACTCTCACCGAGACGGGCATCACTCTGGGCACTCCGGCGTACATGTCACCGGAGCAAGCCAGCGGACAGCGCGATCTCGATGCGCGCACTGATGTGTACTCGCTGGGCTCCGTGCTGTACGAGATGCTCGCCGGCGAGCCGCCTTTCACCGGACCCAATGCGCAAGCGATCGTCGCGCGTCGTTTCACCGAACGCCCCCGACCACTGCGCTCCGTTCGCGACACAGTGCCGGAGGCGGTCGAGCGGACTGTGGACGTAGCGCTGGCAAAGGCGCCGGCCGACCGGTACCAGAGCGCGGGCGACTTCGCCAGGGCGCTTCAGGTAGCGCAGCGAACGGCCTCCTCGCTGGTCGCGACTGCGCGAACGACTTCTCCGCAACGCAGTGCCTCGGTCCTGCCCGTGCCACAGCGGTCCGGTCGTCGGATTCCGGTCGGCCTTGCCCTGCTTGGCCTTGGGTTTTTCATTGGCGTGGGAGTGCTCTTTGCCTGGCGCTCCCACAGCGGCGCGGGTTCCGAGTCATCCGGACCCGTGCGACTCGCCGTTCTCCCGTTCGACAACGTGGGTGACTCGGCCGACGCCTATTTCGCGGATGGGCTGACGGACGCGGTCCGCGACAAACTCGCCGCCGTACCGGGCCTGCAGGTCATCGCATCGGCCAGCTCTAGCCAGTACCGACACACCGCTAAGGCACCGCATGAAATCGGACAAGAGCTCGGAGTGCGTTACCTGCTCGTCGGGAAGGTCCGATGGGCGAAAGGCAATGGCGCGCAGAGCCGGGTAGAGGTGCGGCCAGAGCTGGTAGAGGTCGCGAGCTCGGCGGACAAGTGGGGCGCCCCGTTCGACGCTCCCCTAACAGACGTGTTCCAGGTCCAAGCCGACATCGCCGAGAAAGTGGTCCATGCGCTACAGGTAACGCTCAGTCCAGCGGCCGCCCAGACCGTCGCCAAGAGGCCCACCGAAAACCTCGACGCATATGATGCGTATCTGCGTGGCAAGAAGATCGCTGAAGAGCTCGAGGCCCCGCGGGTCCAACGTCGAGCAGCCGCTGCATTTCGGGAAGCTGTGACGCAGGATTCCACGTTCGCCCTCGCTTGGGCCGCGCTCTCTGAGGCGTACGCGAGTATGTACGTAAACGGCGTCCCCGCGCCGGCTATTGGCGATTCCGCCCGTAGCTCCGCTGAACGCGCCATCAAGCTTGCGCCCACCGCCGCGGAGGCGCACGCGGCGATGGGATCGTACTTCGAGCGCGTAACGGCGGATTTTGACCGTGCGTACTCCGAATACTCGGCTGCCCTCGCCCGTGCACCGAACGACGCGTTGCTGCTTGTAAATACCGCGAGAGCGGAAGAGCAATCGGGCCGCTGGGAAGCTGCCGTCCCGCATTTCGAGCAGGCCGTTCGCCTAGACCCCCGAGCGGCCCAAGCCATCTATCGCCTCGGGATTGCGCAGCTGCGCTTTCGTCGCTACGCGGCGGCGCGGGCCACGTTGGACAGGGCGCTGGCGCTGCAGCCGGAGAACCTCGATTACGTGGAGGATCGCGCCACGGTGGACCTCGCGCAGGGCGACCTCGCAGCGGCTCGTGCCGTGCTGCACGCGGTGCCTGCCACTGTCGATCCGCTGGCACTGGTCGCGGAGTGCGCCCAGTACTGGGATCTTGGCTGGGTGCTCGACTCCGCCCAGGAGCGCCTGCTACTCAAGACCGGGCCCGCCGCGTTCGACAATGACCGCGCAGGGTGGGCGATAATTCTGGCGGAGCAATATGCCTGGCGCGGCGATATGGTACGTTCGCGGGCATACGCCGACACGGCGCACGCGGCGTTCGAGATTCAGCTCAAAGGAGCGCCGCAGGACGCGCAGCGCCACGTGGAAAACGGGCTCGCGCTAGCGTATCTGGGTCGCAAGACCGACGCGATGCGCGAGGGCGAACGCGGGGTCGCCCTGCAGCCAATTTCCAGAGACGCATACGCGGGCCCTTACTTCCAGCACCAGCTCGTGCGGATCTACATGCTCGTGGGAGAGCCAGAGAAAGCACTGGATCAACTAGAGCCGCTGCTCAAGGTGCCGTACTATCTATCCCCCGGCTGGCTTCGAATCGACCCTACTTTTGCGCCCCTGCGCGGCAATCCGCGTTTCGAGCGGCTGCTCGCCCAGCCCGCCTCGAGCGCGTGAACGGCGCGGGCCGCCGGGCTGGTTCTGTCCAGCCGACGCCCGGAGACTACACCACTAGCACGGCCTTACCCTGTATCAGGCCGGCCTTGCTGTCCCGCAAAACGCGCTCGGCGTCGGCGAGAGGCGCCTGTGTGCCGATGCGGATCGTGAGATCTCCCGACTCGACTAGGCGCAACAGCTGCTGCAATCCGGCCGGTGACCAAACCGACGCTTTGCTAGCATCGAGATTGGTGGCCTGAAGATTGTGTCCCTCGAACCAAGCCTCGTCAGCCGAGCCAATGGTGGACACAGCCCGTCCGGCGGGCCGCAACAGCGAGGCAATCCGCTGCAGTGCCGCGGCATCGCTCACGAGATCGATGACACCGTCCACACCTTGCGGGTGCGACGCCTTCACTGTCGTCACGAGGTCGGAGCGGTCAACGGCGATCACGTCGGTTGCTCCGAACGCGCGGGCCGTATCTGCGCTGTGCGCAAGAGCGGCGGCAATCACGCGTACACCGCGCGCGTGCGCAATCTGCGTGGCGAATCCACCGACACCACCCGTGGCGCCAACGATGAGTAGAGTCTCCCCGCCTCCCACCTCGGCTGCTTCGACACAGGCGAGCCCGGTGAGGCCAGCACCGGGCAGAGCGGCCGCGTGTATGTCGTCGAGTGTGCTCGGAGTTTTCGCGACTGGACGAGTGACAGTCACCGCGACGTACTCGGCGTACGTCCCCTTCGCGGCCGATCCGAAAATCCTGTCGCCCGGCCCAAACAGCGTTGCGCTCTCTCCCACACGCTCGACGACGCCGGCGAAATCCTGTCCCAATATCGCGGGAAACGAAGTGTCGCCAAACAAATTGTCGCGGACCTTCCAATCGTACGGGTTCACCCCGGCCGCCCGCACGCGCACTAGTACCTGGTTTGGACGTATCGGTGGCACATCCACGTCGCGTACTACAACGGACGCCCCCGCTTGCTCGGCAACGACAGCTCGCATACAGCTCCCTCCGGTTCGCGCTGGCCAGTGACACTGAAAGTAGCGCCGATGGCGGTGGCGGCCGGCCCCACGGGCCGGCGTTGCTCGGTCGTCCCAGCTACAATTCGAATCGACACGCTTCCAGGTGGCATGATGACAACTGTGCTCGCGGGTTTGCTCATAGCTCTTGCGGCCGCCTCGGGTCCTGACGGCCGCCTTTCGGCCGACAAGTCGTCGGGGACGATAGGCGCCGACTCTGGGGCGCTCACACGAGAGCAAGTCGTCGCCGCACTCGGCACAGCGACGGACCAGAAGCCCGCGAACTTCGCGGGCCACGACTTGTCGGGACTCGACCTATCAGGGCTCGACTTCCACAAGGCGAATCTCTCCCATTGCCGTCTCGTGCGCACGAAATTCGCCCACGCGAAAATGTTCGCGGCGAGCCTAGACAGCGCGATCGCTCGCGAGGCCGATTTCTCCAACGCGGTGCTCGACATCGCCGTCATGCGCGGCACAGACGCCAGCCACGCGAGCTTTCGCGGGGCGAGTCTCTACGCGGTAATCGTATTCGGTGCCAATTTTACCGACGCCGATTTTACCGACGCCCGCGTAATACTCGCCGGCGCGGGAGCGACGTTCGTCCGTGCAAAGTTCGCGCACGCCAACGCGGGGGCTGATCCGGGCAACCAGCCGATGGGCCTGATGCGCGCCGATTTTACCGGCGCCGACTTCACAGGTGCCGACCTTGCAGACGCAAACTTCAGAAAGGTCAAGCTCACGCGCGCGAACTTGACGGGCGCAGATCTCACCAATACCGATCTCACGCTCGCCGAGCTGGACGGCACGATACTTCGCTCGATCAAAGGGCGCACGAGCATCCGCGGCTTGGACAAAGCCAAGCATTTGGACGATGCCGTGTTCGACTCTACGTCGGCGGCGAAGCAGTAGAGAGGCCGCCGGGGCCCGGGGGGGGGTATCGCGCCGGGCAGATCGTCGCCCGGCGCGATATGACCGACTACCCACGGACTACTGGACCGTTATCGTACCCGTCATGTTGAGCGCCTGGTGCGGTAAGCAGTAGAAGTGGTATGTCCCCGTGGGCGCCCCCGCGAAGGACACCGTGTAAGCGTCATTGGCATTGATGAGCAGCGGCCCGATGAGCGGCGCCTGCTGATTGGGCATGTTCTTCTGTAATACCGCCGCCGCGCCGGACGGAATGCCTTGCGGATCGAACGATACGTTGTGCGGACCGCCTGAGACATTGACGAACTTTACCTGGTCCCCGGCTTTGACCGTCAAGGACGCCGGGTCGAACTTGTACCCGCTCGAGCTGCCGATCATCTGAACCGTGACCGTGTTTGCGGCGGTGCCCGATGCTGCCTTGGCAATTCCGCTCGCCGTAATCCCCCCGCCATGCGCAGCGAGAAGAGTCGTGGTCATAGCGATCACCACCCCAGTGCGACGCATACTGTCAAACGCCTCCATGGGTTGAATGGTACGGCCTCTTGGCTACCTACCGAAATGATACCCTAGGCCCACGCGAAAGGTGGTGACATCCGCCGGAACCGCATAGACCTGACCCGAAAGATCGATCGCGCGGGTTAGTAGGAACGTCGCTCCGGCGAATAGGGTCCCGCGGGTGAGGTTCACGAGCAGGTGCGTGTTGTAGTAGGCGTAGTCCACGTACGGGTCGTCAAATCCCACCGTGAAACGGGGCCGGAGCCAAGAGAGTCCCGCCCCTAGGTACAGACCAATGCGACCTTGTGGTAGCGACGCCCCGAGCGCGGCGTCGGCTCCGAACATTGCGGGATAGAATGAGTCGTTGGAAGGCTTGACACCAAAACATGCCGCCGCGGAATCCGTGAGCTGTAGCGCGGATCTGGGACAGGTGATCGGACCTTGAATGCGCCCGAGCGTCCCCTGGGCCCGAAGCAGAAGCGTGATGTCGGACCCTGTAAAGGTCCCGACGTGCCTGACGTTTGCGAGGGCCAGACTTCCGACGTCGACTTTGGCCTGACCGATGGGTATAGGCGGCACATAACTACCCTCGATCTCGAATCCCGCTGGCAGTCCTATGTCTAGGCGAGGTCGGGGAAACACTGACGCGAGCTGCGTATTCTCCCCTTTTTGAAGGTAGCACACACCGGTGTGCTGGAGACCCGACGGGGGGGTGGGAATCGGCGAGATTTCAACCCCGAGGCGAACTGAGCCCAGCGACATCGGCTGGGGAGATGTCGCCACAGTGAAGGCGAGCGGCGCTTCGTAGAACGCCAGAAGGCGTGCCTCGTGGCTTCCGGGTGGGAGGACGCACGCCTGCGCCCAGAGGGCGCGCGACAGTGCAGCTGCCGCCGCACCCGCCAGCGACGCGCGCGCTAGGAAGCGCACGGGCATGTCCCGGCTTCAGCCAAGTGGACCGATTCCACGCGCCGTCAACAGTAGAGCGAGGACCGCCTTTCCGCGACGTTCGTTACACCCCCATCTTCCCGAAACCGCGCAATTTCGCAATCTTAGCGAACGCAGCGGCGCCAACCGGCACTGGGCGCGAGCGTCGGACCCCGTATTACGATCGCTTAGCCCGAGAAGGCTACTAGTGGACGTCATCGCTCTCCTATCGCCAACTCTCATCGCGCGAGCCCGGAGTGGCCTCGCGACGCGGCACACGATACACCCGGCCCGTACCGTAAGTGAAATCGCCAGTGCGCTCCGCGTCGGCGCTGCCGACCTGGTGATGATCGACCCTCGCTCGGCCGATGTGGAAACACTGAGCTGCGCGATCGCCGCATGGGGCGACATCCGGCCTGTCCCAATCGTGCTGTATACGACGCTCTGCCCCGATGCGATGCGCCCCGTGGCCCGGCTGGTGCATGCCGGAGCCTTGCGACTGGTGCTGGCGGGGTACGATGACGGGCCCGGCAGGCTCGCAGCCACTCTTGACGCCCTTCCAGCGTCGGCCTTCAGCGCCCGGTTTCTCAAGCGGCTCCGAGCGCCGCTCTCGGCTCTACCCGGCTCGCTACGACTCGCAATCACGCGACTCTTCAACGAGCCGCGAGAGTTCCTGTCACCCGATGATCTGGCGGCCGCATGCCGAATGAATCGGCGCACACTTCAGCGCTGGACCGGTCGGGTGGGACTGTCCCCCCCTGCCGCCGTCCTCACTTGCGCGCGACTCGTGCGCGCGTGCTTTCTGCTGCGATCGAGTCGCTGGCGCTTGGCGGACGTTTCGCGTCACGCCGGATTCGGATCCCCTCGCATTCTTCGGGTCCGGCTCCTCGCAATGACGGGCTTCTTGCCGTCAACGGTTGAGAATGCAGAAAGCTCCGAGCCGGTCCTAAGACTGCTCGAAGGCGGGATGCGAGTCAGATAGCCGGCACGGCGGGCTCCGGGAAAACAGAGAGATCCAATCGCGCCTGCGCCGCGTAGCTACGCCTTGTGTGACAGGTGTGACTGCACTCGGCCGCCGCGCCGAGCGTACCTCTATTCCCCGGAGCATGGCATGATGCATATCCGCAGAGCGCTCTCAAGACCGTGGACCACATCGGTGGCAGCCGTCGTCGCGCTTGCGATCGCCGCACTCGCCGGCCGCCGCGTGCTCGCGTCCGACCACCAGGACAGCCCAGAAGTCGAGCTCAATCCTGCAATGGACATGACCGACGTATACGCGTTCCCGGGCTCCAGCACCGGGCGCATCGTGCTCGTGCTGAACAGCTGGGCATTCCTGACCCCCGGGCAGACTCCAAACGTGTCGTTCGACCCCAACCAGTTGTACCAGTTCAAGATCGACAACACCGGCGATGCGATCGAGGACAAGGTCATCCAGGTGACTTTCCAAGGGACGGGCGCCAACCAGGTCGTGAACGTGAGGGGGCCGCTCACTCCGCCCGTGCGGGGCGCCATGCAGAACACCGTCTCGACCACCGCTCCGACAGTTAGCGGCAAGGTCAACACTATCCTTGGGTCGGCCACCGGGATTCAGGTGTTCGCCGGCCCCCGCGAAGATCCTTTCTTCATCGACCTCGAGCAGTTCTTCCGCATACTGCCTGACCGCAAGCCCGTGACAGGGCCGCTGTCACAATTGCCGTCCACGCCAACCGCCACTGGCTTCCGCACTCCCGGCATCGACTACGTGGCGGGTCACAACGTCCTCTCGATCGTGATTGAGTTGCCGGCGTCGATGCTCACCGCCGGGGGCAACTCCAAGATCGGCATCTGGGGCACGATCAGCCGCTGAGCGCATCTGCTCATGCCATCTCACTCTTCCAACCAGAGGATCTCATATTCATGCGACGCCCTGTCGCTCGCCGGCTAGCCCTACGCGTGTTGGCAGCTCCAATTGCTCTGCTGATCGCGTCGGCTTGCACAAACAACAGCAGCACGACCAGTCCGACAACGGTCCGCGCATACGACCAGGTGCAGCGCCTCGGCAACCCGCTCGTCAGCGAGGTGTTTCTCGCCAAGAGAAGCCACCCAACGCACGGCGCGATCGGTCCCGCCGCGGACACGTTGATCGAGCCTGAATTCAAGAACTTTGTTGCCACCGTGGCCGGGCGCGATACGACCGTCCAGAACACGCTGGCCGCCGTCCTTCTCCCAGACATGCTGATCGTGCAAACGGACAAGGATCCAACCACGGCCGGATGGCTCACGTGGGCTCTCGCCAACGGATACGGGGGACGAAAGCTCAGCGACGATGTCGTGAGCGCAGGACTGGACGCGATCTTCGGAACGCTGATCGAGACCGCTGGCAATAGCTGTCCGCAGCTGTGCTCCGACAACGTGCCGGCTCACACCGATTACGGAACGACTTTCCCGTATCTCGCCAAGCCGGACTGACGCGGCCGTCACGGGAGTTAGCATGTATCGCCTCAGCATCGCGGTATCGGCTGCCGTCTTGGTGGCGGCAGCCGCCCTCACAGAGGCACTGCGTATATCGTCGCACGTCGCGCCTTCGCCGGCTCCGATTTGGATCGGTGCGGTTCGCACCGAGGCGGAGGCGCGCAACATTGACATCGCGTTCTACGAGCGGCGCGCCGCCCGCGACCCTACCGGCGCGATGGATTTAGCAAGGCTCGCCGCCCTTTTTCAGCAACGCGCCAGAGAGACTGGCAACTACGAGGACGTGCTGCGCGCGGAGGCGGCCGCACGCCGGTCGCTGCACAATCGAACTGACCGAAATGCGATGGCGGCACAGGTGCTCGCGTCGGCTTTATTGTCCGAGCACCGTTTCGCGGACGCCCTCGTCGTCGCTGCTCGCCTCGCGGCGGACGATCCGGACCGCGTGGCTTATCGCGCCGCGCGGGGTGAGATCGAGATGGAGCTGGGCCGATACGACGCGGCGCGCGCCACGTTTGACAGTCTGGCGCCGCATTCCCGCGAGCTGCCGGTTGCATCTCGTCTCGCCCGATGGGCCGAGATAGAAGGACATCCAAACGAGGCCCGCTGGAGGCTCAAGGGTGCTCTGCGAGACGCCTTGTCGCGGCCGGATCTGCCGCGCGAGCAAATCGCCTGGTACTGGCTGCGCGTGGGCGACGTCGAGATGCGAGGCGGCTGGATCGACTCAGCCGAGCACTCCTACCGGCAGGGGCTCGCCGCGCATCCCGATGACTATCGGCTGCTGGCCGCAATCGCCCGCCTCGATGCTTCCCGGCATCGCTGGGCCGACGCAATCGCGGCGGGCAATCAGGCGATAGCATCCAGCCTGGACCCCGCCACGTTTGGTACGATCAGCGACGCTTACCTGGCGACCGGAGATCAGGTCAAGGCTGACGAGTATGCGCGCGGTATGGAAGTAGCCGTCTCCAAGCAGCCCGGCGCGTACCATCGGGCGTGGAGCCTGTTCCTGCTGGACCACAATCGCAGGGTCAGGGATGTGCTGCGGAAAGCACGCGCGGAGCTGCGCACGAGGCGAGACATATACGGATGGGACGTGCTCGCGTGGGCGCTGTATCGACAGGGCAGATACGCCGACGCTCAGCGGGCGATGACGCTGGCGCTTGGGCAGAACACGCAGGATGGACTGCTATTCTACCATGCCGGTATGATCGAACGCGCAATGGGGCATCGCTCCGCCGCTGAACAGCGGCTCGGCCGCGCACTCGCCCTCAATCCGTACTTCCATCCCTCGCAGCCCGATACCGCACGCGCCGCTCTCTCGGAGCTGGAGCACGCAGGCAGCGCCGGACAAGCAGCCCACGCGGCCCCATGAACGAGCTTGCGACGTTCGTCCATTTAGGGTTCCGCCATATCGTCGATGTGGGAGCGATGGATCACATCCTCTTTCTGCTCGTGCTGGCGGCGATATACCGGTTGCAGGACTGGCGCTCGGCATTGTGGGTCGTCACCGCGTTCACTGTCGGCCATTCCATCACGCTCGCGTTGGCCGTAACCGGCGCGCTGACTTTGCCGACGGATCTCATTGAATTCCTCATTCCGGTGACCATTGTCGCCACCGCCATCGAGAACCTCATCGTTCGCGACCGCGGCCACGCGCTGTGGGGCGGACGCTACCGGCCTGTATTCGCTGCGGTGTTTGGGCTGGTGCATGGCGCGGGGTTCGCCAACTATCTCAAGAGCCTCTTCGTTTCACACGTTGCGCTGCCGCTCTTCGGCTTCAACGTCGGCATCGAGTTGGGTCAGATTGCGGTTCTCGCCTGCGCCGCTGTCGTGCTCGGCGGGGCTGATCGGCTGCTGCAGGGGGTACGCCTGCCTCGGTGGGCCCCTTCCCCGCTACGCGCGCGCGTCGTCGCCGTGTCGACATTGGTCGCATTGGTGGCGACACAGTGGGCTGTCGAGCGACGGCCGTGGTGAGCGGCGTGCCGGTGTGGCTGGCGAGCGCACTGGCAATATTTTCGGCGGCACCCGCTGGCGTATCTGGCGCGCACCCGCTGCACACGACTCTCACTTCGCTCACCTACGATTCCGTGGCGCGCCAAGTGACGGCGGAAATGCGGACGTTCGCGAGTGATTTCAGCGCGGCCGTGGCCCGCCGCGCCGGGCGCAAGCCGCCAGCGGATGACCGCGTGTCGGATTCAGCGAGCTTTGCCTACGTCGCGTCGGCAATCACGATCGCCGACCGAGAGGGTCACGCGTTGAAGGTCGAATGGTGTGGATCGCGTCGCACGGGAGACGTGCTCTGGCTATGCATTCGAGCGCCGGCCCCGCGAGGAGTCGCGGGAATGCAGATTGGCAATCGCGCTCTGGTGGAGCTCTTTGACGACCAAGTGAACATCGTAATGGCGGAATACGGCGGCCAGAAAGAGAGTATGCTGTTCACCAAGGGCGACGCGCCAAAGCGGCTGCCCTGATATCGCGACGCGCGCCCGACAGGCCGTCGACCACGCTATCCGCGTGTGACCCGAAGCTGCCGATCCGCGTCAGCGACTAAGAGTCCCCAGCAACGCAGGGGGACTCGTCGTTTTGGCGAGGTGATATGTTCGAACCCGACGAGCCAGAGCCCTGGCGCGACGAGAGCATTCCGGAGTACGTGTTCGCGACGACACCCAGATGGGAGCCGTGGCTGGCTGGTCCTGTGTACGCGTTATTCGCGAGGGATGCGCTGGCCGAGGATGAAATCGATTGCATCCTCGCACAACTGGGTCTCGCCTAGCAGGATTTCGGTCCGGCCACCCGGCCACCCGCTACATGGTTGCGGTGGTCGCGCGTTCGCTCGATTTGGTGGCGCGTGCCAGGACGTGCGCGGAGTTGATCAGCGCCACGTGTGTAAATGCTTGGGGGAAATTGCCGAGCATCTGGGCCGTGCCTGTGTCGTACTGCTCGGAGTACAAGCCAACGTCGTTGCCGAGCGCGAGCAGTCTTTCGAACAGCGCTCGGGCGTCCGCCACTCGGCCTTGAAGCGCGAGAACGTCCACCAGCCAGAAGCTGCACATGAGAAAGACCCCTTCCCCGCCCCCGACACCGTCATCTACGCGTTCCGGACGGTAGCGCCGGACAAACCCGTCGACGACGAGCTCCTTTTCGATCGCGTCCACCGTGGCGAGCATGAGTGGATCACGAGCGTCGATGAAGCCGACCAGCGGGAGCATCAGCAGGCTTGCGTCCAGCTCCTTTGAGCCGAACGTCTGAACGAAGCATCCGCGCGCCGGATCGATGCCGTTCGCGTATATCGCGGCGCGAATCTCATCGCGCGCGGGTGTCCACCGCTCGAGTGCCGCCCGGCGGCCGATCTCGCTGGCGATGCGGATACCACGGTCGAGCGCGACCCAGCACATGACCTTGGAATACACGAAGTGGCGCGGATCTCCTCGAATCTCCCACAGACTCTGGTCCGGTTCTCGCCACGCCGTCGTGGCGGCGTCCACCAGGCTCCGGAGAAACTTCCACGTGCCGTTCTCGACGGGGTCGCCCGCGTGATGCGATGACCAGAACGCATTTACGAACTCTCCGTAGACATCGAGCTGGCGCTGCTCCGCTGCGCCGTTCCCGACGCGCACCGGCCCGGAATTCTGGTAGCCCGACAGGTGGGGAAGCTCCACTTCGGCCACTCGCCGCTCTCCGTAGCACCCGTACAGTATCTGCATGTCATCCGCGTGGCCCGCCGCGGACCGCGCGAGGAAGCGCCGGAAGCCGGTCGCGACTTCCTCATGGCCGACTTCGTACAGCGCGGCAATGGTGAACGCCGCGTCGCGCACCCAGCAATACCTGTAGTCCCAGTTGCGGTCGCCGCCGAGGCGCTCCGGGAGTGACGTCGTGGGCGCGGCGACGATGGCCCCCGTGGGAGCGGTTGTGAGCGCCTTGAGCACAAGAGCAGATCGCTGCACCGCATCAGCATACGGCCCGGTGTCCTGCTCTCCCTTACCGATCCAGGCGCGCCACCACTCGATCGTCTCGTTCAACCTCCGATCGACTTCATCCAGCGGGATGGATCGCAGGTCGACGGCGTGCGCTGGGTGCCAGACAAGCGACACGAAGCGCCGCTCTCCTTGAGACACACGCACGCGCCCCCTGATTGTCACGGCCTTGGGATCGACTTCGAGAGGAAGGTCGCTGCTCACGACGATCGCTTCGTCACCTCCGACGGCGCTGAAAAGTCGTGGACCGTCATCGACGGCGGCCTTGGTGTCGTCGTGCCCGCTCTCCTCGTGCTCGTTCCCAGGGCGTCGCGTTTCGCCGACAAGACTCGATCGGCCGCCGACGCGCACAGGATCCAGACTGTCTTCGTGCCCGTGATTGTGGTCACCGCGCGGGTCGTGCCTGTGCAACCAAGGACGGAGAGAGCCATAGTCGAAGCGGGGCTCGATCACGACGTTCAGGTCGACCGAGCCGCGCACGCACTCGATTACGCGAATGAGCTGACGCAGTGGATGCGAACTGCCGCCCGCCCGCATTGCGAGCGCGTCGAAGACCACGGCCTCGCCCTCCGCCGTCTCGAAATGCGTCTCCAGCACCATCGTGTCCGGCACATAGCGCCTCTTGGACTCGTAGTGAGCGACTGGAGAAATGGAGAAGAATCCGCCATGCCGCGCGTCCAGGAGCCGGCCGAAAATCGAGCCTGAATCGAATCGCCGCGGACATGCCCAGTCGATCGAACCAGTCTTGCCCACGAGTGCGGCACCGTGGCAATCGCCAATCAGCGCGTAATCGGAGATGGGCGCGTACTGCGCGGCCGGTTCGCTGCTGCTGGATTCCTTGGGATTTTTCTCGTCCACGGCGTCAGTAAGATACGCCCGAAGACTGAGGCGTCACCTTACGCCGCATGGGCGCTAGCCGCGCGCATTCGTGAAAAGGTCCCTCGACGCGATCGCGAGGCATGTCAGCCCTCCGTTCGACTTCACGGCCACTCGGCTGCCATTGTAATACAACTGCAGCGAGCCCGTGGTTCTCGTGAGCACGTACACCTCGCTGTAGGCGTACTCAATCGGCTTGGCGGGCAGTGACAGCGTGCCGTGCTCACCGGTCAGATGGACATTGAACGTGAGATCCACTTCCGAGGAATTCTCGTTTCGAACGCTGAAATAGTTCCCGCAAGCGTACGACAGCTTGATGTCAGAGAGGTCGGGTGCGGGAGGCTTGTTCCCGCTGGAGGCAGCAAGAGTGCTCGCGACCGCCAGAGTCCAGGCGATCGTATAGAGCACGTAGCGGCGAGCAGTGGCAAAGGGTGCGCCCATGGCACACGTGAGAAATGCAAGCCGCCGGCCCTAGCTCGACACGTCCGCGTGGCTGTTAGGCCCTCCTTCGCCGTCGAGCGCGGTGCAATCATCCGTCGCGTAGCGCCCGGCCGGCAACAACTGTTGCAAATCGACGACACGGATCGCCTATCGCCCCCACTGCGTAGGGCCATAGAAACCGTCCTCTAAGCACACCTGCGTGATATCGACGGACAGAGAGCCGCGTCTACCGACCTCCCATTCCTCGCGAAGAATCAGCTCGTCAGGCGCATGCGGCGTCGGGCCGAGTGAGAAGTATTTCACGGTCAGGAACGAGTCCTCGAACGCGAGCGTGACGTAGCCGTTCCTACCGAGACTTCCTGTATACGGGCGGTCGTCGTAGAAGAGGAGCTTACAGTCACCGCGTTGCGCCGGCGGAGCGCGCCGCTCGACGGGCATTCCGCCATGCCCGATGCACCGTCCGTGTGCCTTGATGCCAGCGGGGCCGAACGGTGCGTAGCCAGACATCCGGTGCTCGTGCCCCCAGAACCATAGCACGGGTCGCGAGATCATTTCGGCCAGCTGTTGGGCGGCCTTCCGATACGCGACGTCGTCGAAGGCCGTGTAGTACTGGTGGTGCGACAGCAGAATGAGCCCGCGTTGTCCGTCATCGCCCAGTCTCACGACATCCTTGACCCAGCTCACGAGCGGATCAGGAAGCCTGCAGGTCGGTCGCAGGAACCGCAGGTACGTGTCCAGCTCGTACAGAAACGGAAGACCGCGCGAGTGATAGCCGGTGTCGAGCGCGATGATGCGCCAGTAGTCATTCTCGAGACAGAAGTAGCTTGTCGGCTGGCCGGTCGGAGCGCCGTTACGGACAATGCCGAGCCGCGGGAGGAAATCGCGAAAATAGGGCTCACCCGTCGCGTACATCTCGTGATTGCCGTTCAGCGCGAAGCTTCCCAGCCGCCCAATGGGCCACGTGACTGGGTCGTAGTTGTTTGCGGGGTTACGTATGCCGAGGCAGTTCTCGTCGATTGATGGCGCGTCGCCGATGAAGTACACGTCGCCCAAATGAATCGTGAAGTGAGGCTCGTGCTCGCGACGCATCATTCCTTGAGCGACGCGGTACGCTTCCTCGGTGCCAGTACCCCAGTCGCCCGCCATGCTTATGCGCACCGACTGCGCACCGTGTTCATCTCGCAGCGGATAGATCCCGCGCTCGGGACCGGTCTCAGTTCGGAATCGGCAGTTCCGGCGAAACGCGTCACGAGCGTAAACGCGCAGCCATTCCCGCCAGGCCGCGCCGGAGAAATACCCCAGATTGGGCCAGTCCGGCGGCGGCGCCGGTTGCCCCGTGCGCTCCAGAGCGGCCCGGTACTGCGACAACGCCCCCGATCGGGGCAGCGCCCTCAGGCTGTCGAGACTGCGGCGGCGGCCGGACTGGTGAATATCAGACTGGATCTGCGGCACCGACGACCACTCGGCATGCATGAGAGACCACGAACCTCGCGTCGGCGGCCGCGCGATGCAACCGAACCTACATAATCGCTCCGCATAGCCGCCGCGCGCGAAACGGCCGCCTGCTTCAGCGAAGCCACCGGAGAAGGGCGGAAAAAAATCGGGGCAGTCCGCTAAGGACCACCCCGATTTTGCGACCTGCCCGTGTGGCTTAGTCGCGGGCCGGCCGGCCTATACAGCGACTGTTCAGTCGCCGATTCCGCCTTGAACGTCAACGCCACCGTGCACCCCAGCGACACCACCCTGCGCGGTGAGCCCGCCCTGTAGCTCGGGTGAGAAAACGCCGCCTTGCACCCAGGGGATGCCACCTTGGGACTTGGGGAACGAGACGCTCATACTGGTAACCTCTGTGCTTGAGTTTCCGGCGCAGAGCGCGTATTCGCCTTTACCGGGCACCGCAGAGCCTGCGAAGGCCAACGTATGAGCTCGGTATACGGCGGTCAATAGTTGATGAGCTCGTTCAACACTGATGGACTGATAGCAAAACGCGTAGCGAAAATACCTTACGGGCTAACTCAGCTCGGCCCGGCGGATTCGTGCCAATGCACTGGGCGATACCGCCATCGCGCGAAGGCCCGGACTGGTTAGCCCGGGCCCCGATCCAATGTGCTTAAGCCAGCACGAGCATCGCCTCTCCTGGTACTGTGCCTCGGAACCCGACCAACTCGACCCCCGCTAACCGCGCGGGTGTCAGCTTCGTGGCTTTGCGTCCTCGGCTCGCGCCGAGTTTGCCTTTTGTGACAAGCCCAGGAGAGGCAATTCGCCCGCTGGCTCGTTTCACTTGCAACTCTCGTACTACTGGCGCCTGGTGGCCAACTCGAGTCTGCCTGGGGCCTTAGAGAGTCTTCAGGTAGCGGAGCCAGTGCGCGCGACCGCTACTACGCGCTCCGGCTCCGAGGGCGCGCGCAGGTGCTCCGCTCTCTGCCGACCCTCTAAGGCCCCAGGCAGACCCGAGCGGGC
>Ga0102924_1001784_pt1 | contig 24279 bp, 25 predicted proteins | sample PaiPotPPM11metaG_FD_80116 | JGI IMG/M metagenome (GOLD analysis project Ga0102924, IMG submission 80116) | Iron sulfur acid spring bacterial and archeal communities from Banff, Canada, to study Microbial Dark Matter (Phase II) - Paint Pots PPM... ...
CGTCGCCCATATGGAGGGGCGGTTGTCAAGGGGCAGGGGTTGATGGCCGTTGTCTGGCTGGTGGTGCGGGTGATGTGGTTGCGGTTCGCGAGGCGGTCCGAGCGTTCGCGGGGTTCGCGACGGTTGGTCATGCTCATATTCGGGGGCTGGCCCAAGACCTCTGTTCGTCGCACGTCCGCCGTCTAAAGTCGAGCGCGCCCGCCCGGAGGAGGGTGCTCAGGCGACAAATCGCGGAGTTGTGTGCGCGAGCCGGGATGGCTCGGACCGCCTCGCCAGCCGCAACGGGTTGTGGGGGGTTTCAGCGCGAGTTGGTGAGCCTCTTGCGAGTGGTTGGTGTTGGTGTCGGCGCCGGTGCTGTGGTGGGGCAGGTGGCGATCTCCCAGCAGTAGGCGGCGAGTTCGCGGGCGATCGCGACCGCGACGATCCCGCCGGGTTTGCGCCGCGCGTTTTTGAGCTGGCGCCAGCGAGCGTTGAGCCGTCGCTGCGCGCGCCAGGAGATGTTGATGATCTCCGGTGCTTGGCCGCGCTGGCGGCGCTCGAGCGCTTCGCCGACGACGGGGCCGCGGCGGTAGTGGTAGGCCGCCTCGACCAGCAGCCGGCGGGCGTGGGTGGAGCCGGCCTTGGTGATCGATCCGAGCCGCCGTTGCGCGCCGGTGGTGTGCTCTGAGGGAACGATCCCGAGGTAGGCGGAGAGCTGGTCTGGATGATCGAAGCGCTCCCACTCGCCGATCTCCGCGCACAGCCCGAGCGCTGAGAGCGTGTCGATCCCGCGCAGACACCTAAGCCGAGCGACTGTGTGCGCGCACGGGACGCTGACCGCGAGCTGCGCGAGGTCGGCCTCGACCTGACCGCGGCGGGCGATCAGCACGTCGTGGGCGTGCAGGTAATCACCCAGCGTCGCCTGCGAGGCATGATCGGCGAACCGGACCGAGGTCAGCCACGAGCGGTGCTTGCGCGACCACGCCTCACCGGGCCCTTCCCAGTAGATCTCACGGCGCAACAGGAAACCCCCGATCCTGTGTCGGGCGCGCATCAGATCCTGGCGAATGTCCTCCCGACAGCGCACCAGGTCGCGCAGCTGCTCACGCTCGACAGACGGGATCGTGACCAGCGTCAACTCGCCGGCCGCCAACAACCGCGCCAGCCGGACCGCGTCACGCTTATCGGTCTTGACCCGATCCGCCGGCGGGCGCTCAGTCCTGCTGGGCGCGCACACAGCCATCTCGATCCCCGTCGCCCGGGCACGACGCGCCAGCCCGTAACCGGTCGGGCCCGCCTCATACACCATCCGCGCCGGCACCGGAACGTCCATCAACCGCTCCAGCAGCTCATGCGGACGGCCGACCACCCGGCTCGTCGAGACCTCGCCCGTGCCCGAGTCAAACACCGCGACCGTCGACTCGCGCGCATGCACATCCAGACCGACCCAACGGATACCGTCAGCCATGTCGGCGCCTCCAAAGTAGGTTGTGGGCCTCGCGCCGAGGGCGTCATCCTCGAACGCGAAGAACAACCCCGCGACCTGCGGGGGTGCCGACCGACCTTCTCACGCCAACCGGACAGCACCTCCATAGGGTCTATAGCGCTCCCGCGTGATACCGCCCCGAGTACCACAGCAGCGGCTCGCCGTCACCGACCCCCATGGCGATCACCTCGCCGATCGCGATCGTGTGGTCGCCGCCCGCGATCAGCTCTCCGAGCTCGCAGACCGCCCACGCGAGGCAGCCATCGATCAGCGGCACCCCGTGCTCGATGCGGTAGGCGACGCCGTCGAGCTTTTCGCTCTCAGGCATCTTTGAAGCGAACACTCCGGCCAGCTCCTCCTGCTCCGCCGTCAGGACATTCAATCCGAACCTCCCGGCGTCGCGCACGAGTGGCAGCGTCCGGGCCCCGTTCTCGAAGCACACCAGCACCAGCTGCGGGTCGAGGGACAGCGAGCACATGGCGTTGGCGGTCATGCCGCCCGCACCGTCCGGGCCGGTGCTCGTCACGACCGCGACTCCCGTGACGAAGCGCCCGAAGACCTCCCGGAACAGCTCGGGATTGGGGTCCATCCTGCGGGTTATAGCGGGCGCCTGCGAGTGCGGCCGCCCGGCGCGCACACGAGAAAGCGCGCCAAGAAGGGGCCCGGCGCCGGCCCCTTGGTTGCCGCCGTTGGGAGGACGATCGCGCTTGATGGGAGGCCGGGAGGCCCCTGTCGGTGGGCGAGCGTCACAATGACCGGCGCCGGGACTTAGACCAGCTTCGTCACGTGGGCGCTGCTTCCTCCCTAGTGCACGACGAGTGTCCCGTACAGGCCGAGCGCTTGGTCTGAGAACAGGTTCGACGTCATCAGGTAGGTCCCGCGACTCAAACGGACGCGCATGAAGCTCTGGCTCCCGGGCATTATCGGCGGCGTCCCGCCCTCGACCCGCGCCCCGCGGAAGATCACCAGGTCGTGCGTCAGACGTCCGTAGTTACGCACGAAGATCCGCAGCTCGCCGGCAGGGGCTCGCACGCTCTGTGGGCTCAGGCGGTACTCGGTCAGCCCGACGTGAACCGTGTGGCGCGATCCCACCACGTGGGTGTTCGTGCAGGCCGCGAGTGCCAGCACGAGCGCGAGCGTGGCGGACGTCCGAGCCATGGGCGCCAGTATGATCCTCGCCCGCATGCGCCTGCCAGTGAGGGTTTCATTGCTCGTGGGGATCGCCGCGTGTGCGCTCGCCCTCACGGCGTGCGGCACGCAGAAGATCTCCGTTCCCAAGAGCCAAGGCGACGTCTACCACGGGGCCGTGCTGTTCTCGCAGCGTTGCGCCGGCTGCCACACGCTCTCCTACGCGGCAACCCGCGGCTCTGCGGTCAACGTTCGGACGGCGGAGTACAACAACGGCCCCAACTTCAACGTGCGCTGCGAGCGTCCGGCAGCGAGGGTGCTCTATGCGATCGAGAACGGCGGTTTCTCCGGCTCGATCATGCCCCAGAACGTGGTCGTGGGTCACGACGCGATCGACGTGGCCGAGTTCGTGGCCACCTACGCCGGCCGCCAGGCCCCGGCCATTCCCGGGGTTGCGCCGTGCACCACCAAGCAGGTCCAGCCGGTCACGCCCCCGCCCACCGCGACCATCGCGACGACCGCCACGACCGCCACGCCGGCGACGGCCAAGAGCAAAACCAAGACGAAGCGCCGCTGAGCGGTGCTCGACATCAGGCTGATCCGCCACGACCCCGACGGCGTGCGCGCCGCGCTCCGGCGGCGCGGGCCCGAGCCGGCCGCGGCGATCGACCGTGTGCTCGAGCTCGACGAACGCTGGCGCTCGCTGACTGCCGAGGCAGAGGACGTCCGCGCCGAACTGAACCGCCAGAGTCGCGGGCGCAAGGGCGCGCCGACGCCCGAGGAGCGCGAGCAGCTGGCCGAGCTGTCCGCCCGCGGCCGCGAGCTCTCGGACGAGGTATCCCGCGTTCAGGCCCAGCGCGATGCCGCGCTTCAGTCGCTGCCGAACATCCCGGCCGAGGACGCCCCGGACGAAGAGCAGGTCCTGAAGACCGTCGGTGAGGCCGGTAAGACCGGTCGCGACCACCTCGAACTAGCAGGTGAGCGAATCGACATCGAGCGCGCGGTGCGAATGTCCGGGACGCGTTTTGCCTACCTCAAGGGCGAACTTGTGCTGCTCGAGCTCGCGCTCGTCCAATACGCGCTGACCAAGCTCGCGGGCGAGCGCTTCGAGCCGGTGATCCCGCCCGTGCTCGTCAAGCAGCGCGCGCTGTACGGGACGGGCTTCCTACCCGACACCGAGCAGCAGATCTACAGCCTCGCCGACGACGAGCTCTACCTCATCGGGACGTCCGAGGTCGCGCTCGCCTCACTCCACGACAGCGAGATCCTCGCGGAGCTGCCGCGGCGCTACGCGGGCTTCTCGCCGTGCTTCAGGCGCGAGGCGGGTGCGGCCGGCAAGGACACACGCGGGATCTTTCGCGTGCATCAGTTCGACAAGGTCGAGATGTTCTGTTTCGTCGAGCCTGAGCAGGGTGCGGCCGAGCACGAACGTCTGCTCGCGATCGAGGAGTCGATCCTCAGTGAGCTTGAGATCCCCTACAGAGTGGTGGCTATCCCGGTCAACGACCTCGGGGCCTCCGCTACGCGCAAATACGACTGCGAGGCGTGGCTTCCGGGCCAGGGCCGCTACCGCGAGCTGACCTCGTGCTCCGACACGACCGACTACCAGGCCCGGCGGCTCGATATCCGCTACCGGCCCGACGGCGGGAAGCCCGCCCACGTCCACACGCTGAACGGGACAGCGGTCGCGGTGGGGCGGACGATCATCGCCCTGCTCGAGAACGGTCAGCAAGACGACGGGTCGGTCGAACTGCCGGCGGTGCTGCACCCATACGGTGCGCCCGAAGTGCTGGCGCCCACGCCTTAGCGCGATTACCAGTGCACGCCGCGGGTCGCGCGCACGAACGCGCGCTGCTCGGCGGTCTCGTCCTTGGAGGGGTCACCCTCGGGGAACAGCTTGTACGCGCGGTTGACGACCAGGTCCTGTGCTCCCGGGGCGATCGCGTAGCTCAGCTGCCCGAGGTTGCCAAGCGTGGTCGCCACCCGCTTGGGCCGCTTTCGGATCGCCTCGGTGATCAGCTCGGCGGCCTCGTCAGGCGACAGCGTCGGGAAGCGGTCGTAGACCTTTGTCGGCGCGATCATCGGCGTGCGCACGAGCGGCATGTAGACCGTCGTGATGTGGACGCCGTCGTCGATGATCTCGGCGGCGATCGAGCGCGAGAAGGCATCGAGCGCAGCCTTCGAGGCGAGGTACGCCGAGAAGCGCGGCGTGTTGGTCTGAAGCCCCATTGTCGATACGTTGATGATGTGCCCGGAATGACGCTCGCGCATCGTTGGGAGCAGGTCGAGGATCAGCTTGACCGGTCCAAAGTAGTTGAGCGCCATCGTGCGCTGAAAGTCGTGGAAGCGGTCGTAAGAGCGGTCGATCGAGCGCCTGATCGACTTGCCCGCGTTGTTCACGACGACGTTCACGTGCCCGTGACGCTCGAGTACCTCTGCCGCCAGCCGGTCGATGTCATCGGGATCCGAGAGATCGCACGGGTGGACGTGGGCGATGCCTCCGCGTCGCTCGATCGCGGCCGCCGTCTCGCGAAGCTTCCCCTCGGTCCGCGCTACCAGCAGCACCCTGCCCTTCGCGGCGCCGACCTTGAGCGCGGCGGCCTGGCCGATCCCCGACGACGCGCCGGTGATGAGCACGGTGCGGCCCTCGACCGCGTCCTGAAGTGACTTTGCGAGCAGCCCGCCGGCGCCCGGAACGCGCTGGCCGAAAGCGCGCAGTGTGCGCGCCGTCGTCGACGCTATTTGCGCGAGGTTGGGTGACTGTGCCATGCAGAGACCCTACCCCGTCGTAGCATCTCCGCGCGTGAGCGCCGGGACGATCGCTCCTGAAGCGCGCCGCTTGCTGAGCGCGCTGACGATGCCGAGAGTCAGTCAGTCGGTCGCGATGGTCGCCGGTTTGGCGGCGCTCGCCGCCGCTCTGCGGTTCGCGCGCATCGGGCACCAGGGATTCTGGGTCGACGAGGGCACGACTGCGCTACTCGTCCACTTTTCGCCCGGCAAGATGCTCGGGTTGATACCCCAGACCGAGTCGAGCCCGCCGCTCTACTACTGCATCGCGTGGCTGTGGGCGCGGCTGTTCGGGTTCGGCGAGGCGCCGCTGCGCTCGCTCTCGGCGCTAGCCGGTGTAGCGACCGTGCCCGTTGCGTGGGGAGCGGCGAAGAAGCTCATCTCCGAGCGGGCCGGGCTGATCGCCGCGGCGCTGACCGCGTGCAACCCGCTGCTGATCTGGTACTCGCAGGAGGCGCGCTCCTACGCGCTGCTCGTTCTGCTCAGCGCTGGCGCGCTGGTTGCGTTCGCCCACGCGCGCGCGGAGCCGTCGCGCCGGACACTGAGCGCCTGGGTGGTCGTGTCCGCGCTCGCGCTCGCGACGCACTACTACGCCGCGCTGGCCGTCATTCCGCAGGCGGCGCTGTTACTGATAGCGCACCGCCGCCGGCGCTCGGTCGAAGTAGCGGTGGGGGCGGTCGCCGTCTGTGGGCTGGCAGTCCTCCCGCTGGCGATCAGCCAGAACATCACGTCGCACTCGGTGTGGATAACGCAGATGGCGCTCGGCTCGAGGCTGGGCCAGATCGTCCCGCAGTTCATGGTCGGCTTCCAGGCGACCGCCTACGCGGTGATCGCGTGGATCGCCGGGATCGCAGCACTGCTCGGCGTGGCGTGGGCGCCCTACCGGCGCGGCGCCGGCGTCCCCGCGAGCCTGGTGGGCGGCGGGCTCGCGATGATGCTCGTGCTCGTCGCGGTCGGAGTCGACGACCTGATCACGCGCAACCTCCTCCCGCTCTGGCTCCCGCTGGCGGTCGTCGTCAGCGCCGGGCTCGCCTCGCGGCGCATCGGGCTCGCCGCCGCGGCGGTCATATGCGGGCTGGGGGTCTTCGCGGTCGGCAGCGTGGCGGTCGATCGCAGCTTCGAGCGACCCGACTGGCGGGCGCTCGTGCACGTGCTCGGCGCTCGCCCGGCGCCCGGCGTCGGTGAGCGCGCGATCCTGATCCAGGAGTACGGCGACCCACTTCCTCTCGCGCTGTACCTGCCGGGGCTGAAGTTCTGGGGCGTCGGGGCAAACGCTCGCTACGCGGGGTTCGGGCTCGCGCTGCGATCGCCGAAGCTCGTTGTCTCCGAGCTCGACGTGATCTCGGACACGAGTCGCCACTCGCCGAGCTGCTGGTACGGCGCAGCGTGTGAGCTGTGGCCGTCGCGAATGCAGGCGTCGTATCCGATCCCAGGTCTGCGGGAGCTCTGGCGTAAGCGCGTCCTGCAGTTCACGGTCATGCGACTGGTCTCGCGCCGACCGGTGACACTCACCAGCGCGATCGTGTCGCGAGCCCTGCGAACGACCTCGTTGGCGTACGACGAGGTGCTGATCCAGCCCAGATAGCCCGAACACAATGTGACCGCTCAGTACTACCAGCTAACCCAACTTGAAAACCGGGTGATCCGGGGCGATCCGCCTGAGCTCGTCCTCCGACGAGTCCGGCCCGACGCCGTCAAAGAAAACGCCGACCTCGAACTTCCACTGCTTCAGATAGGCGCGCAGCAGCGCCGGCTTGTCCCCGTCGGAAAGCTCTGTTGCGGTGAAGGGCTGGGTCCTGCGGCCGACCCGGAGCCGCCCCTCGCCGCTGACGCGGAGGTTCTTGACCCATTGGGTGTGACCGCGCGGCGCCACGAGATACTCGGTCCCGTCGACGCGCAGCAGGTTGACGGGCGTGGCGCGCCATTCGCCTGACTTGCGGCCCTTAACTTCCAGAACCCGAGAGCCGTAGACGCTGATGCCGAGCCGAGTGAACGCCGCAACGACCCGGTTGAACACATGGGTCGTAAACCACCCTGGGCGCTGGTAGTGCTCCGCCACCCGTCTAACTTAGCCCCTCGGGGCCCAGTCCCACACGGGCACAGGCTCGTCGCTCGTGGTGTCAGCGCCCGGTTTCGAGACGTCCTGGGCAATCTTTGCGCCCCACTGAAGATAGTCGCGTAGCCGCTGGCGGAACGTCGGGTCGTCCGGCAGCCCAACCTCGTCGGTGGCCTCCATGAACGAGTCGACAAACCGCTCGCGATGGGTGTCCTGAATCTTAAGGTCGGCGTGGTGGTGAAGCAGCGCCCCATGGCCGCCGCGCTTTTCGGTGTAGAGCTTGGGGCCGCCCAGAACCTCGGTCAGCCAATCGGCGAGGTGGTCAACGTGGTCGGGCCTGCCCTCGGACCCGAAGATCTCGACGAGCACCGGGTCGGTCAGGCAGCGCGTGTACTGCACGTCGGCGAGGCGGCGCAGCGCGTCGCGCCCGCCCGCGAACTCGTACAACGTCGGACCGTTACTCACGAGCGCAGCAGAAAGCGGCCGACGCTCTCGGCGACGACCGCGGGCTTCTGGTCGCCGTCGAGCTCGACCTTGAAGCGATCGACGATCTCCCACCAGCCGCCGCCCTTCTCCTGCACCGAGACGAGCTCGGCCGTCGCACGGACGCGACTGCCAGCCGGCACCGGCGCGGGGAAGCGGACCCGGTTCCAGCCCATGTTGACGCCGAGAGCGATCTGCTCGAGGTCGGCAGGATCCTGTGCGGTTAGTTGCTCGCGTAGTCCGTCTATCAAGCTCAGGGTCAGGTTCCCGTGGGCGACCGTTGTGCCGAACGGCGACTCGCGCTGGGCGCGCTCGACGTCGACATGGATCCACTGATGGTCGCCCGTGATCTGTGCGAACGCGTCGATGTCATCCTGGGCGACGGTCCGCCACTCGCTCGGCCCACGCGTGACGCCGATTACGTCGCGCAGCTTGGCGATCGGATCGGCGGTCGTCGACACGCTTCTAACTTAGCGCCTGCGAGGCCGACCGACCAACGCCGCCAGATAGCGGTCGACTGCTTCGGCCACCTCGCGCTTGGTGCGCCCGCCGTCATCGGCGCGCGCGACCAGCATTCCAGCTTCATCGATCGAGCCAAGCAAGAGATGCGCGAGCGGCGTCACCGGCTGGCGTTCGATCAGCTCGGCGTCCATCGCCGCCTTAAGCGTCGCCTGAACGAGCCCCAGGCCGTAGCGCATCCCGATCTCCCGCCACTGCTCCCAACCGAGCACCGATGGAGCATCGATGAGCGCGATCCTGCGGACCGCCGGATCCTCACATGCGTCGAGGAATGCCCGCGAGCCGGCGCGCAGCGCCTCGACCGGGTCCTTAGCCTTGAGGGCCGTGGCGGCAATCTGGTCGACGAGGTCACGCTCGACCGCTTCGTAGACCGCGCGAAAGAGATCCTCCTTGCCCTCGAAGTGGTGATAGAGCGCGCCGCGTGTCAGGCGCGCGCTCCGGACGATCTCTTCCGTCCCGACCGCCGCGAAGCCGCGCTGGCCAAAGAGCTCGCGGGCCGCGGAGATCAGCGCCTCGCGGGTCTCCTCGACGCGCTCTGCGATGCGCGACCGCGCGGCCCCTCTGTGATCGTCCTCACTCTCGGTCATACAGATTGTATGTTAGATACTGTCTGTACGTGAAGCTCGCCAGCCGGACCGGAGGAGTTCGCCGACCACTTCGAACGCTGGCTGCATCCCGACATCCAGCTTATTCAGCCCCAGATGCATGTTCGCGCTCGTTCCGGTCTGCATGGAACAGTCGAGGGCTCGGCGCTGTCCGGCGTTCACGATGCATACGTGCAACCGCGGCACGCTCCGTGACCGCGGTCGAGCGGGTCGCGCACGTCGATCCGACGCCCCTGCTCGCGGCTATTGCCCGGACTCCCGGCGTGTGGCCGCGCTTCATCCGCCAGCAACTCTCGTCCAGGAGGAGACACAAATGACCCCGTTTGCCGCACTTAAGCAGCGCGAAGCGCGCTTGCCGCAGGGCGTCGTCCGCTACCGCGAGCTCGGGACCGGTGAGCCGATCGTCCTCGTCCACGGCCTGCTCGTCAATTCGTACCTGTGGGCGGACGTCGTCGAGCCGCTCGCCAAGGACTTCCGTGTCATCGCACCGGACCTACCGCTCGGCTCGCACACACAACCCCTCGACCCGGGCGCCGACCTAAGCCCGAAGGGTCTCGCCAAGCTGATCAGCGATTTCCTCGCCGCGCTCGACCTTAAGGGGGTCACGCTGGTCGGCAACGACACGGGCGGGGCTCTCTGCCAGCTCACCGCGATCCATTACGGCGAGCGCGTTGGTCGTCTTGTGCTGACGCCGTGCGACTGCTACGAGCATTTCCCGCCCGCGGCGTTCGTTCCGCTGTTGTCGCTCGGCCGGATCCCGGGAGCGATCTGGGCGCTTGGCAACTTGATGCGGCCTCGCTTCGCACAGCGTCTTCCGATCGCCTACGGATGGCTTAGCAAGAAGCCGATCGACGACTCCGTCATGAGGTCATTCCTGCGTCCCGTCCAGACCGACCGGCGGATCCGTCGCGAGGTCGCGACGATCATGCTCGGAATACACAAGCGCGACACGCTCGAGGCCGCCGCCCAGTTCGGCAGCTTCGACAAGCCGGTCCTGATCGCGTGGGCGCCGGAGGTCCACTTCTTCAAGTTCCGTAGCGCCGAGCGGCTGGCCCGCGATTTCCCGAACGCCCGCCTCGAGCGGATCGAGGACAGCCTCACGTTCGTGTCGGTCGACCAGCCGCGGCGGCTCGCCGAGCTGATCGCAGGTTTCCCGCGGGAGCCGGTTGGCGCAGCCACTCAGTCAGGATGGACGGGGCGGAGGGCCGGCCCTCGCTAGGAGCTGGGAGCGGTTGACTTCTGCTCAGTTTGGTAGCAAGGAACCTATTCGGTTCTGAGGACCGATTGCCCAGGTCACCTGCGAGTCCGATGAGCGGACCTTGAGGGTTCGCGGCGGGTTGCGGCTACGCGCCGCAGCTGAAAGCCGCTGCGGAGTGATGATAAGGAAGAGGTCGACGGTTCGAGTCCGTCGGAGGGCTTTGGGAAAGCGTGCCTGCGCCCGAGCTGCCGATTTGCTATGCTCTTGCGGTGGGCAGGCGGGTGCGATTCGGGTCGATGCGTAGCGCTGGCGAGGGTTGGCTGCGGTTGGGCTGCGCTGCCCGCGCACGATACGCCGCCTCAGTAGCCGTCTTCGTAATCGTCGCCTCGGGGGCGCTGTTGCTTGCTCCCGTTGCAGGCGCCGTCAGCCCGCTGCCCGCGCAATGGATTCGCGGAGCCCAGATCACCGGCTACGAGCCCGACACGTTCAACGGGAGCTTTGCCACGACGACTGACGCGGCGCTGCGACAGTTGAAGGCTGACGGCGGCAACGTCGCTTCCTTCGTCAACGAGTGCTACATGCAGACATATCAGTCTACGACGATCGACTGCACGACCCCGTACTCCGAGACGGACGCCAGCCTCGCCGCCGGGATGGACTATGCCCGGTCGATCGGCCTCCAGGTCGCCCTCAACCCGCACGTCGACACGCAAGATTCCTACTTCCGCGGTCAGATCCAGCCGAACCCGTGGTGGCAGTGGTGGGACAGCTACGACGGCATGATCCTGCACTACGCCCAGTTGGCGCAGCAGCACCGCGCCCTCATCTTTTATGTCGGCACGGAGCTCGACAGCGCTTCAACCTGCGCCGGGGCCGCCGGACAGGACTGTGCTGCGGAGTGGCACGGCCTGATTTCGAGCGTCCGGCAGGTTTTCCACGGTGTGATCGCGTACGCGGCATCCGCGATCTACACCGAGTACCCCTCGGGCAGCGGCATGTACGAGCCCGCCTACAAGCTGTTCCCCGCTTGGGACGCCGTCGACCTGATCGGGGTCGACTCGTACTTCGAGCTGGATCTTCCGAAGGGCGGGGGCGGGACGCCCGACCCGGGCGTGCCGGCCCTGAACGCCGCGTGGAACTCATTCGCGACTGAGTACGGCGGCACTTCGACCGCGGTGGGCGATCTGCACGCCCTCTCCACCCAGTATCACAAGCTGGTGTTTGCCAGCGAGATGGGCTTTTCCGATGGTCAGTATGCGGCGCACGATCCCGCCAGCACCTGTCCGGACGAAAGCAACCCGTGTACCGACACCGTCGACCTCCAGGCCCAGGCCGACGGCTACGAATCCTACTTCGAGACCTTTTCCGGGCTCCCATGGTACGACGGCATGGTGTTATGGGACTTCCAGATCGACCAGCCGCCATCGCTCACGGAGCTTCAGGTCGACCCGCGCGGCAAGCCCGCGGAGCAGGTGATCCGGGCTTGGTGGACCGCCGGGACGAACCCCCCGCCCCCGCCTCCCGGGCCTTCGGTGCCGAAGCTAAGCGCACTGACAGTTTCCCCGCGGCGCTTCCATGTGGGGCGTGGTGGTACGACGATCAGTTGGATCGATACCGAGGCTTCGGTGGCAACCCTAACTTTCAAGCAAGCGCTGGTCGGCGTACCCAGCGGCAGATCGTGCGTGGCGCCGCGGCATCCGCGCGGGCGCCATGCCAAGACGTGCACACGCTGGGTGACTTTGAGCGGCAGCGTTATGCATGCCGATGCGGCTGGTGCCGATAGCGTCAGGTTCAGCGCACGCCTGCGCGGTCACGCACTGAGCCCGGGGCGCTACGAGGTGGCGATCACGGCGCGGGCAGGAGGGCTCACCAGCCATACGCTTATCAGCGCTCCGTTCAGCGTCCTGAGGTAGCTCAGGCCTGTCGCGCCAGCGCATCCCAATCTTGTAACCCCTTTGGCGCGTGCGGTCTTGGCCGCTTGTCTCAGTGATCCGAGTGGGATCGGTCGTGGCCTGACCCCGAGGGTCGGTCCGACCCTGGTGAGAGTCTCTCGCGCCCCTGGATCATAGGAGGAAGGACTGTCGCGTTAAGCGATGCAGGCATACGCCGGAGCAGATCATGCGCAAGTCGCTGGCGGCGACGCGACACAGCGCGTGGACCTCTTCGAGGCTGAGTACCTGCATGTCCGTGGCCGCGGGCGACTACGGGGGGCGGACCTGCCCGGGCGGGATCTCTGCAGCCGTGCGAGGTCGAGCACCTCGGCGAGCAGCGTCAGCACCTCGGCCCGCGTCCTCGGGCTGGCACCGATGCCCTGCTACCAGCGCTCCACGTCCCGCACGCCCACCTCGCCTGGGCGCAGGGAGCAGAACGGCGGAAGCACGTGGCACGCCATCACCGAGCGGTAGTCGCGCAGCGTCGAGGGCTCTACCAGGAGCCCGTCGTCCGCCGCCCGTAGGGCCCGGCGCAGCCACGCCCTAGCGGGGCTTTCCGAACGCGCCCGGAGAGATTCGAACTCCCGACCTTCGGTTCCGTAGACCGACGCTCTATCCAGCTGAGCTACGGGCGCCTGGCGGTCGATTCTAGCCCTGGTTTACGGGAGGCGAAATCACCGTCGGGGCTGCTGCGAGGGCCCGACGTGCTCGCCGAGCCACCTGACGAACGGCCGCGCGGCATCGAGCTCGTTCTGGATTCGGTCGAGGCAGCGGCGATCGTGGAGCCATGCGCCGAGTTTGTGGCGCCGGAAGACGGTCAGCTCTTTCATCCGCAGCCGCTCGATCCGGGGATGATCGAGCGGATAGCCCTTCGGTGCGCGTTTGAGCTCGGGTGGAGCCGGCCTCAGGTCCGCCGTCCGCGCTGCGTGGATCGCCCGCTCAAAGCGCCGCGCAAGCCGGTCGTTGTCGATCGCCGCGCGGAAGCGCTCGAGCTGATCGGAGGCGGGACTGTGGATGCCGGCCGCGACGAGCAGCCCGTCGAGTGATAGGTCGAAGTAATAGCCGCCACCTCCGCCATAGCCGATCGCGACGGCGACGTTCTCCTTCAGCGGCGGACCGGCGCGGAAGCGCAGATCGTTATACGGGCGGAAGAAGTGTGGCTGTCCGAGGTGTCCGAGCGCCGTGGCCATCCGCCGGACGGGCTCGAGCAGGTTTCGTTCGTACCGCTCGCGATTCGCCCGGAACCATTCCGCGTCATTGTTCGCTTCGAGCTCGTGCAGGAACGCGAGTGCCTCGCGAGGCCACATACGTCGATCGTAGACGGGCTACTGAGCGGCTGGCTCGTAGAAGCGCGCGACGGTGAAACCCACGAGCATCGGCACGTGGATCGCGAACACGACGAGCGAGAGGCTGAGCACCACTAGCGCGCCGCCCTTGACGTGGTTCTGCACGAACGCGTACTCGATCAGTCCTGCGATCACCAGGTAAGCCAGCAGTGACCACCTTGCGACCTGCATGAAGCGTGGCCAGTCAAACTCCCTTACGCGCGCCAGCGCGGCCATGTTCGCGAGCATCAGGAGCGCCGAGGCAGCCAACAGGATGACCGCGGGTGTCAGCGGGACATGGCGGGGCAGGTGGGCGGAGAGGTAGATCCCGCCCGCGACGATCAGCGCCAGCGAGGTCATCCCGAGCTCGGTGACTGGCGGTAGCCGGCGCTCGCTCATGGAAACGACGCGATCCTCGTCATGATCACCAACGTCGCCACCTGCATCCCGCCGAGTATTCCGGCGGAGTACATGAACCGCTTCATCAGCCGTTCGATCACCTCAGGCCGCGGGTGGGGGTTCTTCATCTCGATCAAGACCGCGATGTTCGCCGGCTCGAGCAGCCCCAAGGCGATCACCGCCATCACTCCGACGATGATGAAGCTGGCCAGAATCCAACCGTGGTGCGGATAGGTCGTCAGCACCGTTCCTTCGTGGATTCCCAGCTGCCAGCCGGCGGCGAGCGTCATCGTCACGACGATCGGCATGATCACGACCATCTTTGGCATCAGTCTGGTCGTGAACTGAATTCGCGCGGGCGGTGGCATCGCGCCCATGATCGGGCCGAGGACGAGCCCGAGGAACAGGTCGATGATCGTCCACGCCGCGCCGCCTGCGACATGTAGAAACGCCAGGGGCCAGAGCTTGTTGACCGCGATCGCGACGACCACCGCCGCGGCGGCCACCGCGGCGAAGATCAGGCCGACGCGCGGCACCACCTCGAAGTCGGGAATCTCGAGCCCAGCGGGCGGCGCCAGCTGCGGCTCGTCGGCTATCGAAAGCGCCCCTTCAACCATCAGTTCGCTTAGCCTACCTCTCGGCCAGGCGCCTGCCTAGTGAAACGGTGTCGAGCGCGCCAGTTGGAGCGCCTGCGACTGAAGAAACGGGTTGGCCCCGTCGAACAGCCACGGTCGCCCGATCCACAGGAACGCGTCACAGAGCCGCGCAGCGATCCGCCGGTCTGTCCGCGACAGACCCCAGCGCGCGTTGGCGACATCGGTCGTCGGCGGGACGCCCAGCGTCATGCAAGGCCAGTCGAGCTTCACGCGGCACACACGCGGGTTTGGGTGCGGCCCCGGGTACTCCCAGTACTTCCACGGCACGCCGTTCTCGGCCGTGTTGATCACGAAATGCATGCCGTGGATACCCACCCTCGCTAGCGCGGCCGACACGTGGCCGCCGAATTCGATCTCCGAGGCGTTTGAGTCATAGTGCGTGTCGTTGAGCGCGAAGCCGCGCGTGTACGAAACGCCTGCCGCGCGCAGCAGCGACACTGCCTTGGAAACGGTCGGCCAATCGGCCGCGCCGACATCGATGTACACGGTCGTGTGCGGCATGGCGCTGAAGACCTGGGCGGCGTAGTTGACCAGGCTGAGCGCGATCCGTCCGTGGCCCGGCGCACACAGCGCGAACGGGAGGTCGGGCTGGAGGATCAGCGCGACGCGCGCGGACCCGATGCCCGCCGCGAAGCCATCGATCCAGTTGTGGAAGCTCGCCTGATCGGCGGCCGACGGCGCCTTGGTGCAGGCGGCACCTTCCCACGGGTAGACGCGAAAGATCGCGATCTGCGTGAGGACGTCGGGGTTCCCGCCGGTCACGTTCTCGATGTAGTGACTGGCTGTGTCCTCCGCGTCCATGTCAGATATCCACGGACCGAACCATGTCGCGCGCGGCCGCAGCGCGATCCGCCCCATGAGCGTACGCGTCTCACCGGTAGCCGACTGATAGGCCGGGTACACGCCGTCGATCGGGCCCGTGTAGATGCCCCAGTGGACTCCGCTCAGCGGATTCGATGCCCGACCCTGTGGAAGCCCCGCGTTCGCGACGCCGGCGATCGCGCAGGATGGCATCGCCAGCAGCACCGCGCACATGGCGGCGGTTGTGGCCCAGCGGTGGACGAACGGCACAGGCGGAGGGGGCGGGATTCGAACCCGCGGTCCAGGGTTACCGGACGCCAGTTTTCAAGACTGGTGCATTAGACCGCTCTGCCACCCCTCCGTGGCGAGGCCTGATGCTAGCCTGCCGCCGAGCCCTCCCAGGAGAGGTGGCCGAGTGGCTGAAGGCACTCGCCTGCTAAGCGAGTATGGGGTTCACGCTCCATCGCGGGTTCGAATCCCGCCCTCTCCGCTCTCCCGAGTCGCTCGAGTTTGTCCAGGCACCCAAGCCATCCGGCCTGCGCGCCTCTCCGGCGGCACCGTGGCCCACATGTACCGGCGCCTGAGTGAGCTAGCGCCGCCTGAGCGCCGTTCGGAAGACCGAGTCCCAGTACGGCGCGCTGATCCCGTAGCCGCGCTCGTGATCCTGGAAGTGGTGGCGCATGTGGAGCTCGCGCAGCCACCTGCCGGCCGCGGTCGTCGGGCGGTGATGATGCAGGTGGTAGTGGAGCATGTCGTAGAAGAGGTAGCCAGCGAGGAACCCGGCGCCGAACGGCAGGAAGTCCGGGCTCCCAAGAACCGCGTAGAAGCCGAGCACGAACAGCGAGGCCAACGGGATGCTGACCGAAGGTGGCATGACCAGGCGCATCGGGTCGTTGGGGTGATCGTGGTGGACGCCGTGGATGATCCAGTGAAGCCGTGCGCCGATCCCCTTCTCGGGCTCGAAATGGAAGATCGCGCGGTGGATCCAATACTCGGACAAGGTCCAGAACGCGTAGCCCCCGACGATCAGCAGGGGCGTCGCCCAGCCGGACCCACGCACGATCCCCTCGGCCAGCATGAAGATGATCACCGGCCCGAACAGGATCGGCGGAACGGCCGGGTGCACGCGCGAGAGCTTGTCGAGCAGGTTGGACTCGAACATGCGCGGCGAGGCCCGCAGCGCATCGCTGCGGCTCACGCCCTCGAGGTCTTCCAGCCGGGGAACCGACATGACCTAGAGGATACCCGTGAAGGGCAGCCGGGTTTCGTCATCGGTCAGCGCCACGAAAGCACGCTCCGAGGTCGGTCTCGACGACGATGCGCTCCTCGCGCCGGTCCATCGGCGACGATAGCTGCCCGGCGCCGCGGCCGCTGCGATGCTTGGACCCATGACCGAGGCCCCACGGTGGTGGAGCGTGCGCCGCGCACAGAACCGAAAGCCCGCGACCTACCGTTGCCCGCTGTGCGGCAAGCACCTGCCGGCGCTCTCCGAGCACATGCTGATCGCGCCTGAGGGCGACACCTCGCGCCGCCGTCACGCCCACACGGAGTGCGTCCTGCGGGCGCGCAAGGCGGGCAGGCTCTCCACGCGCGATGAGTGGCTGCGCACACAGGACAGCGCACGGGGCCCGCTTGCGCAGGCGGTCGCCTGGATGCGCGAGCGGTGGGGAAGAGGTTGATCAGCTCTCACGCGTCGTGGTACAGCGCGAACTCCCATGGATGCGGCCGCATCCGGATCGCGTCGACCTCAGACTCCCGCTTGTAGCGGATGTACGCCTCGATCAGGCCGGGCGTGAACACGTCGCCGTCGATCAGGAACTCGTGGTCGGACTCGAGTGCGTCGAGCGATGCTTCGAGCGACGACGGCACGGTCGCGATCGACGCGAGCGTCTCCTCGGGCAGGTCATAGATGTCGGCGTCGAGCGGCTCGCCGGGATCGAGCTGGCGCTTGATCCCGTCTAGGCCCGCGAGCATCAGCGCGCTGAACGCCAGGTATGGGTTCGCTGTCGGATCCGGCGAGCGGAACTCGACCCGCTTTGTCTTGGGCGCCTCGTGGTACATCGGAACCCGTACGCAGGCCGAGCGGTTGCGGGCCGAGTAGACGAGGTTGACCGGCGCCTCGTAGCCCGGCACGAGCCGGCGATAGGAGTTGGTCGTCGGCGCGCAGAACGCCAGCAGGGCCGGCGCGTGAGTCAGTAGCCCACCTATGTAGTGCTTGGCGAGGTCGGACAGGTGCGCGTACCCGCCCTGGCCGAACATCAGCGGGTCGTCCCCCTTCCACAGTGACTGGTGCACGTGCATGCCGGAGCCGTTCTCCTCGAAGATCGGCTTGGGCATGAACGTGGCGGTCTTGCCCGCACGCGCCGCGACGTTCTTGACCACGTACTTGTAGATCATCATCTGGTCGGCCATCTGCAGCAGCGGTTGGAAGCGCATGTCGATCTCGCCCTGGCCGCCCGAGGAGACCTCGTGGTGGTGGAACTCGCAGCGGATCCCGAGAGACTCCATCGTCAGAACCATCTCGCCGCGCAGGTTCGCGAGCGAGTCCGACGGCGGCACCGGAAAGTAGCCCTCTTTCTGGCGAAGCTTGTAAGCCTGGTTCGGTGTTGTCCCGGCCGGCGAGCCCGTGTTCCAAAAGCCCTCGCTCGAGTCGACCTCGTAGAACGCGCGGTGCTCGCGCTGCTCGTAGGCGATGTGGTCGAACACGAAGAACTCGGCCTCGGGCCCGAAGTAGGCGACGTCCGCGATGCCTGACGCGACCAGGTGCCGCTCGGCCTTGTGTGCCACGTAGCGCGGGTCGCGGCCGTAGGGCTCGCCGAGCACCGGATCCGCGATCGAGCAGACCAGCGACAGAGTCGTGTGATCGTAGAAGGGGTCTATGAAGGCGGTGGTGGCGTCGGGGATGAGGAGCATGTCTGACTCATGGATCTCCTGGAAGCCGCGGATCGAGGAGCCGTCGAACCCGAGTCCGGATTCGAAATCGTCGGCGCCAATCGCCCCGAGCGGAAGCGTCATGTGCTGCCAGGTACCGGGAAGGTCGACGAACTTGAGATCGACGAGCTCGACGTCGCGCTCGGTCGCGAACTCGAGTACCTCGGTGGCGCTCTTGGCCCCGGCGGCGGCTGCGGTGGCGTCGGTCTCTGTGGTGGTGGGCACCCTCTGTTCCTCCTTATGCGTGTGTGGCAGGCGCGAGCCTATCCATGTTTGGTGAGGCGTTGATTTGCAAGCAGAATCTGGTCGGCCTTCAGGCCGAGGCTGAGGCGCTCGCGGCCCTCGGACTCGTATGGGGATAGGCCGGATACCTCGTGCACGCGCGCGAGCCGGTAGCCGACCGTATGGCGGTGAAGCTGCATCCGCTCGGCGGTGTCGGTGGTCGAGCCGTGATGCGCGAGGAACTCGCGAAGGGTCCCGACGAGCTCCGTGTCGTGCTCTCGGTCGTAGGCCTGAAGCGGGAGGATCGTCTGGGCGCGCAGCTGCTCGAGCTCGGTCGAGTCGCGTATGAGCACACCCACGAGCAACCGGTAGGTCTGATCTTGTCCGTTAGGGGACGGGCCTAGCTCGGTCAGCAGCTCTGCTTCGCGCAGCGCGTCGTGCAGCGCGGATGGGTCGCGGCGCGGGGCACGCTGCGGCTCGGACGCCGGGTCCGGAGTGCCGTTGGATGTTCTGGCGCAGATGGCGGCGGCCCCTCCGCCAAGATCGAACCCGAGACGCTGGGCCGCTGAGATGAAAGCCGCGACATCAGCGGGCGGTCCGGTCCGCAGCGCCTGCAACAGCGCGCGCGGCGATGCCCCGCCCCCGCTCTCATCGGCCTCTCGCATCAGCGCCGCGACGGCTGCGGCAGTGGCGGTCGCGTGAACCCAGCCCTGCTCGTGCGCCGACAGTGGTCCCTGCACTTCGACGGTCCCTATCGCACGGGAGCCGATCCGAACGTCGAACGATGTGGGCGCGCTCAGCCGGCCGGCTCCCTCGGGCGCGATCGCAGGAGGGCCGAGTGTCCCGATCAAGATCGCGACGGGCCGTCCGAGCGCCTTGGCCGCCCGGGCGGCCAGCTCGTTCAGCCCATCGCCTCCAACGGCCGCCGCGACCAGCCCGAGCGGCGTAGACCAGGAGACGGCCGGAGCCGCCTCCCGGTCAACCGCTTCGCTCGCGCCGGGGCTACCCGAAGGTGCGCGCCGCATGCTCGCCGCGATCGCACGCCGATCGGTCCCCGACCCGAATCCTTCTCATGCCGGCGATGGTGCCGTTTCGCCTGCCCCCCCGCTCGCGAGACCCGGCGCCCCACTGGGGAATCCGAGCGATGGCACGTCCGACGGGTAGACCTCGTGGCCGTGCTCGGCTATGTCGCCGATCTCCATGTTGTCCTCTGACATCCGGAGCGGGATGAACACCCCAACCAGCTTGAGCAGGATGAATGTCACTACACCGGTCCAGACGATGACGAATAAGGCGGCGAACAGCTGCCACTTCAGCAACGTCCAGTTGCCGTGTATGACGCCGGCCACCGATCCGCCGGCGGTCAGACCGTGCTTGCCGGTCTTGTAGAACAGCGCCATCTGCGGGTCGGCGAAGATGCCCACCAGCAGACCGCCCGCGAGGCCGGCGAAACCGTGCGTGTAGACCACGCCGAGGGTGTCGTCGACATTGCGGAAGGGGCGCATCCGGCTCAGGTAGTTGAGCGCGAAGTACACGAGCGTCGAGGCGATCACACCCATCGCGATCGCTCCCCAGCCGTTCACATAGCCTGCAGCGGGTGTGATCGCAACGAGGCCGGTGATCATTCCGTTGACGCCTGAGATCAGGCCCGGCTTGCGGCCGGTGAGGTAATCCCACGCGACCCAGACCAGGAACGCGACGGCGGTGCACAGGTTGGTGTTGAGCACCGCCGCAGCCGCGGACATGTTCGAGGCGTACGGGTCTCCGCCGTTGAAGCCGTTCCAACCGAGCCACAGCAGGCCGGCGCCGACCGCAACCATCGCCACGTTGTTAGGCGCGTCGATTTCGCGGTCGCGCTGGAGTCGTGGTCCGATCACAGCCGCCGCGACGAACCCGGCGACACCGGCTGACAAGTGGATCACGTAGCCACCGGAGAAGTCGACCGCACCCTTCTGGGCGAAGAAGCCGCCGCCCCAGATCAGGAACGCGTCAACGCAGTAGACGCACGTGATCCACAGCAGGCAGAACGGGATCCACGCCTTGAAGTTCACCCGTCCGAGCACCGATCCCAGCGCCAGGATTGGGGTGATCGCCGCGAAGACGAACTGGAAGTAGACCAAGGCGGATTTCGGGAATCCCTGGGTCCCAATTAAGGGAATGTTCCCCTGGTGCTGCAGCTCCGTGTGCGACAGCACTGGCCCAGGCTTACCGATGAAGTTCCCGAAGAAGCCGTGGTGCGACAACCCGTGGAACGGCGAGCCGAAGCCCATCTTGAAGCCCCACAGCACCCACACGACCAGCACGATCGAGAAGGTGGCGAAGACCAACATCATGCTGTTGATCGACCAACGCTTCTGCATCACGCCGCCGTACAAGACTGCGAGGCCGGGCACGCTCATCAGCCCGACCAGAGTCGCGGCTGTGATCTGCCAAGAGGTATCTCCTGCGCTCAGCCAGGAGGGTGCTTCAACAGGCATGGGTCTCCTTGTCCTTTGGGGGACATGTCAATAATCAGTCGGCCGAATGCGGCCATCCTCGGCGGCGAGTGTGGCCTTATGCGCCCTTACGTGCCATGGCCTCGCGTCTAGCGTCGGCTGCGGCCGTTTGTCCATCCGGATAAACGAAGTGCGCTGTGAGCGGCTAGCCGACCCGCAGTCCAGCCTTGCGACAGGCGGTGGCGAGCACGTCGGCTGCCTGCGTTGTGTAAGCGCCGGGCTTGAAGACGCCCCCGCACGTATCGCGCGCCGGCGCCCCACACTGGTCGATCGCCTCCGCCCCCACGGGACCCGGGATCGTGGCGTGGATGCAGCCGTTCGACGAGGTCGGGCTCGAGGTTGCGAGCGAGATCACGACCGCCACCACGACGGGGAGCGCGGCAGCCGCCACGCCCCGCACCATCCACTTCTCGCGCGCCGTCAGGCGGCGCAGCCTGACGGTCTGGGCGTGGCCGGGAGGCAGGATCAGCACGCGGCGAGTGTAAGTCCACGCGTGTGGCACGATCGGACCCGGTGGTGACGGAATGCGAGTAGGAGCGGTAGGCAAGGGTGCCGCGTTGCTGGTGCTCGCGTTCCTGCACCTACATCTGCATCTGACGCACCACCCGCTCAGGGGTCCGCCATTCGACTACGCGACCCTCGCGGTGGCGGCTGCGGCAAGCTGGATCGGACTGCCGGGCCCCGGCGAGCCCATCCTGATCGCGGCGGGGATCCTCGCTTCCGACCACAAGCTCGACATCGTCTCGGTTCTGCTGGTCGCTTTTGCGGCGGCGACCGCCGGAGGCATCGCGGGGTGGCTGGTCGGGCTGAAGGTCGGGCGGAGACTGCTGGCGGCGCCAGGGCCGCTTCGCCGCCTGCGCCTGCGCTGGCTCGAACGCGGCGACGCGGTCTTTCAGCGCTACGTCGCGGTCGCCGTGCTCGTGGCCCCAAGCGTCGCCGCCGGCATCCACCGCGTGCGCGCGCCTGTGTACTTACTGTGGAACACGATCTGGGCGCTCGTATGGTCGGTGGGTATCGGCCTCGGGGCGTACTACGCCGGACCGCCAATAGTCGACTTGGCCTCAGACCTCGGTCTCGTGACCGGCGCCGTGTTGGTCGTGCTGGTGGCGGTGGTCGCGGCGGGGGTCTGGCGCCGCCGGCGCCGGGCCGCCAAGCAGCCCCTATAGCTGCGACCCGGCGAACGACACGTTCTGAAACGGCACGACGGGCACACCGACGTCGACCTGGATAACCTCGTGCGCCTTCAACGGGATGTCGCGCGGGTTGCCGGAGATGCGGGCGCCGTTCACGAACGCGGTGATGCTGCCCTTCACCGGTCCAGCCTGGCTCGCGCCAAGTGGCTGGCGCCACTCGTCGAAGAAGTTGCCGAGCGTGTAGATGTGAGCCGTCGGCGACTCGATGTGAATGATTCCGTCGGAGGCGTGGGTGTGCAGCCACCAGTAACAGAGCGTTGCGCCGTAGAACGCCCCCGCTGGGGTCTGCTGGCCGACCGGCACGATCAATCCGATTCCGGCGGGCAGCGCTCGGGGCTGGCCGTTCACGTAGAACTGCAGATGGGCGTGGATGTGGTAGGCCAGCTGCTCGAGCGGCGCACACTGGATTGCATCGATCGTCCCGCTGGGGGCGGTCGTGGTGGGCGGCGCGAGCGCGGCTCCCTGCTCGAGCGGGATGCCTTCGGGCCCGGGCTTGGCGGCGGCCGTCGTCGTGGTCGCGGAGCTCGTCGGGTGCGGGGAGGATGAGCCGCAGCCGGCGATCGCGAGCGCCGCGGCGAGGGCCAGGACCAAAGTTCGCATCGCGGCCGAACGGTAGCTGGCCCCGAGGTCCCCTAGCGACCGCCGGCCACCGGCGCCTCCACGCGCGTGATCCTGACGATCGCGTTGTAGTCAGGAACGCCGGCGGCTGCGCGATGGACGTGGTCGATCAACACCTCCCCCTCTGGCCAATGAACCTGGAGCGTTCGGGGCTTGATTGGCGCGACGTGGGCCCGGCAGCGGTACTCGCCGACCTCGCTCGCCAGCACCAGCGGCTCTCCGTCGGAGATCTCAAGCCGGTCGGCGTCCTCACGGCTGATCAGGACCGCGTCACGCGCCGCGCCAGTGTGGTCGTCGCGGGCGCCCTGGACCATGCTGTTGAACTGCTTGCCGCGCCGGGTCGCCACGACGAACATCCCATCGGGGATCTCCGTCTCGACTGGCTCGACGACCGTGAAGTGTGCCTTCCCGTCGGCCGTGGGGAAGCTCCAGCCCCAGCACAGATGGGGGCCTCCGTACTGGAACTGGTCGCCCTCGTTGCGCAGCTGTCGGATCGGGGCGTAGGTGGGGATCGCCCGGGCGATGTCCTCGCGGATCGCCGCCGTGTCCTCGAACCGCAGCGTTTCGGCGAGCTCCGGCCGAACGCGCTGGGCGAGCTCCGTGAGCACCTTCCACTCGGGCCGGGCCTCACCGATCCGCGGCCCCGGGATTTCGGGGCTGAAGATCACGCGGCGCTCGGTGGAGGTCTCGGTGACCCCGCCTGGGATCTCGTACCGCGTCGTTGCCGGCAGCAGGACGACCGTGTCGGCAGGCTCGACCAGCATCTGGCTGGACAGCACGATGTCCATATGGACGCGAACCGGGATGCGCTCTAGCGCCGCGTGCGCGTAGGCTGGATCGGGAGCGACCTCCAGGAAGTTCCCCCCGCAACAGAACATCAAGTCGAGCTCACGCGCGTGGGCCGCGTCGAGCATCTCGAGCGCCGTCAACCCACGCGTCGAAGGAACCTCGAAGCCCCACAACTGTGAGAAGTGCCTGGCGTGTTCCTCGTTGACCGCCAGACCGCCCGGGAAGCTAGTCGAGTACGCGCCCATCTCGGCGCCTCCCTGGACGCCCGAGTGACCGCGGATCGGCATCAGTCCGCAGCGCTCGCGGCCGACGAACCCCTTCGTCAGCGCGAGGTTGATGATCGCCTGCACGTTGTCCTCGCCCCGCTCGTGCTGGGTGATGCCCATACTCCAAACGAACACCGCGGTTTGGGCGTCGCTCAGCATACGCGCGAACTCCCGCATCTCCTCGCGCGCGGCCCCCGAGCACCGCTCGAGCTGCTCCCACGCCTGGCCGTCGAGTGCGGCCTGGAGCTCGTCGAACCCAGCCGCGTGGTGTTCGATGAACCGACGGTCGACCCAACCTTGCTCGATCATCTGCTTCAGCGCCCCGTTCAGGAAACCGACGTCGCCGCCGACGTCGACGAGGAAGAAGCGGTCGGCGATCTTCGTACCAAACAGCGCGCTCTCGACGTTCGAG
>Ga0102924_1001785_pt1 | contig 24278 bp, 18 predicted proteins | sample PaiPotPPM11metaG_FD_80116 | JGI IMG/M metagenome (GOLD analysis project Ga0102924, IMG submission 80116) | Iron sulfur acid spring bacterial and archeal communities from Banff, Canada, to study Microbial Dark Matter (Phase II) - Paint Pots PPM... ...
AGGGTCCCCTGGATTTCCCCCATAGTGAGGGGAAGGACTTTTTAGAGATGCCTGCAAGTCGCAGAAAAGATTGGTCGGGGCGTCCGGATTTGAACCGGAGGCCTCCTGCGCCCAAGGCAGGCGGACTACCGAAAGCAACCGTCCTGTTTTCAACGTTCCTGCTGAAACAAAACCACTTAGCTGTGATCGTAGCATGTGGCTGGCTGTGCGCAAATGTGCCCATCTGTCTGTTGGGTGGGCACAAAAGTTGGCACAATCGAGATGGCGCGTCCCAGACTCGCAGACCGGAACCAGTTCGATTGCAGGGGCTTGATTTGAACTGACGACCTCGGGCACCTCGGCTGCGCCCTTACTTGCAAAGCACCGGGAGTCCTCTCTAATAATTCCGTTTCTTATTTCGGTTTCCGACGTTTTCAACAACTTGGGGAATCTGCTTTTCGCTTAAAGCTAACCCTAATGCGAATGCGGTGAAAATGTGTAGCGAGGGGAACCCGTGATCAACGCCTTCTGTGGAAATCAGCGGGAGCACGCCCACGCGAGAATCTGAGTTCAGTAAGGGACGAGGCCAATCGTAAGGTCATCCACTTTCGGTCAGGTTAGGGTAAGATTCCGTTTCGGTCTCTTATGCCAACTATTCGCCAACTCGCAAAACTGTTCCAAGCTCTATCGGGAAAAGATTTGGAGTCTGCAGGTCAGATTGCTAAGCAGATCGCGAGCCTTGAGGAAAAACATGGTCACCATTCGGCAGCTCAGCTATTAAGGGCATCGCTGCACTCAAATGGAATTAGGGGACATCGTGCACCAGAGCCAATCTCGGGCGTATTGACGAACGGTAATTTTCTCGAATCCGCACTTTCGAGGGGCCAGAGTGCTACTCGATTGAAAGACGTCATGCTGCGCTCGTCGTGTCGGGCGGCCTTGGAAGGCCTAGTCAATGAGACTCAGCACGGCGCTTACCTCTCGTCGAAAGGCATAAGGCATCGTAGCAAGCTCCTTTTTGTCGGTCCGCCAGGCTGCGGAAAAAGCTTTACAGCCCAGGCGATTGCGAATGAATTGGCGTTACCCCACTATATTGTTCGTTTCGACGCTGTGATTGGAGCTTACCTCGGCCAGACAGCGATCCACTTACGAGAACTGTTTCGGTTTGCGTCAAACAACCCTTGCGTCCTACTATTCGACGAAATCGATGCGTTGGGGAAACAAAGAGGTAACCCGCTGGATGTCGGTGAATTGGACCGAATTGTAATAGCACTCATGCAGGAGTTGGAATTCTTGGAAACCCAAGGGATCGTCATAGCAACTTCAAACCTGCCGAAAAACCTCGACCGAGCATTATGGCGTCGCTTCGATTTAATTTTGCATTTTCCCCAACCGACCAAGAGCGAATTGCAAGCATACACAAAGAGAATAAGCGGTAAGTTCGGGTTGAAACGGGGCACGCGCACTCTCAAACGGCCGACGAGCGCTAGGACATATGCGGACGCTGAAAAACTTGTAGAAGCCGAAGCACGCCGGATTGCTCTGGCGGAAGTAAACGGTCGATGAGCAGCGACGGTCGAACGACCCCACATACCTTCTATCTGAATGAGCAGCATGAACTTGCTCGTGGGGAAAAAGAGGGCGGCGGTAGTATCCCCAAGTACACTGACATCAATTGGGCCGCTAGGGGTGCGGCGATTAGCCAGTCATTGAACCGGGTAAGGAAGCAAATTCAAGGGTCGCATGATCCTTCAAAGCAAAATCACTACTTCCTTCTCGCAGCACCCGTCCCACAACTAGCCAAAGCCTCCGAGGACAAGAAAAAGGCTGTCCACGGGAAAGTATTTGAGCCCACCGACTTTGGCCAGAAGCATTCTCGGGTTTTTAGACGATTGGGTCTTGATCTTCTCCATGTGGCGGACGACGGCTCCGCTGTTGTTCACATGAAACCTGAAATGATGGAGAAATTGTCGAACACTGCCCAAACCCTGCGAGGATTAGGCGATAGAGAGAAATCCCGTTGGGCGACAATCGAACGATTCGAAATGATTCCACCGGAATTCCGCATCGATTCCGATTGGTTGGCTACGCTCCGAGCAAAAAAGGTCACTGATGCCGTGGTCGAATTTCAACCGCTTCTGACACGTTCAGAGATCGACTCGCTCATTCGAGCGGTCGTGTCGATGCTCCTTCAAAACCTAGGGGAGGCGGTAACAGGAACCGGGACTGATTTTTCCGGGCGGCAATGGGTAAGAGGGAAGATTACACCTGAATCGCTGACGAAGATGTCCCAGACCTTTTTTTCCGTGCAGTCGCTGCATTCACCACTTATTTCAATGGCTGCAAGCACTCCGCCGCCTTTAAAGCAACGGAGCCACGCCTCAGCCCTTTTGGAGGTGGACACATCCAGTCTTCCAGTTATTGGTGTACTGGATACCGGTGTGCCAGCCGATCACCCGATTCTGAGTAAGTATCGGAGAGGCACTTATGTAGCGCCTACTTCGACCGCTGTGCCTGCCGATCCTCACGGATGTTTCGTCAGCTCAAGAGTCGTCTTCGGCGATCCTGATTACAGTGGCGGATTGCCAAGTCGCACTCCCCTCGGAACTGCTCGTTACTATGACATCAACCTGAGCGGTATTCGACCCGGAGAAATTGAGGACAAAGGGGTGTTCCCGGCACTTCAAGCCGTTGTGGCGACCGCGCCAGACGTAAGAGTTTTTAACATGAGTTTTGACGCTGTCGATCCATTGGATTTGATGGGACCTGTAAAGCGTTCCGAAGTTCTCAGCTTGGTTCAGGACCTGGATAACTTCATTTTCCAGAACGATATCGTCGTTGTCGTTGCGGCTGGCAACAGCCCCAAGGGGCTAGTTCCTTCGATCCCGTATCCGGGGCACTTCGGTGCTCCCGAATGGTCCTTGGGGCCGTGGGCAAGAAGCTTCAACTCTCTGACATGCGGCTCTTTCGTAGCGCGTCTCAGCTCGGGTGGACTAGTGGCCAAGGCTGGCTGGCCTAGTCCATTCTGTCGTGTCGGTCCAGGGCTATGTGGCAGCCCCAAGCCGGACTTCTCATCAAATGGTGGAAATGGCACCCCAAAGTATCAATACGCAGCCGGATTGGGAGTATGGGGCCTGACGTCCGCAGGAGTATGGGAAGACTGGCCCGGCACCTCCTTCGCCGCACCATTGTTGGCCAGAGAAAGTGCCTTCGCACTGCAAAGATTACAGCTAGTCTGCGAGAGAGGGGCGCAACCCTTCGCTGTCACTGTCAAAGCTTTCCTTGCCCTAACAGCGACCCCGCCCGTCGATGACGACGCCGTCAAAGAACTTGTGGACCGCACACTTGGACGAGGAGTCGCAAGCGCGCACAGACTCGACGCGCCGTCGACTGGAACAGGCGTCATGATTTGGCAAGGAGTTCTGGAAGACGAGAAGGATATTGCCAGAATCCAAGTTCCAATACCTACTGACTGGCTCAAAGAAGCTGATGAGCCGTACCTGAAGCTGGTTGTGGCATGGGACCCACCGGTGAACGCGGCGGTGAACCATCTATGGGCCACAAGGAACCTGTCGGCAAAGTTGAGGATGCACCCGGATGCTCCAGCGCAGCGGACAGCAAAACTTAAATCACATGGAAGTTACCCTCTCCTAGAGCGCCTCTATGACTTACGTAAGCTTCCCCCGAAACTCACTGTCGATGGAGATTCCTGGCTCATTGAAATTGCGTACGAGCAGACTGCCGAGTACCATCCGGCAATGACCTTCCCTCCGCAACAACGGGTCGCGTTCGCCGCCGAACTCTTTGACCGAGGGGCCAAGAAACTTAGTCCTCAGCGTAGTCTCCAGTCGCTTCCCGCAACCAAGACGATGAACCGTTTGACTGTTCCGCCATCCGTCGCAAGGATGCCTGTTGTCCTAAAGACACCGATCTAGCGAAGCCCCTTCTAGAAAGGGAGAAGCGTGTTAAAGTTCTTCACGTTCGCCAGATCGCACAACGAAAGTTGACGGCGTCTGAACTTGCATAAACTTTGAACCTTTCCGGGCGCTGCAAGCGCCTCCAAGTCTCAGGCCCGTGACAGTCGAAGACTAACCTGATCAGAGGTTAGCATCCTTCAAAAACAAGAAAGACTTAGGGAGCGTATGAGCGCCGACCGACAAACCCTACGGACTAACAAATCGACATCTGCTTCCGCAGCTCGCGGTGCGATGACACGCTTTTTGGATGACGAAACCCCGTGAAAAATCACAATCCCCATATCGACGAGTTCCTCAAATTCTACAGCCAAAGCGACACGAGCACTGGCGGCACTCGCGGCTACGACCCTAAGACATACGTTGAAACCAAACTCGACGAGAAGCTCACACCAGCTATCTTTGATCCGAAGACCAAGTTAGTCATTCTCAGCGGCAACGCCGGTGACGGGAAAACCGCCTACATTCAGCGCGTCGAAGCACAGGCCAAGACAGACGGCGCGAAAGTCGCCTCCCAGAATGAAAATGGCACTTCATTTACAATGCGCGGCGTTTCATTCCAAACTCTCTACGATGGCAGTCAGGATTTTGAAGGCACAAAGAACGATGAAGTTCTTGCCCAGTTCTTTAGAGAGTTTGAGGGTGAGCGCGCGCCGACGGGCAATTTTACAAAGATCATTGCGATCAACGAAGGTAAACTGCGCGATTTCATCCTCAGCAAAACAGAATACAAATGGCTTGGCAAGCAGGTCCATCATTACCTGAGCTATAACGGCTTCCCTCCGCATGAGTCCCTGATCTTCGTCAATCTCAATTCTCGTTCGGTCGTTGATACAGATGACTCGGCGAGCAGCATCCTGGATAAACTGCTCGACCGCCTGTTAGACACCGATGACACCGCAGGTTTCTGGAAGCCTTGTTCGGCCGAGAATTGTGCTTTTGCCGAGCGCTGCTACGTGAAATATAACGTGGATACTTTGCGCGACCCCAAGAAAGGTCCGATAGCCAGGCTGCGTTTGAAGCGGTTGCTACTTGCCATCCATTTTCGCAAGACGCGGCACATCACAATGCGTGACTTGCGCTCGATCCTGTCCTTTATCTTGTTTAATAAGTCCACATGTGAAGAGCTTCAAGCCGACCTCGATGGCGGCAATTCGGTCCTCGACCGCTTTTACTACAATGCAATTTTCAATACCCAGGAGACCGACCGACTCACCCAGCTACTCTCCCAACTAGACGTTGCTGGCGTCAGCAATCCCAAGCTTGACAACCTCATCAACTTTCGCGGTCCGGACGATCCAGAGTCCCAAACCTTATTCATCCAGTCCGAGCACGTCGCGACTACGGATTCACCCCATCTTAATTTCTTGTTTAACAATCGACCTGAAGGAACGCTCGATACAGACGAGACGCGCCGGTCCAACGCCCGCAACTACCACGCTTCCTTTCGGCGTAAACTTTATTTCGAGGGAGACGAGAACAAACTCCGTGATCGCGGATTGCCAATTCCTGCTGAATTGCTGCCCTACCGTCGATTCGACCAATTCATACAGTTCATCAGCAGCAAGACTGACCCTGATGCCAAACTCCGCAACCAACTCACTCTTGCGATCAGCAAGTCTGAGCGCATCTACAATGAGACTGTGGGTCGCGAAAAGCTTTGTCTACGTTCGGGCGGCTCTCGCCGCAGCCAGACCAAGGCTTTCTACGCCTTCCCTGCATCGGATTTTCAAGTTACGGTCGAAGACATTGGGAAACAGGCCGAATACATCGAATACCTTCCCAACTGTATCTACTATCGTCCTCTCGATAAGACAGCTTCGCTAGAAATCCCAATCGACCTATTTGAGGTCCTCTGCCGTATCCACGATGGCTACGTCCCAACGGCGAGCGAGATTCAGACATTCTTTCTAAATCTCGACATGTTCAAACGCCGCCTTACCTGCCGCCCGTCTGACCACATCATCCTCACGGATGACGACACCAATCTTTTCGAGGTCAGTCGCACCCCAGATATCAAACTTGCCATGACCAAGGTTGGGGGCTGAGCCATGGCGATTACGAAAAATCACAAGGCGTTCCGTTGGGTGGCGGCCATGCCCATTGACGCCAACAATATCCTCCTCGAACAAGCTTTTGCGCGTTTTTTGGTCCTCGTTCGCACCAAGGGTCGGCCCATTACGTCCACCACTAAAGATACCCTGCACCCCGAAGACCTGGTCCGAGTCGTTATCGACGACCATGCTCACTTCCAAGGCGTTGACGATGACTCCCAACGCCGCCGCCTACTTGAGCACTGGCTTGCGAGCGAATTTACCACGTGCATCAAGTCGGGCATGGGTCACCTGGGCAAGGAGCGCATCGCAAATCTCAAACCGATCCACATGAGCACCATCAAGCTCCTGGATCCCCGCATCCGCAGCCAGGACCGCGATCTGAGCCAGTTCCTCTACAATGTTTTTCGGGAAAGTGATTTGATTATCGGCGAAAACAGTTTGCTGATGCCTTTCCTGACAAAAGGAACTATCCCGTTCGGGGAACACGACCTTAAAATCAGCGAATCACAAGCGCGCTCGCTGGATGTCGAAACGCTCTTCCTACTCCGCTTGCTGGAGCATTTCAAAACTGACCTGCCAGACAATAAGAAGAAGGTCCCGCCCCATACCTTTCTGTGCCCCGCCCAACAACAACTGCTCCTCAACGACACTGCGCGCCTCCTCGTTTACAAGGACGTCATTCCGCGCCGCGAACTGGTGCAATACCTCATCTCTCTCTTCTCGTTTCACGCAGCCCTCTACTGCATGCGGTCGTTCTCGCTCATCCTCAAACTTGTCGAGACGAAGAAGTATCGCTGCACTAAATGCAGAGGAATAAAGCAGGACAGCTTACACACTCTCGCAGAGTGTGAGCATCACCCTGACATTTTCGTTGACCTCACAAACGGCCAGAATAGAACGTGCGATGAACTGGCAAAGCAAAAAGTTGCCAAACATTACGGCATCATGTTCCGCTACTTCCGCGCGCAATACGTTATGAAAAAGCTGGACGAGTTCGCGCAGACCTTCCCCGGCTACCGTGGCACGCTTGAAGACGCCATTGGTTTCGCAAGCAATCGAGACCTCGATGGTTTCTTCCGTACGAAACTTGCCGAGGTCACCCAGGTCGAAGAAGGCGCGGAGCAAGACCCAGAAATCCAAGCTATCCTCGATCTCAAACTCGATCCTTTGGACGCCTATGCCGAAATCCTGCTCCAAAAGACTTTCAAGACTCGCTCGCGAAATCACAAGTCCATGATGGCCTCGCTGTGCGGTTTGAATCGTGAGGATGGCTTCCTCCACGGTGGGCGCGGGAAAAAAAGAAAATACGTTCTAGGAAACCAGCTTCTCGAATTGCTTGTACAACTCGCCGTGGTTGGCGTCCGGCGCGGTCAATTTGTGACCGAACCTATGACTGTCTCTGGCTTTGTGAAATGGTTGCGCGACCGTTACGGCGTCTTGATTGATAGCACTGGCGAGCAGAACGATAGCCCCGACGTTGCCCGTGCGCTTGAAGCCAATTATACCGCCCTAAAAGACCGGCTTCGCCAGCTCGGTTTCTTTACCGACCTGTCAGATGCTTCCATCTCCCAGGTTATCAAACCCCGTTTTCCGATAACAGGTGACCCGGTTTAAAGTATGACTACAGAGTCCTCACAACTCGAAATTCAGGAAGGCAAGATCCTTGACTTCATTGACGGAAAAGCTCGCCCCGACAATGAACTTGAGCAGACTCGCCAGAATTTCGAGCGTACCCTCATCGAAGAATATCGATTCGATAAAGCTGATGTCGGCGTTGATGTTCGCATCAAAGTCCCCGACGGATCGAAGACCGTCGCTCGCAAGCTGTCGCTCGCCGTATTCCGCGACGGCGCGAAGGAAAAGGAGCAGGACGACATTCTTATTCTCATCCAAATCGCGAAGCCGGGAGTCCAACCCACTGACGCCAGAGGCGGCGCTACCGACTTGGAGAAAGCTCTCATCGCCTGTCCCAACGCCCAGTTCGCCTGCTGGACCAATGGCATCGAAGGAATTTACTTCCAGAAGAAGAAAAGTAAGTTTGACACCGACGTTTTACCCGTGAACGACTTCCCCCGCAAAGGCGAGGACGCGTCTTCGATCTTTACCACCGACCGTTCGAGATTGCGCGTAGCGACTGGCAACAACCTTCTAAATGCCTTCAAACGCTGCCATGATTTTATTCACGCGAACCAGGGGGGGTCGAAAGAGCAGATCTTTTGGGAATTTCTCAAAATCTTATTCGCCAAGATCCAAGACGAGCAGCAAGAGGGCCGACCGCGCTTCGCCATCCGCAACTCTGATGAGCGCAACACAAAATCTGGCCAGAAGGAAGTCAAAGACCGAATCGAATTGCTCTTTCGCGAGGTATGCGAACGCAAAGAATTTCGACCGCTCTTTACCGACACGACGAAGGGCATCCTGTTCAACGCCGACATTGTCACCTTTATCGTCGCACAGTTGGAGAAATACGACTTCCTCCACTCGTCCGTTGATGTAAAGGGTGTCGCCTACGAAACCATCGTCGGCCCGACGTTAGAAGGCACTAGAGGCGAATTTTTTACCCCGCGCAACGTTGTGAAGCTGGTGGTGAAGATGCTTGACCCAAGTCCCGGTCAACGTATTCTCGACCCCGCGTGCGGTACTGGTGGGTTTCTCGTGGTCGGTTTCAACTATATTTCTGAAAAGCTTCGGCAGATAGCCCTCAAATCCTGGAAGAACCCCAGCAAGCCGACCACCCAGGAGGAGAAGGGGCTCTTCGCGGAGATTCACAAGGCTAGCAAGTCCATCTTCGGCATCGATTTCAATTCCAACCTCGTCAAAACTGCACAGATGAATATGGTGATGAACAATGATGGTCGCGGGGGGCTCTTTGCCCTCAACGCCCTTTGGAAGCCCTCACACTGGCCAGCGAAGGATGCACAGGACTTGATCGAGCTTGGCAGCATGGACTTCGTCATGGCCAACCCGCCCTTCGGGACCAAAATCAAAGTCGAGGGTCAGGACATCCTTGAGCAATACGATCTCGCACACGCTTGGACCAAGAAAGGAAACCGATGGGTGATGGAGGGAACACTGCGGGCGGCCATGCCACCTGAAGTCCTGTTCATCGAACGCTGTATCCAGTTTCTCAAACCTGGCCGGGGCAAACTTGGCATCGTCGTGCCAGACGGCATTTTAGGAAATCCGGACTACGAATATATCCGTTACTGGATTCTGGCGAACTGTCAGTTGTTAGCCAGCGTGGACCTGCCGGTCGAAACCTTCTTGCCGCGTACGGGCACGCAAACCAGCGTGCTCATCCTTCGTCGAAAGTCGGAGCAAGAGAAACTTGCTGAAGGCTTGTCGGGAGATGCAGCCGAAGGAGACATATTTATGGCCATCGCTGACGCTATTGGGAAAGACCGGCGAGGTAATTTTATTTACCAGCGTGATGAAGACGGGAGGGAATTTATCAGGACAGACCTCTATCCCCAGTTCCGTGACTCCACAGTTCTCGATTTCGCACCAATTGTGGAGCCAAGTGGTCGGATGGTTGACGACGACCTTCCTTACATTGCCTCTCTGTTTCACGAATCTGGAAGGAAGAAGCATAGATTGTGATCGATTCACTGCCACCACGAATTGTTGCTCGAAACATCCGCTGGCAACGCTTTGGGCGATCCAGCTTGGACCGGTTGTCCATTCGCCTCGACGCCAGTGCCTACTGTACCGCTGACAAGGCGGCACTTGGAGATACACCGACCATACCTCTTTCCGAATTGGCTGAAGTCCGTCAGCCAACTATTTTTGGAAAGAAAGAAATGCAGGGAACCTCTTCCCGTGGCGTGCCGCTTTTTTCCAGTTCCGAAATGCTTCTCCAGTCTCCAGAACCAGCCTACTTCATATCGCGTCGATTTGAGCCCAAACTTAGACAATCCCTCGGTGTGGCGGTGGGCACCATCTTGGTGTCCCGGAGCGGAACTATCGGTTTGGTGACTGTCGTCACTCCTGACCGCGATGGCTTCTTGGTCGATGACCACATGATTCGCATCATTCCGAAGCGCGAAGGTGACCGTGGTATTCTGTTCACTTTTCTCAGCTCGCACATTGGTCAGCAGTTGCTTGACAGTCTTGCCTACGGTGCCGTTCAGAAGGAGATCAAGGCCTTCCAGTTGGAAAATATTCTAGTGCCTCGGCTCTCACCGCACGCGACCGCCCAAATTTCAACCAATATAGACAGTTCCAACCGTCTTCGCGGCGAGGCCTCCTACATCTACAACTCCGCGATCAAGCAGGTTCTCCTGTCCAATCACCTTCCGCCTCTGGTCGAGAAAGGTCCGAGGCCAACTATCAACGGCCGCGCTGTGAACGCTTTCAGTTGCGCATTTCCAACCATCTCCGGCCGCAGGCTGGAAGCCGTTGAAATTCGACTAGAGGCCAATTTCCATAACCCAATCGTGCGTGCAGCCATTGTCAATATCAAAGAGCGTGCGGTGGAGAGCCGTACAGTTGGCGAGCTTTCCCGCGACGTCATTATGGGCGCGCGGTTCAAGCGCAATTACGTCGAGTCCGCTTATGGCACCCCATTCCTGTCGGGCAAGAATATTGTTCAAATCCGTCCATCTGAAGTAAAGCACCTCTCCACCAATGAAACCGAGGACCTGAAGGATATGCTCGTTGCTCGCGGATGGATTCTCATTACTTGCTCAGGAACTATCGGGCGTACCTGCTTCGTTTGGCGCAACTTTGAGAACTTCGCAGCATCCCAGCATATTCTTCGCGTGGTACCAAATGAAGACGAAATTGACCCCGGCTACCTCTATGCCTTTTTGTCATCCGAATACGGCTACCAACAAATCATCCGCTTCCGCCACGGTTCGGTCATTGACGAAATCAACGACGAACAATTGAAGAAGGTTATCGTCCCGCTTCCTACGGCGGGACAGCAGAAGGAAATTGGGGACTTAGTCCGGCAGGCATATGAAAAACGGGCTGACGCACTCCGGTTGGAAGATGAGGCGCAGGAAATCCTGATGCGCGAAATCAATAGCAAAACCAAGGACTGTCAGTATGTTTGAAATCACTCGCGAACTGTTCCACCAGGAAATGGCCGAGGCCGTCTTCGCCCATCTGCGGGGTTTCCTGTTGGACAAGGAGAGCAACCACTGCCAGCGCGTGGAGTTCCTCCCGGTCGAGGTCATGCGGCTCATCTGCCATCGGGTTTCCAACGATGCTGCGTTGAAAACACATGGTGTTGAAGCCTTCGTACTCACCGAGAGTGCTGCTAGTGTTCTCGAAATCGAAAGTGGTGCGCTCATTGAAAAACGCAACCGCGAGAAGTTTGGTGTCCTCGTCGCCTTCATCCCGCAGGGACTACGTCTGCCCGCAGAAGATTCCTACGACATTCAGACGTTCAAAACCTACGACCTCTCCAACGTGCTGCGCGCCCATGCCCGCGCCATGATCGAAGCGCTGTCCGATGACGGTCGCGAGATTGTGAAGAAAGTGTTCAGCCAAGCCAGTATCCGCCGCTTGCCCGTGGACCAGCATATCAAGTATCTGCTGGCCCTTAAGAATGACGGCGCAGACTGGAAAGAAGCTGGCGCTTATCTTTTCTTTCTCGACCTCATCCCCGATCTCGACCTGACCGAAAATGGGGTCGAGACCCGGCTCGACCGCAACTCCAAATGCGTCCTTGCACTTGCGGACGAAAGCCAAAGCACGCTCTCTGCACTCGACGCGCTTGCTGATAAATTGCAATTGGATACGCAAGCAAACAGCCTCCGCGAGAACATTGTTTCGTTCCTCCGGACCCGCAACGTCACGGATACGCAGTCTTGGTTGCAAGAAATCCTCTCGGATGAGGCTGTCCGTCCAAAACTAAATTTCGCCAAGTGGAAGTTTAAAGACAGCCCGGATGAAGGCCATGTCGAGGTCCATCTCAACCCTCTCCGTGATCCCAAGACCGGTGCAATCGCCGATGGGTTTCGCGACGAAGGTGGCAACTTCATTGCGAGCACGACCATGCCCATCAAATTGAAATGGCAGACATATCCAAGCAACACTCCCAACTTAGGTCATTTTGTTGTTCTCATCGTCCGCGATAGTGATGACGAGGCCGGTGCGGAGCTTTTGCGTAAGACCGTCAAGTACAACAAGCGCACCGAAACCAGGGCCAAATTGAGCCTCAAAGACATCGAACTGGCAGAAGGCGAAACCTGCGCTGCAAAGGTCATTGTCCAAGCCCGCGACCGCTCAGGCGTCATTCTCAGCTCCGACGAAAGCGAACCGTTCTGGATCGAGGGTAGCAATCAGGAGGGCATCGACACCGGCAAGAAGAAGGTTAACAAAATCCGCAATCGCGCCGAAGCATTCTTCATCAGCGCACACCGCTCGCGCAAGAAGATGGATGTGGACAGCGAGGGTTGGGAGGAGGGCAAGAAGCCATTCTTCTATCGTCTCAAATTGAAGAACCGTGACATCTACCACATCCTCCTCAATCCCATTCTTCACGGCATAGAATTGAAAAACATCACCGATCCGATGACCTGTGGGGCTTGGGAGGCGAACCTCTGTAATCGTGGCTCAATCGAACCGGAAGATCTGCAGCCTGTTTCCGTAGCTGTCTCGGGCCTGACCAAGTTCGAAGCCTTCATCCAAGCCAGGAAGACGCTATTCGATAAGTTTCAGGAGAAAGATCCGAACGGGGTGGTCGAGGTTCTTGACCTGCGCGAATTTAAAACTGAAGTTATCAACTATGCGCAGGCTTATGTTGCTGTCCTCGACGAAATTCGCGCGAAGCTCAAGGCCACCACGTCAGACGGCCAGCTCAATAATATTCTCAGTGCTTCACACAAGTTAAGCCGCCTTGACACTATTCACCTGAAAATAGGAGATTCCACCAACACCGACGAGCTTATTCTTCTCGCCCCGACACACCCAATCAAAATGCTTTGGGTTCTTCAATATCAACAGTTGCTCTTTTCTTGGGCGGAAAAACTGGACGGTGTTTCCGAAACCGAGGCCGCTATCATGGTCAATCGGGAGGCGCATGAGCAAATCCTGTCTCTGAACATTCCGCCAGTTATCGCGTTCAAGAGTGACGAGATTTATGTCAACTCCGATAATCTTGACCTGTATTGGAGCATTCTTCCAAGTGGGACTACCACTGATGTCCGCAAGTCCGTCAGCTCGCTCATGCGGCTTCTTGGTTTTAAGCTCAATCAGGGCGAGATCACTGTCATAACCGCACCACAAGTTGCCGACCGAATCTGGCGTTATCTTAAGCACCATCCCTACGTCACCACCCTTCGCCTCAATGTTGTTAACCCCGGCGATGGCTTGCTTGTTCTAAATGCGATTCGAGAAATTCAAAAACTAGACGAGTTCCAAGACCTCAATTACGACGTCGCCTTCTACGCTGACCAGCGGTACGAAATCATGGGCAGCGCATTCGACGAAATGACAGAAGGCGCGACGCTTGCTGACGGAAGCCCACCCGAAGTGGACGAAGATTTACTTCAGCCCAACACAAACCCCCTTTTTCCCAAACTCACGTTCTCCAAACGTAAAGTTACCGAGAGTAACTGGCGAGACACGAGCCTTCGCGAGGCGCACATCACTATTCTGGTTGACCGCTTTTCCACCAAGGTCCTCACGCGCCACACGCAGCCGCCGCCTGGGAGTTTCTGCCTTCACAACCTACTTGCCGAATATCGCGCAGATTTCGACGTTAAGGATGACTCAGCCACATGGTCGCGCAAGGTCGTTCCGAACCAAACCCGCGAATTGATTTCCGGAGATACTTGTGCCAATTACCTTTTCCAGGCTATTGACGGACTGACGCGCCTCGCCGCCTGTTACTACGATTGGGGTAATTCCCTTGATCGCGTTCCGGCTATTCAGTTGGAACTTTCCGACACTGACAAGCACCTTATTAACCGCATCCATGAGCAATCAGATTGGGTGTTCACGATTGATCGGAACTTCGGGATCGAATACTTTGACAACCCGCGCACGAGCGGCGGTGCGGTTCGAAGCTACCTGATTGACTATACCCCTGAGTTTCTCGACGGTGTTGGTCACCGCCTCATAATCTCCACGTTCTGGCTGTCCGAAATCGAAGGGATCATTTCAGATGGTCTGAAGAAGATGGGCATTCCCGGAACTGGTTTCCACGCCACCCAGATCCTCGACGTCCTTAAATCCATTTCTGGGCGCTTGGCATTAAAGCTCATCAACAACCCGAAGGACGCCAAGGAGATCATCGGCTTGGCGCTCACGCGCCTGCTCCTCCAGGACGGCGGCGACTTGAAAACTGGCATCCTTATCCCTGTGGATTCGCATATTGACCTTTTTGCAGACCACAAACGTGCTTCCGACGATGCCAGTCTCCGCTTACAGCGTAGCGACCTCATTCACATTTCGGCAAGAACCGGGAATCTGATCTTCCGTCTCATCGAAGTGAAATACCGAAGCAACGCCGGTGGAGTTGGTGAAGACGCCATCCTGAAAGACGCCATCGCTAGCAAGAACGAAGATACGCAGAAGGTGTTTCAGACAAGATTTCTCCCGCGTGCGGACAAAGACCGCCTGGACCGAGAACTCCAGAACAAGGAGCTCGCTAACCTGCTCCGGTTCTATATGGATCGCAGCCGCCGTCATGGCCTATTGGAGAATACACCCGAGGGAACCACCGCGCTTTTGGAAGCGATCCGCAAAGTCGAGGACGGTGAATTCGAAATCGCCTTCGAGAAAGCGGGTTTCATCTACCACACCGCAGGACTAAGCAAGCCAGTAGATATTTACAAGGGTAACGAAGTCTTCGTCGTCGGTCGTGAGCGCATCCTCGATTTGCTTGGCATTGAAGAAGAACCGTCCGAGGCTCCCTCAGAACCTGCTGATCCGCCACCGACTTCGCCTACAAGCTCTACCGAGCCGCCAACGAAGACTGAGCCGAACGCAACCGTGGTACCGGCACTTAAGGAAAGCAAACCGCAGCACCCGCCTGCGCCTATGGCGGCACAAAGTGAGCAAGTGACCTCCGACCTGGTATCCGCAGCAATTAAATCTACCCCATTAGCAGCTTCTTATAATCTTCGCTTGCCTCTTGGCAAAAATACCGACAACGGAAAACAAGTCTTCTGGGACCCGATCGTCATAACACCAAAAAAGCTAACGAACCAGCATGTCTTGATCGTTGGCAAAAGTGGTGCTGGCAAGACGCAGACCGCTAGCGCTTTCCTCTGGGAACTGACCACGGCTGGAGTGCCCTCCCTCATCTTTGATTTCCAGGGCGAATATATCTCCGGGAAACTTACGAACGCGAATGGAAAGACTTTTCTGGAATGCACGGGAGCGAAAGTGCTCGACGCCGCGGACGGCATTAACGTCAACCCTCTTGAAATCCCTCTTGATCCGCACAGTGGGAAGAAACAGAACTATGTCAAAGTGGTCTATCAAGTTGCTAATAGCCTCGCAAAAATATTTGGCCTTGGGGACATCCAGCATGCCATTCTGCGTGATGCGATCAATCAAGCATTCCTCGCCGCTGGATTTGCCCCGAATAACAGGGACACTTGGCAACGGCCAGCCCCGAACTTCTCAGTTGTCTGGGCCATTCTCAGGCACATGGAGGAGGAAATCGGCGGCAATGTCCGCAATCTCAACCTTCGCGTCCAGCCATTGTTCGAGACTGGTGTGTTTCCCGAGAATCCCGACCCCCGAGGTTTCGAGTCCATCCTTGAAGAGACGCACATCTTGCGACTCTCCAACCTCGCGACGCCGGAACTGATGGTGGCAGTCGCCCGCTTCGCGCTCCAAAAACTTTACGCCGATATGCTCGCCAAGGGACCGACGCACGAGATGCGAGTCTTCGCGGTCGTTGATGAAGCTCATAAATTGTCCTACGAAGAAACTCTCACGGAACTCATCCGCGAGGCCCGCAAGTACGGAGTGGGAATTCTGCTTGCGTCGCAGAGTGTGAAGGATTTCGACCGTGTAGTCTTTGACATGGTTGGCACCAAGATCGCGCTCCAATTGGAGGGGGACGACGCCAAGGTGATGGCTGAGAATTTAGGACTCGTGGACAAACATGAGCGCGACATCGCCAGGCAGTTGATTTTGAATCAATCCCCCCACGTCGCGCTCCTCCGTAGCAATCACTTCGAGCCGTATATTCAGGCCGAGTTGACGCCATTCTACAAAACGAAAACTTGAGTCGGGGCAGGGTATTTGAGAATCATCACCGCCGAACTCGGGAGACCGAGCCTGCAGCTCGCCCTGATCTGGACCGGCCAATCTCTTCGCTCATGTTCTTTGTTTCGGGATCTTGCCCCCTCGCGGTATGGTGAAGGACACAAGAAGCCCCCCGAAACAGGAAAACAACCAGGTTCGTAAACACGAACGCCACACGAAAAAAACGATCACACTAAGGTTCGTGGACCCGGTTCGCGAATTCCTCTCTGCTGGCGAGCTTGGGAAGACCCTTCCCATCCTCTTCATGAATTACATATGACGATAAGGCGCATACTCGCATTCGGCTTGCGCTAGCACACGGCTGCGCCAGTCGCCAACTTCGCTCCTGTCACACCCGTTGCCATCCGCTCCAGCCTCCCGAAGCACAACTTCTTTCCGTCCTCCTGTGGGCGCGGCGCTTTGGTTCCTCTTCCTGGTTGAAGGAACCAAATCACCTAACAGGAGAACAGAAAATGAAATCAGAACAAATCAATTCTCAAATCAACAAGGGATTCTCAAACACTCTGCTACACGGCAATTGCGTGGAATTGCTTGCTGGCATGCCGTCAGGCAGCGCCGACTTTGTGCTCACCGACCCGCCGTACCTGGTCAATTATTCGTCCAGCGATGGGCGCACCGTCCCCAACGACGACAACGACGCCTGGGTTAAACCGGCCTTCAGGGAAATTTATCGCGTGCTCCGGTGGAATCGCTTCTGCGTGAGCTTTTATGGCTGGAATAAGGCCGATAAATTCCTTGCTGCTTGGCGCGAAGCGGGCTTCCGAATAGCCGGGCACTTGACCTTCATTAAGAAATACGCCTCGACCGAGCGCTTTCTTCGCTATCAACATGAGAACGCCTACCTGCTGGCGAAGGGCAATCCCGTGAAGCCGGTTCGCACCATCCCCGACGTTTTGGAATGGAAATACACCGGAAATAATCTTCATCCAACTCAAAAGCCACTGTGCGTTTTGACGCCGTTGATTGAGTCTTTCTCGAATCCGGGCGATGTAGTGCTCGACCCCTTCTGTGGTTCAGGTTCAACGCTAGTGGCAGCGCAGCAGCAGCGTCGTCGCTTCGTTGGCATCGAACTTTCTAAGCGCTACTTCGACCTAGCGGAGCAGCGGCTCCGCTAGGTCGATAGCCTATTCGGTGCGCAAAGACGGTTTGGGGGCATGCCTTTGTCACGAATGGAGAGATAACGCTAGGACGACGAGATACCCGAAAGATCGTGCTCACTCACGTTCCCGCATCGTTCGCAAACGAACGAACGGTCCCACTGAGCGTATTGGCGCGAATAGGTCGAGTGATTGTGCCTCCAATAGAGAGCAAGAAGGACAACCAGAACTATTGGGAAAAACAAGGCGTACAGTTTCACCGGCAGCGAAGACGCAGGCGAAGGCCCGGACATCACCGAACGGACGTAGGCGACAAGCGCCACGAGGGAAAAGACGGCAGACCACCCGATCAGTTTCAGGTAGGACCACTTCGCAGGGGGACTCAGTTGCTTGGAAAGTTCAGTCTGGTGCGTTCCGCGCGTGGTCGCTCTGCCGACCACCACGTTCGGCCCACCCTCCCCAACCACTATACCTCGCAACCGAGTCCGCGTATCGACTCGGACTCGCCCCTCTTGATAGGCCAGGCACAACTTCTTAAGGTCAGTGCCATTGCAACTCGGGCATCGCAAGTCCATCTTTTCACCCCTTGCAGCCCCATAGAAGCATGGGTATATGTCCTTTTCGATTACTTTCCCACGGTAGGGGTTGCATGCCTCATTGCCGAACCCAGCGACCGATCTGCGGCAAGATATCAATGAATTTGAATCTGCCTCAGTACTCCACATCAGTTCCTGCCATTTGCCTGACTGGCTCCGTGTCGCGCCATTTTTTGAGCCATGAAGAGAAGCAACAGCCGGTCGTCCTTATCCATCCGACCAAGCTGCCGACGCAAGTGATTTAAGAAACGAGCATCTTTCCCGGAACTACCCCAGGCAATATCATCCGATGTCTTCCGCTTTGGAAGGTTCGGTAGCTTGGGCGGCTCTTCGCCATCATAAAAAAGCTGGTAAAGAGGAACTTCCAACGCGCGAGCCAGCTTCTCTATCGTTTCAATTGACGGAACTGTATGTCCATTTTCGACGCGCGAGATGTAGCACCGAAGCAGGCCAGTCCTCTTTTCGATATCCCCTTGCGAGAGCTTCTTCTGCTCGCGCATGTCACGCAAGCGGTCTCCAATAATCACGGTGACTGTACCTCCTCTGGTTCTGTTGCGTGCCTAAACTTTAACTCCGAATCGGACAGAGTGTCGCGCAAAATGTCGATAGCGGTCGCCTCATCCTTTTTTTGCGCTAGTTCCCACGAAGGAAGGGTCTCGGTCAGAACTTCTTTCCGTTTTCTCCCATTTTTATCCACGACGATGAAGCATGGATTGCTCAGTTGCTCCTCACCACTGACGATGGAGTAGTCATCCTCCCAATCCCCGAAGCGGTTAACCATGCGTTGGTAGATTCTCTTCAAGACTTCCTGATTCCGAAACCACTTTTCGGCAAGGTCGGCTTTGTGTTTGGCTTCCTTGAACGGATTAGGAACACGGCGATAGGCATCAACCTGTTCCTTATGCTCGGCGACGTATATGCGGTGCGCTGCTGTTTTCTTAGCACGGCTGCAAGTCCCGCAGAGCAGGCTTCCCCGCCACGTTACTGCCTTCCTCGGCACCATGCCGCCGCAGACCGTGCATTTTCTCTCGCTGGGAGGCAAATGTCTCCAACGCCATCCCGATAATGTGGACTCGTTGACGGCATATTTTGCTCCGAGTTCTATAAGGCTGATATCTCCAGCGTCATACTCACGCAGGATCGCCAGCCTTTGTTCAACGGAGAACTTCGAAAGCATGGGCGAGCCTCATGATTTGTCGTCTTTCTCGAAATCCAAAAGCTTGTCCGTTAACTCACCAGCCTCGACACTCAGACCTATAGTCAGGTTATCGACGACGGGTGACAGATCGAACACTTTGCCTCGCTCGATGGCGAGAATGGTTCGGATTGGCAGCCGTGCTTTCTTGGCAAGCTGCAATCTGCTCATGCCCCGCTTCTCTCGGAAGAATTTCACCGCCCTGCCCAGCGCCCTTCCCATGCTTTCCGCGTCACCCTCAGTCCATTTGGCGACGAGTTCCATGTCTTCCTTGGTCGGTCTCTTTTTCGCCCTGAATGTCGCATGCATGCGCATGAAGGCTTGGTGTAAAGCACGCAGTTCCTCGTCGCCGGGTATCGGATAATTGGCCAAGACGCGGCGCACCAGCCATTGGAAGAAGATCAGCGAGCCACGGTCATTGACTTTTTCGAGCATTGCGCGGATTTCCCTGCGCAGGACTTCGGGGTCGTCGATCTCGGTCATCGCTTTTCTCCCCGGTAGTAATATGTGCGGATATTTTCGTAGTCTCCCGTACTCATATCGCCATACTCGATGCAGCGGGGAACGATGGCGGGATTGTTCATGCTGAAGTCCATCGAGAAGTTCGTCCCGTCCGTGAAATAGAGGTTGATGTACAGCCATCCGCCGCCATCGTTGTCCTCAAAGCTGTGCGTGACGTAGTCGAGCTTCTTGCCGTGGATTTCGGGATACTTCTTTCGCAATTTTGCCTTGCGTTGTTCGTGGAAGCGGTCGAGCTTCTTGCGTTCCTTGGGGCTAATCTTTGGCATCGTCGTCTCCGATCCGCTCGGGCATGAACGGAAAAGCGATCCTGAACAGCTTGCAGAAGAGCGGGCGTGGCAGGAAAAAAGAAAGCAAAGCGGTCGATATTGCGACTAGAGCCACACAAAGAATGAACTGCTCGAAGGAGGTCAGTGGTGGAATCTCTCCGGGTGGAAGCGGCGCAGGAAATTGAAGCATCAGCGTTGTCCTCTCGCATGGGAATATGCGGGACACGCCGACCGTAATGTAGAATGCGTCTCAGCCATCGATGCCTCGTCTACGCGAGCACGGTGGTCAGGGGCGCGTCCGTGTTACAAGCACGAGCGCGTCCCGCTGATGTCGATCATAGCACAAGTACGCCTTTTATTGTGTGGCACACAACTGTCGGTGGACGAGAGTAGGTGCTCCCTGCAAACTCGCGGGAATGCGATCTAATCGGACTCTGCACGCGCTTGCCACCCGAATCAAAAAACTGCGCCTCGACAGAGGTATTAGCCAGGAAGAGTTGGCACATCGCTCTGGACTGAGCCGCACCGGGATGGGACTTCTTGAGACTGGGAAGCGCTGGCCGCGCCTCGACACGTTAATGAGCGTCGCAGACGGGTTAAATATCGCGGTCGATGAATTGCTAAAGGGACTCCATAAGCCTATAAGACGACGATGAGCGACGCGTGTCCTTCAACTCCTGTCGAAGAGCGAAGATTGCTGTCCCGTTTGCCGAGACTCCTGGACTTTAGGCAGCGTCTCAGGACCCCACAGGCTACGGAACAGTTCGACGGTTGCAGGCCCATTTCCCGCGTAGTGATTATTTGCAAAAGCCAGAATCATGATGCGGCGCTCGTGCACTTTCTTTAAGAGGCCGACCCAATTCAAAAGATCATCTTGCCGGTCAACAATCACCTTGTCCCACGTTTTGGTTTTTTCCTCGATACCTTTCCGGTTTCCGAGCCAGCGAACATAGGTGAAGTCAGCGGTAATCAAGTCGAGACTGTTTTTCATCTCCCACGGCCTCGGCATCCAACTTTGGTCAATCAGTGCCAACGCTACACCGTGCTCCCGAAGCAAATCCACAAATCGAAGATCGAGCCAATTCTCATTCCGAATCTCGACTGCGAATCTGTAATTCTTGGGAAGCTTGTTGAGGAACGGTTTCAGCCGTGCGAGGAATTCCGCTTGGCTCTTGAAAGATGAACTCTTGAACTTGCCAAACTGAAAAAGTAGCGGACCGAGCTTTTCGCCAAGGGCATCCATAGCACTCAGAAAGTTCTTGAGATCGTCGTCGCAACCCACCAGCACCTTTTCGTGCGTGATGACTTGTGGCACCTTCGCCGCGAAAAGGAAGCCTGGCGGGGTCTTTGCATACCAGCCTCGCACCGTAGACAGGGCAGGAGTCGCGTAGAACGTATTGTCTAATTCCACCGCATCGAATCTGGTCGCGTAGAAAGAAAGATACTCCGTAGACTTCATCCCGTTTGGATAGAAACTGCCCGCCCATCCCGCTGCTGTGAACGCAGAGGTCCCAATGCGAATGTCCGCCATGTTCCCGCGATTCTACACCGGGCTACCTAGTGTTACACTCTGCTCATGCCTACCTCGAAAAAGAGGACACTCAAGGTCCGGGCGAGATTGTCGGTCGCGCAAATTGAAATCGTCGGTCAATTCAACGATTACGCCTGCGAGAATCGGAAACTAAGGTTTAGTCAGGTTGCAAGAAAAGTTCTAGGGCCTAATCCCTTTGAGAACACGCCGAACGGTCGCAAATTCAGAAGTGAATGCGAAAAGTTCTTTGAACGGGAGCGGCTTTCCTAGACAACTGGCTAGGTAGATACTTGCTTCGTTCGCGGCCGGGGGAATATGCTGCGGAGATGGCAGACTACATAGACCTGACCACAGACGAGAAACTCCTAGCGTGGTATGAAGAGAACTCTCAGCCCGTTCCTGACCAGACATACATCCCCGGAGTGCCCCCGGTCCCTGGCAGGCCCTGCAAGAAATGCACATTCAGAGATCATGACCAAGTCTACGGCGGAAGTGTTCCGGGAACAGTGGCTTTCCTTTCAAAGCAGAAGGCCGAAACTATTGTCAAAAAGAACGAAAAGAAGACTCACGTCATCTCGGAGAAGTTGCTCAACTTCTTAATCTGGCAAAACGAGTTCGACGAAGAGCACGTTCCACACGTCACAGATGTCCACACGCCGGGCATGATCGCGTGTGGGTGTATCAAAAAGGGCGAGGACCACGTCCTGTTCTGTTACCTGATTGACGGGACGCACAGAGCCGTGGCCGCGATGAGAGAAGGCCGACCCTTTGAGGCGTATGTGTTGTCATTCAAAGAGACGGCGGAATGCTCCATGACGCCGAGCGAATTGCAGAGAACAGCGAGATTCTAGAAATTAGGCTATCGATGCATAGAGCATGTTCCCACTGAGACTGAGACTGCGACTCATGTTGTAATTGGAAAATGAGGTCGTCCCCCATTTCTTTTAGGACTGCTAAAAATGACATCTAAGTCACTATTCAAAAACCGATTCGTTGCATTCGTCGATATCTTGGGTTTTCAAGATATCGTCCAGCGAATGGCAACAACCCCTGAGCTGTTCGACACTGTTCGCGATGCTCTCACGACGATCCGCGATCAATCAAATGCGTTCGGGAAATATCGGGCAGAAAAACGAGATCTGAGCAAGAAGCGCGCCGCACGCGGCAAGGAGAGTTCGAGGCCGACAGATATTGCGATGACCGCCTTCTCGGACTGTTACGTAGTTTCGGAAGGTGAGGATGTGTGGCGTGTTCTCGCGGGCGTGCAGGCGCTAGGAACTCGTCTTTTGTCGCAAGGCATCCTATGCCGCGGAGGGATTGTCCGGGGACCTGCCTATCATCGAAACGATATTCTTTTCGGCCAAGCAATCGTCGATGCATATAAGCTCGAAAAAGACGTTGCCAAATATCCGAGGATTCTTGTCACGGAAGAGGTGCGGAAAGCAGGTTGGTATTATCACGAAGGCCGTTGGAAGGAACAGTTGTTTACTCAAGATCACGACGGATGTTGGTTTCTGAATCTGCTCACACCTTCTTACTCCCAATGGAAACCGCTCTCAAATCACGAAACAAGCTCGCGAGAACTTCTCCGAAAAGTGCGGACCCAACTGGTGCAATCTATTAGAACCTCGGGAAACGACTTGAACATGCTCTCGAAATTTCATTGGCTCGGCAATTACTTCAATGAGGCAGCGAAAAAAGTAGGACACGTTGATTTGATCGAGTTTCCTTCACAGGGGGATGGGGGCTCCGACGATCCCGAGTAGCTGTGATGTGTGTTCCAGTCACATTCCAGTTGGGCGCAATTTCTGAGGCCAGCGCGTTTTCTGCGTGACACATTTTCAATTAGTTGCTTGTTTTCAAGGCCCGTACCCTGGCCTTGACGTTCGCTTTTTGTTCGCCTACGATGGTGCCAGCTTCCAAGGGCCAATGGTACGTCGTCATGAGCTTACCCATCGCGTCAACACACACGGGCCAACACGCCACCCCGAATCCCTGGATATTGCCCGACCGCACATTCACTGTTTTGTACGGCTGCCCGGAAATGCCGCGACTCTCGCACTACTTTCTTCCGAGAATCTTGCTCAATCAGGGGCGCGTTCTTTATCTCGACGGGGCGAATCAGATCAGCCCGCTCTTGATAGCGCGTTTCGCGAGGGAACGCGGACTTGAGCCTTCTTCTTTCAACACCCTCATTCGGGTGTCCCGAGCGTTTACCTGCTTTCAACTGACAGAACTTATCCGGCGTGTCCCGAAAGTTCTTGGGGCGTTTGCTGCCAATGTTCTTATCGTCACTGCCATGCCTGATTTGTTTTTCGATGAGGATGTCCGGGATGGAGAAGCCCGTGCATCGTTCGAGCATGCACTCGAAGCGCTACAAGAGATTACGATGCTTCCGATCTCCATTGCTGTATTTTCTGACGCAACTTCGTTCAAAACAAAAAGACGGGATTTCTTCCAGAAGCTTTGCAAACAGGCAGGCCAAGTTTTGAAGGTTGAGGCACGACCCGATAGCGAACTCTCCTTTACCTGCGAGAAAACCGCGCCACTCTTATCTCAGTGAACTGAATCACCGGAGGCGCACTATGGGCAGAACCGTCCCTACATTTGTTCAACTCATTCAGCAAGCAGCAGAGCGATGGAAAAAGTTTAGACGTGCGCTGCGCCGCGAGGATCAGCCGCATTTTGACAGACTCTTTGTTCGGGTGCGTTGCTACACGCAGGCCGCCACGTATCAGTGTCACGACAACCCAATGGAAGCCATTCTTCTTTCCATCGCACTCGACCAGGAAAAGCGTTTGTACGCCATCGAGAAGGTTCTTCAG
>Ga0102924_1001786_pt1 | contig 24277 bp, 18 predicted proteins | sample PaiPotPPM11metaG_FD_80116 | JGI IMG/M metagenome (GOLD analysis project Ga0102924, IMG submission 80116) | Iron sulfur acid spring bacterial and archeal communities from Banff, Canada, to study Microbial Dark Matter (Phase II) - Paint Pots PPM... ...
GCAAGGCGCATAAACAGCGGGTTTGATATAGTAGACTGTCTACATAGCGAGGTGGCGTCTCTTTACCTTATTTTGGTTGCGGCACCGCCGCGCTGCGCTACCGGCTCAAAAACGGAGGTCCGCGCTACCGGCTCCCTACCGCTACAGCAAACTGCCCCCCCCGCCGCGAATTGAATAGCATTGTTTCTAGCCTACCTTTTTCGGCGCGCTCTTCGGAAGTTGTTATACCTTCTGCCGGAATGAAGCAATCAAGACAAACGTTCCGCCCGCGATAGCCCAGATCGCAACGAATCTTGGAACCAGGTATGTCTTCTTGGTGACGATCACGGCTCGCGATCCGGAAACATGAACGACTCTGCGGCCCGTGGTGTAGGAAATTCCGCCCTTGGCAAGAGCGTAAGTTCCGATTGCAATCAACAGAAGAGCCACAAACTTTACAACGGTGTTCATACAGACCGCCTCTCCGGGTATCAACACTTCCTTTTACTTCAAGCGCCGGAACATTACCGGGTAAAATCCTGCGCACCTCAACGCCAGCCTATCATTCGGGAGCAGCCTCTCCCAGCCTGCTGTTCTGCCATGCGCAAATAACGCGGCAGGGCCGCCACATCCGTGGCCCATAACCATAACGCCATGAGTCCGCAATCCCCGGCCATTTGCTACGAAGATGAAAGCATAACGGATCAAACGATACGCAACTTTTCCGCGACGGACTTCATGGTATCGAGAGCCCGCGTGAGTTCATCCCGCGTATGGGTTGCGGTGACGATCGTGCGGATGCGGGCCTTGCCCACCGGGACGGTGGGATAGCCGATGCCCTGGGCAAAGACGCCGGCCTGGAAAAGCTGGCGGGAGAACTCGTGGGCCAGGGCCGCATCACCCACCATCACGGGAGTGATGGGCGTCTCGCTCATTCCGGTATTGAAACCAAGCTTCTTGAGGCCTTCCTTGAAGAAGCGCGTATTCTCCCAGAGCTTCTCAACGATTTGCGGTTCGGTTTCCAGCACTTCGAATGCGGCGATGCAAGTGGCCGCCACCGAAGGCGGGTGCGAAGTGGAAAACAGGAATGGCCGGGCGCGGTGGTAAAGGAAATCAATGGCATCGCGGGTGGAACAGACATAGCCGCCGAGCGATCCAATCGCCTTGGAAAGCGTGCCCACCTGAATGTCCACGCGGCCGTGCAGATTGAAGTGATCGACGGTTCCGCGGCCGTTCTTGCCCAGTACGCCGGAGGAATGAGCGTCATCAATCATCATGATGCAGCCGTAGTTTTCGGCCAGTTTCGCCAGTTCCGGCAGGGGCGCAATGTCACCTTCCATGGAAAACACGCCATCCGTAATGAGCAGCTTGTGGACGTTGCGGCTGGAAATTTCCCGGAGGATTTTCTCGCACGCTTCGACGTCCTTATGCGGAAAAACTTTGATTTCGGCGCGCGACAGGCGGCAGCCGTCAATGATGGAAGCGTGATTCAGCTCATCGGAAATAATAATGTCCTCGCGCCCGAGGACCGCTTGCACCGTGCCGGCGTTCGCCGTAAATCCGGATTGGAACACCACCGAAGCTTCGACGTTCTTGAACTGCGCAATCTTTTCTTCGAGCCCCATGTGCAACGTCATAGTACCGGCGATGGTTCGCACCGCGCCCGAGCCAACGCCGTATCTTTCGATGGCTTCAATGGCCTTCTTTTTGAGCAGAGGATGCGTGGTGAGACCCAGGTAATTGTTTGAAGACAGGTTGATGACTTCCTTGCCGTCGAAGCGCGACACCGGAAGTTGCTCGCTTTCGAGCACGCGGAGTTTCTGGTAAAGCTTCTGGTCCCGAAGCTTATTTAGTTCCGCCGTCAAATATTGAATTTGAGCCTTGGGCATGAGGACACCTCATCAATGGAGTCACGATGAATTCTTCTTTGTGGCCCGGCAGGCCGGCCCTGCTTATTCGGGCCTGCCGTTGGGGTAGAGCAGAATTTTGGACGCATTCCCGGACAACAGCATTTCCATGCCCTGGTGAAAATCATTCAGCGGCAAGCGATGGGTGATCAGCGGAGAAAGATCCAGCGCTCCTGACTTGAGCAAGGCCTGCATTTTGTACCAGGTGTCAAATACGCGGCGGCCGTTGATTCCCTGCACCACTGCGCCCTTGAAAATTACGTCGTTCGCCAGATCCAGCTCCAGAGGCTTGGAGGGAATGCCGAGCAGAGAGATTCTTCCTCCCCGCCGCAACATCTGGAACGCCTGCCTGACACCCACCGGGTTCCCGGACATTTCAAGCACCGCATCCGGTCCGAGGCCTGAAGTCTGAGCCAGAGCCTCCGCTACGGGATCCGCGCGCGAAGGGTCAATCACCCGGGTGGCGCCCATCTTCTCCGCCAAGTTCTGGCGAAAGGGATGCGGTTCAAAAGCCAGGATCGGGTAGGCGCCGCAAGCCTTGGCCACGGCAATGGCGAACAAGCCAATGGGTCCGCAACCCACCACGGCCACGCTCATTCCCGCCACATCGCCCGCCAGCACTGTATGGACCGCATTCCCTAGCGGATCCAGAATTGCCGCGTAATCCACAGGAATGGCCGGATCGATTTTCCAGATATTCGTTTCAGGGATTTTTACGAACTCCGCAAAGCAGCCGTCGGCGTCAATTCCGATGATGCGCACATTCTGGCAAATATGGCTCTGGCCGGTCCGGCACTGGAAGCAATGGCCGCAGGCCACGTGCATTTCCGCCGAAACAAATTCACCCGGCTTGACCGATTGAACTTCCTCGCCCACCCTCTCGACAACACCGCAGAATTCGTGTCCGAAAACCAGAGGGGGATGGAGACGCCTTTGCGACCAACGGTCCCACTGATAAATGTGCAGGTCAGTTCCACAAATCGAAGCCGCTTTCACCCGCACCAGAACGTCGCGGGGACCGATTTCGGGCACCCCGACTTCCCGCAATTCAGCGCCCGGCTTCGGCTCCGGTTTCACAATGGCGTGCATCGTAGAGGTTGGCATGGAAAACCCTGAAGGAAACTCCCTTCGTCCGCTCGCGGGAGGGAACGGTTTCTGCTTGGCCAGCCATCTTACCACACTGGCCCGCGGCGCTATCGAGGGTTTTTCACCGTTTACGGAAGCCGGACCGGCAGGGACTCATCAATCTTTAGTCAGGAGATTCTATACATGAGGACATCAGCCGGCGGCGGGCATTTGCTGTAGCGCCGCTCGGAGCTTACCCTGCCAGGGAGCGGCGAACTCCGCCGGTCACAGACCGGCGCTACAGAATCGAGCGTCGCCGGCTGACGACCTTGTGTATGTTTCATGGAAGGCGGAGGAAATCGAGCCCAGAGACCCTATTGGACTTTTCGCCGGATTTTTTCGAGCTCTTCTTTGGCGACCGTGTAATCCGGGCAGAGCCTGAGTGCTTCTTCAAGGTGAGATCGAGCCTTGCCAAACATTTCCTTGGCGGCATAAGCCCTGCCCAGGTTGTAGTGAGGGTAATGATAGGACTCATAGCGGCGGGATGCGAGCGCCTGTTCAAGCCAAGGTAGAGCGTCGTCGTAAGCGCCGCGTTCGATGAGGTAAGCGCCGATATCGTTATAGGGATTCCCGAACTCGGGATCTATCTGGATGGCCTTCTTGCATTCTTCGATGGCGTCATCCAGACGGCCCTGAAAATGGTATGTCCAACCCAGGAAAGTGTAAGCCTCCGCCGTCGGGTGAAGCTCCAGCGACCGTTTGTAGAGCTCAACGGCCATTTCGTACTCGCCGCCCATCTGGTACTGGTAAGCTTCCTTGAGCAAGTCCCACGCGGCCTGATAGCAGTCTGAGTCCATTGGCGCTACTTGATCTCCAAGCCGTTAGTTAACATATCCCCAGAGGCATTGTCAATTTTGACGAATTGCCGGTAGTGGTACGTTTTCGCGGCTACAGCACTCTTTTCCTTTGTCTCTGCTTTTTCCCGAAAGGCCGCTGGGCCGCCAACTTGACCTTCGCTAACCCAACCTTCCGGCTGGTCCGCTTGCCGAGTTTCTGATTCACAAACCGTCCCTGACCCATTTAATTCAACCCCTGTTGGCGCTGTTGGGAATTCTTGCCCAGCGCAAGCGGCAGCGTCCCGGACATGTGATCGTGCCAGCCCATCCCACCGCTATCCATCACGATCCATAGGAAGCCGATCATGAAAGCGGCGGCAGCCACCAGATACCCAAAAGCCCGCAGCAGGGACTGTCCGGTGGTTGGAATTTCCCCTTCGAGATTTCGAATCGCTAATCCCATCCATTGACCGCCCGGAGTGGCATGAGTGATGGCGGAAAATGTTGCAAAGTAGCCGAAAACCAACGATGACGCCGCCAGGGCAAGGATCACAAGGTTTGCGGGAAGAGGATGAATGCGCCCGCCTGAAACCAGAAATATCCCGGCAAACAGGCCCACGCACAGAAGCAGAACAGCGCAGTCCCCTATTCCCGCCAGAAGCCTCTGCCGGACGGAGGCAACCGGTAGCTCACCTGTTTCTTCCAGCGCCACTTGGGCTGGCCGCAAAACAGGCTCATGGATGGCGATGATGGGCTGCCGCTTCGGTGGAGGTGGTTGGAATGGGGTGGCTGGGCCGGGAGGTTCCTCCAGACTGATGGTGCGCCGTGGCCGCGCTTTGGGCGGTGAATCCCCTTCATCGACCGAAATGGCCGGTGAATCAACCTCGCTCTGCCGGGAGCTGTGAATCGGGTCAAAGACCAATTCCACTTCCCGATTCTCCAGTGAGCCCGTCTCCAGCTCCGATTCGGCCAGGGCTTGGCCACCAGCCCGCATCTCATGATCAAACTCAAACTTCAAATTAGAACGGTAATCGAAACGCCCGCGAATCCCGGCGCGGCGCCGCCTGGAGCTGGCCGCGCCCTCCGGAACCTCATCCCCCCACGCGCGGTCACCCCCCGCTGACGATAACTTCTCCATCAGGGGGACCGCGTGCGGATCGGATAGCAAAACTTCTCCGACCGCCGGATTCACCGAGGCTCGTTCGGACTCGCTCTTCGCGGCGTCAAACTCGTAACCGCATTGCTTGCAGCGTTCCACGTCCGGAAAGCTCACGAATCCGCACCCGGGACATTTCACGTTGGTCTCAGCCTCCCTCCGCCGGCTTCTCAACTGTATGATACCAAATGCGTTGCCCAAAACAAAAGACCATAGGCTACAATGGGAAGTTTCTGGTATGCAGATCGACTGGCTTGGCCCTTTCCCTAAAGTCGATATGAGCCCGGCACTGTTCCGGATTCTTTGGTTGTTGCTTTTCACCTCGGGTCTAGCTTCCGGCAGCTATTCCCAGCAGCCCTGCCCCGCTCCTTCTGAATTGCCGCAGCCGGTGAGCACGCTGACCATTCGCGCCGACTCTCAGCACAAGGTCAAAGACATGTACTATCTTCGCGGCCACGTCCTGATCACCTACAAAGACATGAAATTGACCGCGGACCGGGTTGACTTCAACAACGCAACGGGTGAAATTGTAGCGCGCGGCCATGTGGTTCTTGACGATTCTAAAGGACACCTTGAAGCGCCCGAAGCCCATTACAACGTGAACACCGAAAGGGGATACTTTCTCCACGCCCACGGGTACGTCCGAAACCTGATGAAGCCTAACGCCAAGGTGCTGGTTACCAACACGCCCTATTATGTGCACGCACAGGAAATCGACCGGATCGGAGAGGACGTCTATACGGTTCAGAAAGCCAGCCTCAGCGCGTGCCAGAAGGAAAGCACGGGCTGGTCGCTCTATGTGGGAAGCGCCAAGCTCGAAGTCGGCAACGAAATGTCCAGCCATTGGGCCATTTTCCGCTTTCTGAGCCTGCCCCTTTTTATTCTCCCCGACGCTTCCCACTCCATCAATGGTAATCTCCGCCACACCGGATTCCTTTTGCCGAACATCGGGCAGGACAGCCAGAAGGGATTTATTCTGGGGGACGGTTTCTACTGGGCCATCAACCCCAGTTCCGATGTTCTGCTGGGCCTCGAGGATTATTCCTACCGGGGCCTGGCGGAGGACGCGCGCTTCCGCGCCCGGCCCAGCGCCACCAGCAACCTGACGGCGGATGTTTTCCACATCAACGATCATGGCAGTGGCCCGCTGCGCCAAGTCCGAGCTCCAGGTGAAAGCGTGGACATCACCGGCGACTCGGACAATCTCTTTGACGGGTTCCGGGGCGTTGTGGACGTGGACTACATCAATTCATTGGCGTTCCGCACCACCTGGTCCGACACCTTCAATGCCGCCGTCTTTTCCGAAGCGCATCAGACCGGCTTCCTCAGCAAGAACTTTGACGCTTACAGCCTTAATATCTATACGGATCGCTACCAGGACTTTCTCTCCGCTGCGCCCATCAACGAGCAGTCCATTCTCATCTCTCAAGTTCCGAGCTTTTCCTTCTCCGGCTCGGACAAGCAAATCGGCCAGTCACCTTTCTTCTTTTCCTTCGAGTCTTCCGCCACTGGCGTGGCGCGCTCGGAACCGGGCTTCACCACGCCGCCGCTCAGCGCCCGTGTGGATTTTTTCCCGCATCTCACTGTTCGCACAAAACCTCTGTGGGGTTTTCGCTTGACTCCCACTTTCGGCATCCGCGAAACGTATTACGGCACCAGCCTTGCTCCCGGTGGTGCGCCGGTGAACCGCTTCCTGGGGCAAGTCACAGCAGACTTGCGCCCGCCCAGCTTTGAAAAAGTGTTTCCCCACCCTTTCCTGGGCCATCGCTTCAAACACGTCATCGAGCCGGATATTCAATACAACCTCATCAAGTCGCCATCATATGGAAACATCCAGAACATTCTTCGATTTGATGAAACCGACGTATGGACCGAAACCAACGAGCTCGATTTCTCGTTGAATAACGCCATCCTGATGAAGAAAGTGAATTCCAGCAATGACGCGGACGGCGCGGAAGGCAAGGACGCCTCGAAAGCTTCCTCAAGCGCCCGCGACTTAATCTCCTGGCAGCTTTCGGAAAGATATTTCTTTGACCCCACTTTCGGCGGCGTCGTGACGCCGGGCAGCACCGTGGCCATCGAACCCACGCTTTCCCTCACTGGATTCGCTTTCCCCGAGGGCCACCCGTACTCGCCGCTCGATTCGGTCTTGAAGTTTGAGCCGTTCTCGAACTACGACACAGAATTCGAGACGGACTTGGATCCTAACAACGGACAAGTCCTGAATGCCGGGATCACCTCGCACGTCCATCGCGGCAATCTGACTTTGGGCGTCACAGATTTCTTCACGAATCACACCGAGCTATTGCCGTCTCCTCTCGTGCCGGACGTCCCCATCTCCGAGTTGCCCACTTTCAACCTTCTGACCACCCAGGCGACCTATGGCGACATCCAGAGCAAAGGATTGACCGGTTCCGTGCGCGTGGACTACAATCTGGCGCAGGGCATTGCGCAAGATTTTGTCATCCGGCTTCGTTACAACTTCGGCTGCTTCGCCATTAACGTGGAATTCCAGCGCTTCAATCTGGGCTTCCTGCGCAACGAGAGTTTCTTCCGGTCATCACTTTCATTGGCCAACATTGGCACGCTGGGCAACCTGAATCCGGCTGAACCCTTGCCGTGAGGAAAGAATCCGTCTTGATGCGCCGGCTTGACGCCGGCCTCGAAAGGTCCACTTAAAGCAATGGCATTCCCAACTCATCGCCCGCGCCGCTTGCGAAGCAGCGAGGCACTACGCAGCCTCTGCCGGGAAACAGACCTTAGCCCCAAGTCGCTTATTTATCCGCTTTTTGTCTGTCCGGGCAGCGGCATTCAGGACGAAATCCGTTCGATGCCGGGCAACTACCGCTGGTCCGTGGACCTGCTGGGGGAAGAATGCAAGCTGATTCACGGTCTTGGCATTCCCGGCGTCATATTGTTTGGCATTCCCGAAAGCAAAGATGAGGCCGGCTCCGAAGCTTATGCCCCGAATGGGATCGTGCAACGCGCCGTCCGCGCCGTGAAGCGAGCCGTCCCAGGGTTGCTCGTGATCTGCGATACGTGCCTGGACGAGTACACCAGCCACGGACACTGCGGAGTGATGGTGAACGGCGACGTGGATAACGACCAGACGCTCGAATTACTGGCCCGCACGGCGCTCAGCCAGGCTCAGGCGGGCGCGGATCTCGTCGCGCCTTCGGACATGATGGATGGCCGCGTGGGCCGAATCCGGCAGGAACTCGATGCGAATGGCTTCATGCGCATTCCAATCCTCTCCTATGCCGCCAAGTACGCCTCTGCTTTTTACGGACCTTTTCGCGAAGCCGCCGATTCCGCCCCCAAATTCGGCGACCGCAAGACTTATCAGATGGACCCAGCCAACCAGCGTGAAGCCTTGCGCGAAATTGCGCTCGACATTGAGGAAGGCGCGGACATCATCATGGTGAAGCCTGCCCTGCCCTGTCTCGACGTGCTGGCGCTGGCTCGCCGCGAATTTGACGTTCCGCTCGCCGCTTATCAGGTCAGCGGTGAGTTTTCCATGATTGCCGCAGCCGCGCAAATGGGTTGGATTGACCGGGAACGGATCATTCTTGAGAGCTTGACCGCCATTCGCCGTGCTGGAGCGGACATCATCCTCACTTACTTTGCCAAGGAAGCAAGCCGCCTGCTCAAATAACACCGGCATCTTGCCGGCTGCTTAATGATCGCCAGGGCTCTGCCGGCAGCGTGCCGCAATCATTGAGTGCGCGACCGGATATTACACACCAACATGCCCGTCTCCCCTGCCCGTCATGCCGCCTTCACGATTCTTCGCCACGTTGACTCCGGAAATAGATATGCCGTCACGCTGATGCAGAAGCCGGAGTTCTCCGCTCTTTCAGAAGCCGACCGCGCGTTGGGCACGGAGCTGGTGATGGGTGTCCTCCGCCGCCGTGAAGAACTGGACAGACAAATTGAGCAGCTATCGGGCCGGCTCATCGCGTCCCTCGATCCAGAAGTGGCCACCGCTCTGCGCCTGGGACTCTACCAGATGCTCTTTCTGAAGCGCATCCCGCGCTCCGCGGCCGTGAACGAATCCGTGGAGCTGGTGAAGCAGGCCCGGAAAAAATCGGCGGCCGGGTTTGTGAACGTGGTGCTTAGAAAATGCGCCGGCCCCCACCACGATCCTTCAGCCGGCAGCCTCCATCTGCCATCCTGGCTCTTTGAGCGCTGGGTGAAGAATTTCGGCGAAGAGACGGCGCGCGCCATGGCCGCCGCCAGCACGTCCCGCCCTCCTACCTGCCTTCGCCTTTGCGGCCCGTCCGCCAGCCTTGAAGCCGTTGAGCGGGAACTCTTCGAAGATGAGGTGCGAACCCGGCGTGGCCAATTTGCTGCCCGGTCACTCATCGTGGAATCCGGTAACGTCAAGAAGTCGCGGGCTTGGCGGGAAGGCCGGTTGGTGATCCAGGACGAAGGCTCGCAGCTCGTGGCAGAGCTTCTAAGGCCGCCGCGAACCGGGCGCGTGCTCGACGCTTGCGCCGCCCCAGGTATGAAGATGATTCAGATTGCCGGGGCACTGGGCCAGGGAACAATTCTTGCCTGTGATGTCAGCCCCAGCCGTCTTCAAACGCTGAAGCGCATTGCGGAGAAGCATATTCCACCGGCGGTTCAACTGGAAGTGCGGCGCATGGATTTAACTCGCGAGCCGCCAGCCGGAGGGCCGTTTGATGCGGTGCTGGTGGATGCTCCCTGCACAGGAACCGGCACACTGGCACGCAACCCGGAGATCAAGTTCCGGTTGAAACCGGAAGACGTGCCAAGGCTGCATGGAATTCAAACAAAGATATTGCACAATGCTCTCGGCGTCCTGGCTCCGGGTGGGCGGCTCGTCTATTCCACCTGTTCCCTCGAACCAGAAGAAAATGAGCAGGTCATTGAGGAGGTCTTGAGACCTTCACCGCGATTCCGTCTTTTGAGCGCGCCCGAACTCCGGGCGGAATTCCCGAAGCTCTCCCGATTTTTCACAGAGCCCGGATATTTCCTCACCAGGCCCGGTCTTGACGGGTCATATGGCTTGGACGGCTTCTTCGCCGCCGCCATCGTTCCCACAGGTTAAGGCAGTCCTGGCCGTCAACCTTCCATCATCCGTGGCAATGCAAGATGTTTGCGGTAGGGGCGCTCTCTGAGCGCCGGAAATCCTTTAGATTTCAAGGACGGCGGTCAAGCCCCGGCGGACTGAGCGCCGGACGATGATATCGGATCAGGTTGCTGTCCCGGAACCGGACTCGTACTCATTCGATATGGTTCTCGTATTACTATGTTAAGCGGTTTGGGATCGCCATCAGGGTATCGCTGAAGCCATGCCTGGATGGCGCCTGATTTAACCGAACATAGCGATAGTGGCATGGTCTGAGACAACAGGGTTAGAATGAAGTTCCTGGCGTCCTTGGCCGGAACTTAGCGGCCGTTGGTGATAGCTCAGGGATTTCGTAGCTCGAGACTCCAAAGCTGAGAGATTCAAACCTGAACTCCTTCGAGCCGGCTGACTTGCGCGTGTCCAACGCCCCCCCAATCGAACTTCGCGGCGTTTCTCTTTCATTTGGCGATAAACTCGTATTGTCGGATATTTCCTTCAAGGTGGAGCGTGGCAGCACATTGGCCCTTCTCGGCGTCACCGGCTCCGGTAAGTCGGTGTTGCTGAAGTTGGTGCTGGGGTTGCTCAAGCCCGACGGCGGCGAAGTGCTGATTAACGGCACAAATACGGCGCCCTTATCCGACCGTGAATTGAACCCCTTCCGCAAAGACATCGGCATGGTTTTTCAGGAAGGCGCTCTCTTCGATTCCCTTTCTGTCTATGAGAACGTGGCCTTTCCGCTGCGCGAGGGAGGAGATGACGAGGATGAGATCGAGCGCCGGGTGCGGGAAGTGCTGAGTTTTGTGGAGATGGAAGAAGCGATTGACAAGATGCCCGCCGAGCTTTCCGGCGGAATGCGCCGGCGGGTCTCCATCGCCCGCGCCATCATCATCCAACCTTCCATCATGCTGTACGATTCGCCAACGGCCGGCCTCGACCCCGTTACGGCGCATACGATCAACGTTCTGATCGCCAAGCTCCGCGACACACAGCGGGTGAGCTCCATTCTGGTGACGCAGCGCCTGCAGGACGCGATCATTTTGAATGATGCTATCTATTCTGAAGAAAAGCACACCCTGATTCCCGTTGCCCGCAACGGCAAGCCCGGAGTGCGGCCCAGGATGCTGTTTATTGTCCTCAAGGACGCCGGAATCGGCTTCCAAGGCTCGTGGCGGGAGTTGAGCCACTCGCAGGACCCTTATCTACGCCGGTTTATCTCTTGAGATATCGCTGCGCTGCATCTTCGGAGGCGTGGGGCGGTCCGGATGCCATGCCGTGGCGCAAGAAACAAACGAGGCGGGCAACAGGGTTCGCCAATTTCGCCGGTTGCACCTTGAATCTTCGGAAAGGAACAGACAGCCATGGCTCAGAAGAAAGAAATTAGCTGGTCTCAACTTCGAGTAGGCCTGACAGTGGCCATCAGCTTGCTGGCCCTTGGGATAGGCATTTTCTTTGTCGGCGGGCAGGTGGGATTTTTGACTCGCAAGTATTCCCTGAAGGCCTATTTCACCGATGCTTCGGGGTTGCGCGGAGGCGCGGTCGTGCAACTCGCGGGCATTCCCGTGGGAAATGTCAGCAAGTTCCAGATCACTACTTCCCGCGACCCCAATCATGCCGTGGAAGTGGTCCTGAAAATCTCCCGCAAGTTCGAAGACCAAATCCGTTCGGATTCGATTGCCAGCATCGAAACCGCGGGTCTGCTGGGGGAAAGCTACGTCAACATCACAAGGGGCACGCCTGGCCAAACGGTCATCCCGCGCGGCGGGGAAGTCAAAACCCAGGGGGGGGCGGATATCAAGCAGATCGTTGCGAACACCAATGATGTGCTCGTCAACCTGCGAGCCGTTAGTACCCAACTGGGCGATGTGGCTCACCAAATCTCTTCCGGACAAGGCTCCATCGGAAAGTTGATCTACGATCAGGACCTTTACAACCGGATGAATCATGCCACCGAATCCCTGCAGCAGATTGCTACGAATCTCTCGCAGGGGCAAGGCACCCTCGGCAAGCTTATTACCGAGGACACCACCTACAACAAACTCAATGCCACTCTGGATCGCGTCAATCTGCTTCTCGACAGCGTTCAGAATGGCAAAGGTAGCATGGGTAAGCTGATCAACGACCCGGCGCTCTACGACAATCTACAGAGTTTGGTTGCCAAGGGAACCACGTTGATCGATAACGTCAATCAGGGCCAGGGAACGCTGGGTAAGCTGGTGACGGACCAGCAGCTTTATAATCGCATGAATGACACCGTGGGAAATCTCAATACCATTACCGGCCGCATCGTGAAAGGACAGGGAACCATCGGCCTGCTGTCCACGGACAAGACGCTTTACAATAATCTGAGTGCGAGCGCCCAATCCTTGCGGACATTCCTCACAGAATTCATGAAGAATCCCAAGAAATATCTAACCTTGCGCCTTCATGTTTTCTAACAGGCCGCTGTGGCGCCGCTCTCTGAGTTGCGCCATCGTGGAAAAATAATCGGCGCCGGTCATAGACCGGCGCTATCATATCCGTTTGTCAACAAACCTTCAGGGAATTCCTAGCACCTTTTGCGTCTGAAGGCTGAGCCGCCATCGGGGATGGTCCAGGCAATATTGAACGGCGCGGCCGGTGTTCATCTTGACATCCGTGCCATCCATGGGTTGCAAGAAGAATTGGCGGAAGTTCAGGTTCTCGAATTGCTCAGGCTCCGCGCCGGCTTGCGGGTAGATCAGTTTCAATTCGTCCCCGGAGGTCAGCATCAGTACGGTTCCAGCCTTGGGGCTGACACAAATCCAATCGAGGCCCGGCGGAGGCTGAACCGTGCCGTTCGTCTCCACGGCAATAATGCAATCGCGGGCGTGCATCGCCTGGATTAAGGCCTCATCCATTTGCAGCAGCGGCTCGCCGCCGGTACAGACCACAAAAGGCTGGCCATCGCCCCGCCACGTTAAACAAATGGCGTCCGCCAAATCCTCGGCGGTCTTGAACGAGCCGCCGCCGGGTCCATCCGTTCCCACAAAGTCCGTGTCGCAAAAATTGCAGGTTGCCTTGGCGCGGTCAGCTTCGCGGCCGGACCAAAGGTTGCATCCCGCGAACCGGCAGAAGACAGCAGCCCTGCCGGTGTTTGCCCCCTCACCTTGCAGCGTATAGAAAATTTCTTTCACCGCGTAGCTCATCGTCCCGTTCGAACCTCATCGGGATAGTACAAGGGATCGGGCGCGCCCGCCTCCGCAAATCCTTTCAGCCGGAGGATGCAGGCGTCGCACCGGCCACAAGGCTGGCCATCCATCGAGGGATCGTAGCAGGTGCTGGTCAGCGAGTAGTCGACGCCCAAATCGAGGCCCTTGCGAATGATTTGGGCTTTGGTTAAATGGATCAGCGGCGTGTGGATGATGAGCCTCTGCCCTCCTTCGACACCGGCTTTGATGGCCAGGTCCGCCATTTTCTGAAAAGCGGCAATGTACTCCGGGCGGCAATCGGGATAACCGCTGTAGTCGAGCGCATTCACACCGATAAAAATGGCGCTCGATCCAAGCACCTCCGCCCAGGCGAGTGCGAGCGACAAGAAAACCGTGTTCCGCGCCGGGACGTAAGTTGCTGGAATGCCTTCACCGATGGCGGAAAGCTCACGGTCCTTGGGGATGGGAACATCCGCGGTGAGCGCCGATCCTCCGAAGGCGCGAAGATCAATCCCAAACACGCGATGATCTGCCGCCCCCAGCTTCTCCGCCACGCGCTTGGCGGCCACCAGCTCCCATTCATGCCTTTGGCCATAGCGGAAAGAAAGGGCATGGGCTTCGAAACCCTCGCGAAGAGCGATGGCCAACACTGTGGCCGAATCGAGTCCGCCACTGAGCAATACCACGGCCTTGGGTTTATTTGCCATCGCTATTCCGTGATGTTGCTGGTGGGGGCGGCCCTACGCGCTCCCACTCCATAACCTTGCTCGCGGCTCCAGCTCGCCACCACACGGGATTGCAGTCCGCCCCGCGGAGTGAACTCCCCCACCACCGTTGCAGAGACTGGCCGCGCCGCATCCACCACGTCGCGCAGCACGCGGTTCACCACGTTTTCGTAGAAGATGCCGAGATTGCGAAATGCCAATGTATACATCTTGAATGATTTCAGCTCCAGGCATTCTTTGTCGGGAATGTAGTAAAGCGTCAACTTCCCAAAATCCGGTAAACCCGTCTTGGGGCAGACGGAAGTGAACTCCGGAATGTGGATTTCAATCTGGTAACCGGGATATTGATTCGGCCACGTTTCGATCGCAGGTAAGGCTGCGTCAATTCCAGCCTTGGCGTGATCCTCGGTGTATGCGGGGTCAGTCATGGTTTCCTCTTTCAAGGGCGCCTCCATATTCGCAATGAAGCCCACAGCCAGCGAACCAGATCTTGAGGGTTCAGGACGCAGCATGTTATTCTCACTGAGTCCCATTTTGTGCTGGAGTGGCGGAATTGGCAGACGCACGAGACTCAAAATCTCGCGCTGCTTAGCAGCGTGGGGGTTCAACTCCCCCCTCCAGCAGTTGCAAGTCTTTCCCCCTTCATTTCCGCAAAAGCTTGGGCTGCGGTTTCGACGGTCTGGTCAATGTCCGCCTCGGTGTGCGCGCTGGAGACGAACGCCGCCTCAAATTGCGACGGAGGCAAGTAAATTCCGAGCTCGAGCATTTTCCGGAAGAATCGTCCAAAGGTTGCGGTGTCCGAGAGCTTGGCGCTGGCGTAATCCGTCACCGGACTCGGGGTGAAAAATGGCGTCATCATGGAACCGGCACGGTTCAAAGTGAGCGGCACGCCCGCCCGGGCCGAGGCATCGCGCCATCCAGTCTCCAGACGGTTGGAAAGCAGTTCGAGGCTTTCATAGAAGCCCAGGCGACGTATGATTTCCAACGTTTTCAACCCTGCGGCCACTGCCAACGGATTCCCAGAGAGCGTTCCAGCCTGGTACACCGGCCCGTCGGGAGCCACCTGTTTCATCAGCTCCACTTTGCCGCCATAGGCGCCCACGGGCAATCCGCCGCCAATGATCTTGCCGAGCGTGGTCATGTCGGGAACGATTCCGAATTGCTGCTGCGCCCCGCCATAGGAGATGCGGAATCCCGTCATCACCTCATCAAAGATCAGCACGGTTCCCTGTTGCCGGGTCAGTTCGCGTAGCCGTTCGAGAAACCCGGTTTTGGGCGGGACGCAACCCATGTTGCCTGAAACTGGTTCCACGATGACAGCGGCAATCTGGTTGCGATGGCGGTCAAAAGCTTCCTCCAGCGCACGAGGGTCGTTAAATGGGATGGTGAGAGTCAATTCGGCAAGCGCCTTAGGAACGCCGGGACTGTCCGGCAGGCCGAGCGTGGCGACGCCGGAGCCCGCTTTCACCAGCAGGCTGTCCGCATGGCCGTGGTAACAGCCCTCAAATTTCAGGATCTTCTCACGTCCAGTTGCGGCGCGGGCCACGCGCAGCGCGGATAGCGTGGCTTCTGTCCCGGAGCTCACGAGGCGAAGCCGTTGCATGGAAGGAATGGCCTCCTGGATTCGCTCTGCAAGCTCTACCTCGCCGGGCGTGCATGCGCCGAAACTTGCCCCTGCTTCGAGGGCACGAGCCACCGCCTCCACCACTTCCGGATGAGCGTGCCCGGCGATGAGCGGGCCCCAGGACATCACATAGTCGATATATTGGCGGCCATCCACATCCGTCATGCGGCTTCCATTGCCGCTGGCGATGAAGACAGGATCGCCTCCGACGGCCCGCAAGGCCCGAACCGGAGAATTCACACCGCCGGGCATCAGCCGGAGTGCTCTGGAGAATAGTTCTTGTGACTTGGTTGGCATTTTATACCCAACGAAGTAAGCCGACGGCGCTCCAAGGCTGTAGCGCCGGTCTATGACCGGCGGATTTCGCCGCTCCCTGTCAGGGCAAGCTCCGTGCGGCGGTACAGCGAGTGACCGTCGCCGGCTTATGGCGCCCTGTATAATTTCCCGGTCTGGGCGCTAGCCTTCCCTCGCAGCATTCGGCCTCCCCAACTGTGTGACATGCCGCCGCAATGATCCCAGACTCATTTCAAAGAAGCCCTTCGCCAAAGTGCCGCACAGCCGCCGCAAGAGGGTTGCATAATTTTGTGATCCATCCACCAAGTCTTGAAGAAGGGACTCGCAGCTCCGACTTTGGGCGCTGTACTCAACCACGCGATAGGTCCAGGGCTTGCCCAGAAACCCGCCATGATAAAAATGAGGCGCGAGCCGCGCGGCAAGAGTCAGCCGCTCTCCGAATTCCGCTTCAACCCGTGCCGGATATTGGTGAGGAACGCCTTCGCGCAAGGCATCAGCCACCATTTCCCCGGAGCGCATGGCGTAATAGATGCCCTCGCCCGTGACCGGGTCCACCAAACCTCCGGAATCACCCGTGATGGCCCACCCGTCACCCGCCAGACGCATATTTCTCCAGCTTGCGATGCCGGGGGATGGCAATAAGTGGCTGAAAATGGGCGCTTGACTTGGGGAGTAACCGGACTCCTCCATGAAGCCGTGGAGCCGGCTGCGCAACTCCGGCATCGAGCTTTCTCCGGCTTTTCCGCAGATTCCAACCGAGAGGTGATCGAGGCGCGGAAATACCCAAGCATAACCTTCAAAGTCCTTGAAGAATCGCACCCGCATGGCGTGCTCCGGCCCGGACATATAGTAGCCAAAAGTCAGCATGAAATCGCTCGCTGGAAAGTCGGGAGTCAGCAAGTTCCGCAACCGGGTGCGGGCCCCGGCCGCAAGAACCAGGAAATCAGCCTGATAGGTTTCGGTTCGTCCGTGAATTTCCCAACCTTCCCGTACTTGGGTGAAGCCACGAATGTGATCGGAGACGACTTCCGCTCCGGCTTCGGATGCCCGCCGCAAGAGGAGCGAATTCAATACTTTCCGCGAGTAAATGGCAATGGGATGATGGAGAGCAAGGCGGTTGGATGATCCATCCGGCGCAATCAGGTCTACCCGGTTGATAAGTCGATGCTCATAAATGGCTTCAAGCAGAAATGGGTAGCGCCGGAGAACCTTATATGGCAATCCTCCACCGCACGGTTTCTCCCAACCTTGCCTTTCTTCAAAGATGAGAATCCGATGCGATCCACCTGTCCCGTTCTGGTTGGTTTTGCCAGCGAGACCCGCCGCTGCCATGGCTCCGGCTGGCCCGCCACCGATAATGGCAATGGTTTTAACGGCTTTCATGATTCCTACGGAATAGGTTCTTAAGCGTTACCTTGCACGGTCCTTTCGATTAGGACCATTCAAAAGCCCTGCCCGTTCCTAAGCGGCAGAATACCATGTGCATCAGGGGGCTGTAAATTCCAGGCCCTGTTCGATAGTGGGTCAGTCAGCATTCAAATCCTTGCCTTCTCACCGGCTATCAACCAAACGCCGCCAGGTCATGGAACAAGCCGGCAAGGCGCAGGGTCGAAAAACACGGAGTCGCGAATGAAGCCGTTCTGAGATCAAAGGACTTAACATGATGAGCTCTACCTCTACCTGACACCGAGTGATTTTCATGGGCTTTCGCGGGCCGTAGGCCCTAAATGACAGAGTTAGAAAACAACTCTGTATCAAGCAGGTTGTGGATTCCCGCCTACGCGGGAATGACGAGCAGGGTGGTTACTTCCCCTGGGTTTCATGGTCACCCCCGTGGAGCCGGGGGTCCACATCTCCGTTTCGGGGCTCACCGCAGCCACATCAAACCTAAAACCCCTTTGTTTTGTGATAAATGCTTAGCTTTGGGTGCAAATGCATGTTACCCTCAGTCCCCGCTTTGCTCGATGAGTTTAGCGACAATTCCCGACCATCCGGTTTGGTGGTTTGCCCCCAAGCCGCGGCCGTTATCACCGTGAAAATACTCGTAAAACAGAACGAAATCCTTCCAATATAGGTCGGACTGAAACCGGGAGTCATCGCCGTGAGCGGGACGGCGGCCGTCAGATCCACGCAGGAAGAGACGGGTGAGGCGGCGGGAGATTTCCGAAGTCACTTCCCAGAGCGTAGCGGGCTGCCCCGAGCCGGTAGGGAACTCAACCTTCAAGGGGTCGCCAAAATAGTAATGGAATTTCTGAAGGGATTCGATGAGCAGGAAATTCATGGGAAACCACACTGGACCGCGCCAGTTGGAGTTGCCTCCGAACATGGCGGTGGTGGATTCGGCCGGCTCGTAGTCCACGGTGTGGGTGTAGCCATCCAGGTGGAGGGTGTAAGGATGTTCCTGGTGAAATTTGGAGAGCGCCCGGACGCCGTGCGGCGAAAGGAACTCCGACTCGTCCAGCATATAGCGCAAGACGCGCACCAGCCGCTCACGGTTGACGATGGAGAGCAAACGCCGGGGGCCGTCCTTCGTCTGTTGTGACATATCGATGTGGCCGGCCAGTTCCGGTGAATGGTCAATAAACCATTGCATGCGGCGCTTGAAGCCCGGCAGCTTATTCACCATTTCCGGCTCGAGCGTGGTCACGGGAAACAAAGGAATCAATCCCACCATGGAACGGACTTTGAGCGGGTAATGGAAGCCATTTTCCATGTGGAGCACATCGTAATAGAAGCCATCCTTTTCGTCCCAGAGTTCAATACCGAGGCCTCCCAGGTCATTCATGGCGTGAGCAATATAGACAAAGTGTTCGAAGAATTTACTGGCGCAATCTTCGTAGGCCGGGTCCTCCATGGCAAGCTCCAATGACATGTCGAGCATGATGAGGCAGAACATGCCCATCCAGCTTGTGCCGTCGGATTGCTCGATGTAGCCGCCGAAGGGGAGCTTGGCGGAGCGGTCAAAAACGCCGATGTTATCCATGCCGAGGAATCCGCCCTCGAACACGTTCATGCCTTGCGGGTCCTTGCGGTTCACCCACCAAGTGAAATTCATCAGCAGCTTGTGGAAGACGCGCTTCAGGAACAGCAGGTCGCCCCTGCCCCGGATGCGCTGTTCGATCTTGTAAACCCGCCACGCCGCCCAGGCATGAACCGGAGGATTCACGTCGCTGAAATTCCATTCGTAAGCGGGCAACTGGGCATTGGGGTGCATGTACCATTCGCGCAAAAAGAGAATCAGCATCTCCTTGGCGTAGTCTGAATCGATCATGGCGAAAACGATGCAGTGGAACGCCAGGTCCCACGCCGCGTACCACGGATACTCCCACTTGTCCGGCATGGAGACAACATCGGAGTTGAAAAGGTGCGCCCAATCGTGGTTGCGTCCGAAGCGGCGGTTGGGCGGAGGCGGCGGCATGGAGGGATCGCCCTCCAGCCAGGTGCGCACGTCGTAGATGTAAACCTGTTTGTTCCAAAGCATTCCCGCAAAGGCTTGTCTTTGAACGTTCCTTGCGTCTTCGGAAACATCGCGGCAAAACTGCTCATAGAATTCATCCGCTTCGGCCATTCGCTGGTTAAATACCGCGTCGAACCCCGGCCCAAGCATCTCCGGGTTTGGAGCGTAATCCGTCAAGCGCATTCGAATGGACCGGCCTTCCCCCGGCGCCAGCGCCAGGGCGTAATCCGCAGCGGCTTTGGTGCCTTTTTGCTGCGGATTGAGGGCGGCGCGGGCGCCCAGCACGACATAATCGTGGAAAGCGTCCTTGACGAATTCGGCGCGATTCGGAGTTCCATAGACCTTCTGGTAGTTGGTTTCGTTCTCTGTAAAAAGCAGGTCCGGGGCGCCCTCGAGAGCGAGCCAACGTTTCCCGTAGTAGTAATGCTCCGCTTCCAGGGCCACAATTCCAGGCGGCGCTGGAATGGCGCGGACTTCGGGACGCCGGTCATCCCAGCCCCAGGACCAGGTGTTGCGGAACCACAGCGTGGGCAGGATGCGAAGGGTGGCAGGGTCCGGTCCGCGGTTGAAAACGCTGGCCCGAATCAAGATATCATCCGCCGCGGCCTTGGCGTATTCCACCAAAATGTCAAAGTAACGGTTCTCATTGAAAATCCCGGTATCCATCAGCTCAAATTCCGGCTCCTCCCGAGTCCGTCTGCGATTCTCCTCCAGCAGCCAGGAATAAGGAAAAGGCGCCTGCGGATACTTGTAGAGAAACTTCATGTAGGAATGGGTGGGCGTTGAATCGAGGTAAAAGTAGACTTCCTTCACATCCTCGCCGTGATTTCCTTCATGTCCGGTGAGACCGTAAAGCCGCTCCTTGAGGATGGAATCAGACCCGTTCCAAAGCGCCACCGCAAAGCAGATCAACTGATGCCGGTCGCAAATGCCGCCCAGACCGTCTTCACCCCAGCGGTAGGTCCGGGATCGTGAATGCTCGTGGGGAAAATATCCCCAGGCGTCGCCGCTCTCGCTGTAATCCTCGCGCACGGTGGCCCATTGCCTTTCGGAAAGGTACGGCCCCCACCGTTTCCAATGAACCTTCTGCTGGGCGGATTCGTCGAGACGAATCTCCTCCGCCGTCTTCTGCGTCTTCTCTGCAGCCACTGCTCCTCCGCGAACCCGAAAGTCAAACGACCATATTAACCGGACACTGGCTTTGCGTTGCTTAATTTTTCGCGGATGATACAGTTTGGAACAGGGAAAGAAAAAAACTAAACCGCATCACGCAAAGACGCAAGGCAACTATACACAACGGAATAAGCCGGCGGCGCTCCAAGACTGTAGCGCCGGTCTGCGACCGGCGTATTTCGCCGCTCATAGAGCGCCGCTACAGCAAACTCCGTCACTACCGAGCCAGCGTGCAACTTGTCCGCTTGAACGCTGCCCATGTTAAGATAATGGCTCAAATTTAATATTGGAGTCTTCAAAACGGGCGGAGCAGAAGATTTTTCATTCACGGAGAAAACCCTTATGAGTCAATCCAACGGAAACGGCGACGCCAAACTTCGCAGCCGCGAATGGTTTGGAACGGATGACATTCACGGCATGACGCATCGCGCTTATTTGCGAGCCGAAGGCTTCACCCGGGGCCTTTTTAACGGCAAGCCGGTTGTAGGCATCTGCAACTCCTGGAGCGAGCTCACCACCTGCAATGCTCACCTGCGGCTGGTGGCAGAGGCGGTGAAGCGCGGCGTGTGGGAAGCGGGTGGGTTTCCGCTGGAATTCCCCACCATTTCCCTGGGTGAAGTCCTGATGAAGCCCACCACCATGCTTTATCGCAACCTGATGGCCATGGATGTGGAGGAGAACATCCGCGCCTATCCGCTGGACGCCGTGGTACTGCTCTCCGGTTGTGATAAAACGACCCCCGCCGAACTGATGGGCGCGGCCAGCGCTGATGTTCCCGCCATCATGGTCACGGGCGGGCCCATGTTGCGCGGCATGTTTCGTGGAACCCCCGTCGGCTCCGGCACGGACGCCCGCAAATTCTGGGCGGAAAGGCGCGCCGGAAACCTGACCGACGAACAGTGGGCGGAGTTTGAGGGATGCATCTCCCGCAGCGCCGGGCATTGCATGGTGATGGGAACCGCCTCCACCATGACCAGCGTGGCGGAAGCCCTGGGCATGACGCTGACGGGCTGCGCCAATATTCCTGCCGCCGACGCGCACCGCATGTCCATTGCCGAGGAAAGCGGCCGCCGCGCCGTCCAGATGGCGCGCGAGGGCTTGCGGCCTTCCCAGATTCTCACCCGGGAGGCTTTTGAAAATGCCATCCGCGTGAATATGGCCATCGGTGGCTCGACCAATGCCATCATTCACCTGGTGGCGATTGCGGGGCGCCTGGGCATCCATCTGCCGCTCGAAAGGTTTGACGAGATTTCCCGCGAAACGCCCTTCCTCGCGAACGTGCGGCCCTCCGGAGAATTTCTGATGGAGGATATGTATTATGCCGGCGGACTGCCTGCCGTGATGCGCGAATTGCAAGGCCAGTTGAAGCTGAACGCCCTGACGGTTTCGGGGAAGACGGCGGGAGAGAACATTGCCAGCGCTGAATGCTTCAATCGCGACGTCATCCGGCCATTCAAACAGCCGCTTAAACCCGAAGGCGGAACCGTGATCCTGAAGGGGAACCTGGCGCCGCACGGCGCCGTCATCAAACAAACCGCGGCATCGCCGGCGCTCCTCAAGCATCGCGGCCGGGCCGTGGTTTTTGAGAATTATAAAGATTTGCTGGCCCGCGTGGACGATCCCAGCCTGGACGTGGACGAAAGTTGCGTGTTAGTGCTGAAGCGCGGAGGTCCAAAGGGCGCGCCCGGAATGCCCGAATGGGGGGACATGCCCATTCCAAAGAAGCTCCTTGAAGCCGGCGTGCGGGACATGGTTCGCCTGAGCGACGCGCGCATGAGCGGCACGGCGTATGGAACGGTGGTGCTGCACGTGTCTCCGGAAGCCGCGGTGGGCGGGCCGCTCGCCATCGTCAAGGACGGTGATCTCATTGAGCTGGATGTGCCCGGCCGGCGGTTGGAGTTGCTGGCGCCGGATGGTGAAATCAAGAATCGGCTTGCCGGATGGCAACCGTCCGCTCCGCATTACCAGCGCGGTTACGGCAAGATGTTTCTGGACCATATCATGCAAGCCCACGAAGGCTGTGATTTTGACTTCCTGCGGCCTGCTTGAAGTTCTCGCCGCCGCTTTCGCCAAACCTCTCATCTAACAGGTTGAAAGGATTAGCTTGTCAGCTAGGTACAGGCGTTGTGCCCGCGCGAACTGGCGCCCACGGGCGGTACCTCTACCAACTGTGCCGGTTTTTTGATGGTGGGGGCGGCGTTGGGAAATGATCTAAATTTACAAGTTATTAATATACATAGAGTTAAGGTTAAAAAATTTGAAAAATCGGCTATCTTGTGGAGTAGAGATATGCTAGATTGTTAATCCATTATGAAGCAGCTTAAATGTCCAAACTGTGGTTCTCTCAGAAGCAGTAAATCTCCAAGCGGGCAGCATTACCTCTGCCTCGATTGCCAGCGCGTCATCATCAATCAGGAAAAGCCTGAGTCAGGGGAAGCTCGCCCACGCCGGGAGAAGAATCCTGTGCCGTCACGCGCGCGAGTTCGCACAACGGAACCTACAATTTAGTCCGGCTTCCTCATCGTAACATGGGAAAGAGTCGCGGCAAGGCAGGCCGGAAAGGGTCATTGGCCGCTGTCTTCCTGGCGGCTCGGCCACGGAAGTGCGTAATCCGGGCTAGGTTTCGAGCGCCTTGCGGCAATACTCGTAGCACTTCTGGACCTCGACCACGGTGTCCATGCCCGGCTTGCCATATTCGTATTCAATGTTGGCGGGAATCTTCCACTGATTGTCACGCAGCAAATGCAGGACGGGGATGATGGGTGTGTCCCCTTGTCCAAGGGGCATGTTCGGCCCGTGGTCTTTCTTACGGTCTTTGATGTGAATGGTCACGATCCGGTCGTGATGCTGTTGGATGAACGACACCGGGTCGCCGCCGGCCGCGACGAAATGGCCAATGTCCAGGTTCACGGCGATGTAATGCTGGCTCATGGCGAGCGCCTTTTCAAAGGTTGCAGCGGTGGAGAATTCGTCCGGATCGCTGGTGTTATCGTGGCCGTGCATGGCCACCACAATCTTGTACTTGCGGGCGTACTGTTGGATTCTCGGTACCAGGCTGAGGTAAGACGAGGCTGTAATATAACGAACTCCCAGCGCCTTGGCCATCTGGAAGCCGCGGTCGAATTCGGCGCCGTTCATATCCTTGTTGAAGCTGTAATTATAGGCGTAGAGCCTGATGCCAGCTTTGTCAAACTGCCCGCGGATGCGATGGAAATCGGATAGCGGCGCCGTCTCCCGCCAGAATGTCAACTGGTCAGCGGGAAGGTGCTGCGGCTCCACGTGACCCTGCCACAGCTCGCACTCGCCGAGTCCGATGGTGCGCATCGCGTCGATCGCCATGCCCAGCGGCCGGTCGCGGAAACTATAGCTCTGCGCGCCAACTTGCACGCCGCGCACCACAGAATTAATCCACTGCGCCCCCCGCAACCCGCCCGCCGCGGCCATTGCCGCCGCCGATGACATCAGGATTCTTCGCCCCGCTTCACGTCTGGAAATTTTGCTCACCGTGTCTTCTCCTTAGCTGTTTTTCAAATTGCCCCGACAGTATATGGAGCCGCCGCGCCAGACGCAAGAACTGGTTGAGAAATTGAGCAACGGGTCAGAAGATGCGTTAGCGGGGGCAGTAAGCAGGAGGTGGCAAGATGACTTGATGGTCTAGCAATAAACGGTCCCGCGCGTAGCACCTGAATCCGGCGTGAAAAGCGCTGACTTTAGGATTCGAGGGGCCTGAGTCGGCGGATTTTTCGGAGCATGTCCGCCGCCATGCCTCGAAGAAAGGGAGGCCCTCCCAGCCGCAGGA
>Ga0102924_1001788_pt1 | contig 24245 bp, 22 predicted proteins | sample PaiPotPPM11metaG_FD_80116 | JGI IMG/M metagenome (GOLD analysis project Ga0102924, IMG submission 80116) | Iron sulfur acid spring bacterial and archeal communities from Banff, Canada, to study Microbial Dark Matter (Phase II) - Paint Pots PPM... ...
GCGGCGACGCCCCCTGGCGCGGCCGACGAGGGTACCATTGCCACTTGCGAGGAGGGTATAATCCGCCGATGCCCGCCCGCTATCGAGGCCGATGCTCTGGCAGACAACGAATGCAATCGCTTCGGCTTCCGTCTCGCGTACGGTCTTGGTGGTTGCTGTGCGCCGTTCGGCCTTGTGCAACATTTCGTGCGCGAGCTCGTGAACAAGCGTGGAAAACTCCTCCGGTGTGGACTGGCCTGGGAACAATACGATCTTGCCGCCGTAGCTGACGCCGAGGGCAGGGGCGATGCTGTCATTGAATTCCAGCTTGATTCCCTGCCCGATAACGAAATCTACGAGCCGTTCGCGGCACTCGCCAACGTCGCCGGTTACCTTCGCTGACAGTTCGGGAAGTTCTGCGCCTTCGGTCTGGCTGACATCGAAGACATAGACATTCCGGAAACCAATGAGGACGGGCTCGTTCTGGCTGGTGATGTCCTTCTCGGCTCGTTCGTCCTTCTTGCGCCGAACACCGATGAGGGGGGCCAAGATACGGATGCCGTGTTCGCCTTTCTTCACTTTCCGGCCGAGTTGGTTCCAGGCGTAAAGTCCGGCAACGCGGGTCGCGTCGGGCCTCTGCCGTGCGATCTCAAGGATGTTGCCGAAGCTGTAATTGTGAAAGCGTCCCATCGCGGTCAGATATGCTGTGAGGGCTTCCGAGTGTCCCTGTTCCAGTTGCTCGATGAGGGCCTTGACGTTGGCGGCGATTGCTTCGGCTGCGGTCTGCTTCTGTGGTTTCGTGGTGGTTGTGGCTTCGCTGTTCATGGTGGTTCTCCTTTGTGGTCGCTTTGCCTCGGTGGTTCGTGGCATTTGAAAAACAAATGCCGAACGCCTCCTGGCGAAGGCGGGGGGTAGCAAGCGCAAGGGGAGGGGGATCACCCACCCATGGAACGGAGCGGAAGCGAAGTGGAGAGGGCGAAGGGCTGCACAAGCGAAGCGCGGAAGCCTGGGGATACCCCTTGCGCGCGCGAGGGGCGGAGCTCCTGAGCGTACTTAGCACTTGCGTTACGAAATAGACCGGAGACATGGTTTACAGCGAAGCGCGACGGTAACGGACACGTGCCGTTTGGGTGACACACGACGATGGTGTATGCCATGGAAAGAGAGTTGTATCTTGGATCAACGTTTGCAGTTTTTATCGAGTTATCAGAAGGAAGAGATGTCAGTGGCGGACCTGTGTCGCGCGTATGGAATCTCACGTCCAACGGCCTACCGCTGGATCAACCGTTACAACGAGACCGGACCAGAAGGACTCGTGGATCGCAGTCGCCGGCCGCACACCTGCTCGCACGCAACCCTTGAGCCGATGGAGAACGCTATTCTCGTGCTCCGTGCCAAGCATCCGTCTTGGGGCGCACGCAAACTCAAGGCAAGGCTGGAAATGTTACAGCCAGAACTGGTATGGCCCGCAGCTAGTACGTTCGGAAACATCCTGAGCCGCGCGGGCTTGACGAGTCCACAGAAGAAAAGAAAACGCATCACGCCTTGCTCAGAGCCGTTCTCTATGGTCACGGGACCCAATCAGCTGTGGTGTATGGATTTCAAAGGCTACTTCGTGACGGGCGACGGCAAGCGATGCGATCCGTTTACGATAACCGATGCGTATAGCCGTTATTTGATTCGTTGCCAGATTGTCTCGCGCATAGACCTTAGCCAAGTTCGAGCGATCTGTGAAGCAGCTATGCGGGAGTACGGAATGCCAGCTCGAATCAGGACCGACAACGGCGCGCCGTTCGCGGGCACGGGGCTCATGGGACTTTCGAAACTCGCGCTCGGCTGGATGAAGCTTGGGATTGTTCACGAACGGATTCAAGCAGGCCGACCGCAACAGAACGGTCGTCACGAGCGCATGCATCGCACACTGAAGGAGGACACGACGAAACCGCCTGCGTCATCTCTCCGTGCACAGCAGAGCCGCTTCGATAATTTTCGCTACGTCTTCAATAACGAGCGCCCACATGAGGGCCTGAAGAACGCAGTTCCGGCCAGTCTCTATCACCCCAGTTCTGTCCGCCTGCCACGCAAATTGCCGGAGTTCACGTACCCCAAAGGGCTTCTTCTGCGAAAAGTGAATAACAGTGGCGACATCAGCTGGCACAAGACCAGAATTTTCATCAGCGAAGTATTCCGCTTCGAAGAGTTGGGGTTCGAGTCGGTGACGCCAGGTTTTTACAGAGTCTTCTTTCGAGACATGGAGATCGGAGAACTCAATGTGGAGGAGCTTCGTTTTAGGGCTGCACGAAGAGTGGTCTGAGCCCTGTCGATAAGTGCATGGCCTGTTCTCACTATCGAGAACGACCCAGAAGCTATGCCGTGAATGATCGGTTTGAGCAGCACGAGAGATATTGATGCACGAAAGCAATGGCCATGCTGCCTTCTCCTACGCTGCTGGAAACGCGCTTGATCGAGTTGTAGCGAACGTCGCCCACACAGAAGAAGCCGGGAAGATTTGTTTCCAGCAGAAATGGACTGCGATCTGCAGCCCAACCTGGTCGGTCGCTCACCTCGCGTCCGGTGCGGACGTAGCCGTTTTCACGCTGGAGTTGAGTTGGCAACCAACCGGTCACCGCATTGGCGCCGATCATGACAAAGAGTGCATCTGCAGCCCGGCGTATGACAGGCTCCTCTTGTTTCCGGGTGTCTATTGTTTCCAACCAATCCGTCCCGTCCGCGGAGATCACCTGAGTCTCCGTCTCAACGCTAATGCGTGGCACGAGGGCAATCTGATCGATCAGGTATTGCGACATGCTGCGCTTCAGATCCTCACCGCGTACCAGCATGGTCACTGAGCTTGCGTAATTTGCGAAGAATAGTGCACTCTGGCCGGCAGAGTTGCCGCCGCCGATAATAAAGACGCGCTTTCCTGCCACAGTTGGTGCCTCCGTACGTGCAGCCCCGTACAAGACTCCACGTCCGATGAAGCGATCGACACCCTCCGCTTCGAGCCTACGCCAAGCAACTCCGGTCGCAAGGATGACAGTCTTTGTATCGACCCTATCGCCTCCATCGAGCCCAATCGTATAGGAACCATTGGGTTGCGGAATGATCTCCTGGACCTCGCGGGTAAGAACCACTTCGGCTCCAAACTTAACAGCCTGCCGGAACGCGCGTTGACTGAGATCGTCCCCTGAGATGCCATTGGGAAAGCCGAGGTAATTCTCAATTCGAGAAGAAGTACCCGCCTGACCGCCAGGAGCCCTACGCTCCACCAACAAAACGCTGAGCCCTTCCGAGGCTCCGTAGACGGCAGCGGCCAATCCCGCTGGACCGCCTCCTATAATAACCACGTCATAATCTTGGTGATGGGGAGCCGTTTGAAATCCGAGCGCATCAGCTACCTTGCGAACCGTAGGAGGATGGCTAATGCAAAACGTGCCATCCACCACGACGGATAGACCCGCGACATCGCAAACCGGGTCAGCTAAAGTCAGTTGTGCGCTTCGATCGCGGTCGACCCACTCATACGGGATTCGATTCATGCCTAAGAATGTACGGATCTCCCGGCAGTCATCATCAAATTTGGATCCGACGATCTGGACCCGACTAGAGGGAAGATTCAGCATGTACTTCTGCGCGACCTGTACCCTCTCGTTCAGGGTCTGTAAGATCAACGCGCTGCACTCGGGCGAGCGTCGGATCAATTCCTGGAGCTGTTGAGGATCGAGCCTTGCCAAGTGGCAAGCTGTTTTCGCACGGACGGAGGCAGGGGCCGCAGTTGCCATGAGAATGGGCAATTCGCCAAAGAAATCACCGGGCTTGTGCTCTGAAACCTCGGTTTGACGCCCCATTACATCTTTGAGCACTTCCGTGGTCCCTCGCATCACGACGAAGAACGGAGTGGGCTCCCCTTCATGAATGAGATACTCACCCGGTTCCAGATGGAGGTCGGCAGCCTGCTGCGAGAGCCACACGAGGTTCGCGTCGTTCAGGCAGGCAAAGACTGGTATCTTCTTCAACTCCGAGGATGTCAGCATTGCGATTAGTGTCCTTCTTTCTGGGCGGGTCGCGCGGGCCCAACTCCAACGTTTCCGAAATGGGTCGGCATACCATGCACTGAAGTAACGAGATTGACGAACTCTGGGAATGCGTCGAATTCGGACCTCAAATACTCCCACTCACGCATAAACAATGGGCTCCGGAACCTCCGCTCAGCCGAACGCAACATCAACTCCCACATTCTTTTCGGTATACGGTGTTCAAGAAATAGAAGGTAGGTCAATGAAACCAGAGTGCAGAATCGTAACATCGAGATAACTAAATCGTCCGTCCGCTCAGGAAGCTCCTTGCCTGGCGGCACACTCAGCCAGAATTCCGCCGAAGAGTTCTTCAACAGTTCGCCGTACTGGGCAGACATTGCCAGGAATATCTGGGTCTTCGCCTGCTCGCGGTGAATTCCGACCGCGACAACAAGGCCCAGGCCTCCCATCAGGATTGACAACAAGGTTGCGTACTGAAGGATGTGTCCAATGTGTATGGTGGTCACGCGGACACCTCGGATGATAAAGAGATCTCTGCAGCCTTCTCTGTTGGAGCGGACCCCGGCTTCTCCTCGTGTTCCCAACGGATCAACTTCAGATCCAGCACGACGAAGGAGTAGAGAACCGGAACCAGACCCAGGGTCACGAAGGTTGCGATGGTCAGGCCGCCGATCTGTGCATAGCAAAGAGGCTCCCAAAGCGGGCCGCCGTGCGCAGCTAAGGGAAACAGGGCGATCACCGTGGCCGCAACCGTGATCATGACCGGTCGTAACCGAAGGATGCCTGCATCGATCAGCGCCAGTTCCAGTGCCTCGCCCGCTTCTCTTCGCTCCTCGATGAATTCAAACAGCACAATGATATGGCTCACAATCACACCGATGAGACTGATGATCCCAAGGAACGCCATAAATCCGAATGGCTGGCCCATGATCGCGAGTGAGACGACGGCGCCAACTACGCCATAGGGAATGGCTGCAAAGACGATCAGTGGTTTGAACGCATGCTTGAATTGTGCGAGCAGTGCCAGATAGATGGAACATACGCAAATGACCAGTACCGTCGTCAGGTCGGCAAAGCCGCTGACCTGTTCTTTTTGCTCGCCAGCGAAGCGGAATATAAATCCGTCAGGAAGCTGCTTCTGGAATTCTTTCAGTTTTGGCATAGCCGCCGCGATAACTTCCGAAGGCAAATGCCCTTCAGCCGGCCAGCACTGTACTGTGATGGTCCGATACTGATCGAAGCGTTTGATCTTGGGTGTTACAGGATCGAGCGAAATCGTAGCGACCTGATTGAGTGGAACTGCGGGCGTGTCCTGTCGCGAGAAGACGTATAGGCTGCTCAAATCGGAGAGTTGAGCTCGCTCCTCCATTCGCATGCGTCCTACGATCGGAACCTGCTTGTTGCCATCTCTCAAGACTCCAGCGGTGACGCCATGAAGAGCCGCATCGACCGAATCGGAAACATCGGCGTTGGTGAGGTGGGCGAGGTTTGCCCGGTCCGCGTCGACGTGCACCACTTCTCTCGCACTCGGCTCGCCCCAATCATCTCGAACCCTTGCGGCGATTGGAATGTCGCGGAAGATCTGCTTCAGTTGTTCGGCTTCCGCTCTGAGGCGCGGCAGATCTTCGCCCGAGATTCTGACCTGTACCGGTATTCCGATCGGCTTGCCCGTTTCGAGAGTCCGCGTGTCAATGATTGCTCCAGGAATCTGTCTGTCCAATTCCGGCTGCAAAAGGGCAAGCAGAGGGGTCGTATCATGATTGTCTTTGGTTCGCAGAATCACCTGGGCGTAGTTGGTTTGCCGATCCTCAGGTGTAGCGCTGCTCCAGAAGCGCGGACCTCCGCCACCCACAAACGTGGTCATCGATTGCAACACATCCTTCGGATGTCCATGCTCCGGGTGGCTTCTGCCATACTCTTCCGCTACCTGGCGGGTGATCGATTCCACCTGCTGAGCAACCGCGCCGGTCGCGCTCGCCGGAGTGTCTTCAGGCAGCCACACGTCGATGTAGGAGAAGTATTGAAGGTCCTTGGGAAAGAACTGCGGCTTCAGCGTGGAGAATACGATGCCGCCCGCTACCAGCAAACCGAGCGACGCTGCCAGGCAGACTTTCCTGTGTTCGATGGCCTTTGTTGCCGTCCGAAAATACCAGCCCGTGAACCCGCGCTGCCGCCTCTCCTCAATAGGAGTTTCGCTCCTGCTTTCCAATAGAAACGAACTGATAAGCGGCACAAAGGTCATCGAGACGAGCAGGGCCGCCAGCAGCGAACAACTGATGACGATAGGCAGACTGTAGAGGAACTTGCCCGTGTCGCCCGGCAGCATCAGGAACGGCAGATACGAAACGATATTCGTGATAGTGGCAAACGCCATGGTTTTGAACAGCTTCGTCGGCCCCAGCCAGGCGGCGACGGACCTTGGTTGGCCTGCGCCCAGTTCACGCACAATTGCGTCGCCCGATACCACTGGTACATCGACCAAGAGTCCCAGCGCGATGATCAGCGAAGCGATCGAGACCTGTTGCAGGTCGATCCCGAGTGTGTTGATGACGCCAAACGTGATCGCCAGCGTAATCGGCATCGAGACCGCGATGAGAATGGCCGTCCGCCAGCTCCAGAACCCAATCAACGCCACAACCACCACCAGCACCAGCGCCTCGATAAGGCTGTGGCTGAACAACTCGATGCTGTCGTGTACCTGCAGTGGTTGGTCCGAGGTTCTGGCTAGAACCAGATCGGCCGGCAGCGCTTTTCTGACGCTCTCCAGATTGGCGTTCACCTGTTTTCCGAAAGAACCGATTTGTTCTCCCTTTTCCATCTGAACCGAGAGGGTAATCGCTCGCGTTGTGATCCATCTGCCGTTTTCGTCGCGGCGGGTGTACCGGTTCAGGTACGAAGGAGGATTGTCGTATCCCCTATCGATGTCCACAAGATCCCGCAGGTAAAGCGGCGTTCCGCTGGGTGATGTACCGATCGCTACGTTACGCAGATCCTCGATGCTCTTGAATTCGCCGGTGGTGTTCACGCTGACCGTGCGTCCCTGTGCGTTCAACGTCTGGCCGTTCTCGGGCAGATTCCTGGCTGCCAGGATTCTGGGAAGATCAGCCGGCCTTAGCTTGTACTGCGCCAGGCGCTCCTGCGAGAAGTTCAGAAACACGTTCTCGTTCAATACCCCGGAACGCTCGGCCTTGGCCACGATCGGCAGCGTCTTGAGGCTTCGCTGAATAGTGTCGGTAAAGTCGTCCAGGTCGCGATAGGTGTACTTGTCACCGGCCACGGCCTGAAGGGTGGCAAAGGTGGTGGATGGGTCGCCGATGATTGCAGGCGGCCATGCATCGGGATGAAGCTCATCCGTTTGCAGGTTTTGAGCCGTAAACTTCTTTACTGCCGACTCCAGATCGGACGTGCTAAGGTTCGTCGCCACGTCCACACCGGTGAAGCCCGCTCCCGAAAAGAAGCGCACGTCGGAGCACAGTTGCTGAGCTGCCAATTGCTGGGTTGACCAGGCAAGCGTGTGTTCCACCTGGCCGCTGTCGATCGACTTCGGAAAGATCACCACGACGGAACGCCGGGGCTGCGTGCGCGCATCCAGACTCCGAACCTGCCGGATCTGTGTCTCAACCAGCTTGCTCATCCAGGCCACCTGAGCCGGATCGGCCGGCGGACTCGCTACGGTCAGCATCAATGCGGACGTATCGCCGAAGTCCTTGATGTACAGGATCGGCCCCGCACCTTGCGGAAGATCGTGGATGGCATCGAGCCGGATCTTGACGTCGTCCAGTTCCTTGTCCCTGTCGTACTTTCCCTTTTCCGCCAGCTCAAATTGAACCATCGACGAACCGGTTCTGGACGCGCTCTTGATCTCTGTCACCCACTGGTTCGAAGCAATCGACTGCTCAATCTTCCTAGTGACCAGTTGTTCGACCTGTTCGGACGACGTTCCCTGCCAGGGCACGATAATCATCGCCTGGCGCACGGGAATATCGGGGTCCTTCCGTTGCGGCATTTTGAGAAGCCCGTAGATCCCCCAGAGCAAAGCGACTGCGAGAGAGACCCAGGCGACGTGCCGCTGCTCGATGAAGAAGCGGGCGAGATTGTTCTTCTTATCTATGGACTGCTCGTTGTGTCCGTGTGGCATGGCTGTCTCCTACTCGATCACTCGGATCGGGCTTCCATTGCTTAGCTGGTTGGTCCGGTTGACGATGATCCGTTCACCGGGCGTAAGGCCTTCATCGATGACGACCAGCTGGCCGAACGATTGGCCAACCCTCACACTCTTCAATTGCGCAAACTGCTTCCCATCGTGCTCCTGTATGGTGAAAACCGAATAGCTGTTCGATCCGGATTCCGCGGTCATCAGGGCGGTGAGGGGGACAACAGGCACATTCTGCGCATTCGCTTGGTCGATGCGTATCGCGGAGATCATGCCCACCTTGAGTGAGCGGTCGGGGTTCGGCAGGGTAACCTCGACGTTGAAGACCCGCGACTCGCGATTAGCAGAGGCGGCGATTTCCGTAATTCGGCCTGTGAGCGTCCGCCCCTGTAAGGCTTCAACTTGTACAGGTACAGCAGCCCCCAATTTGAGGCGCGGCAGCATACTGTCTGGAACTCCGAAATTCAGCTTCACCACGCGGGTATCGTCGAGGGTGAAGGCACTTGTGCCGGCGGCAACCAGGCTGCCCGGCTCCACACTCTTTTCGACAACCACTCCCGGCATAGGAGCGATCAGGTTTGTATCACCAAGCCCGATCCGCGCTGAGACAGTCTGCGCCAGCGCAGCGGCCACTTGTCCGCGGTGAGCTTCGATCTGCCGTACCGCGGCTTCCACATTGGCGGTAGCCGCTGCGTGCTGCGCCACTGCAGCGTCGTAGTCCGGGCGGGTCATGGCCTTCGCCGTGTACAGAGCCTGCGCGCGCTCGAAGTCCTGATCCGCCTTGATCTGGTCGGCCTTTGTCCGGTCGAGTTCCGCTTGCGAAGCATCCAAGGCGCCCTGCACCGAGTGCTCCTGGCCTACCGCAGAATTGAAAGAGGCTTCATAATCCGACCGGCGCAGATGGGCCAATACTGTGCCGGCAGGTATCTCGTCCCCTACTTGCACATCGCGCATTCTCCCATCGGCCCCCTTTACGCGATCCAGAGCGCCGATGTAACCCGGTTCCTTGAAGGCCAGTTGAACCTCGGTGTCCGGACGAATCTCGCCGGAGTAGTTCCAACTGGGCCGGACCTGCTGCATAGCCACTGTCTCCGTCTGAACGGGAACCGGCTCGGGGCCTGTCTTTCGCGTCTTTGTCCCGCATCCGGCGAGAACGGAAACCGCGGCAATACTTAGAATTCCAACTGAGATACGCATCATTCTTCTCCTATCGCTTTTTTCAAATCGGCCCTGGCCTTCCAGAACGCAGCGAGGACCTGTTGTTGCTGGCTGTCGGCGGAAGCCAGATCCGACTGTGCTTGATACAAATCTCTGTTCAATACCGCTTCGTGCTTTACCTGCTCCTGCACCTCTTTGAGCTTCTGCCGGGCCGAACGTTCGCTGGCATCGCTCAGGGCTAGTTGCCGGCGGGTGTTCTCCAATTGCCGGTATGCGTTTCTTACCTCCAGAAGAACGGCACGTTCCGTAGCGCCGACTCCAACCTTGGCCTGCTCCACCTCCGCTCGCTTTTCCTCGTATTCCTGGTGCTTACGTCCCCAGTCCCATGGCTCCCATCGAAGTGACAGACCCACTGTCCCGAGATTGCTGGGCAGAATATTTTCGTAGTTGGCGGTCGTGGAGTAATTGAAGGCCAGACTTATGTCGGGGATATACTCCGCCTTCTTGGCCCGCGCGTTGTAGCCGGCCTGCTGCACCTGAAGCTTCGCCTTCTTGACGTCCGGCCGGTTTTGCAGAGCGCGTGCTTCCATGCCTTCGGGTGTGTCGAGACCGGTATCTGCACCGCCGATCGCCGCAACCCGGAACTGCGCATGTATATCCCGGCCCATCAGATCGTTCAATCGTTCGCTCGCCGATGCGACCCTGTCGCTCGCATCGCTGATGGTGTTCTGTATCTTCAACAGTTGCGCATCGGCGTTCAGCAAATCCGATTCGAGAATCGTCTCCTTACCGCGGTTCTCCAACGCCAGGCGATGCGATTCCTGGTAATACGGCAGTGAGGCCTGAAGGCTATCCAATGCGCTCTGTGCCTCGACAACCGAGTAGTAGGCACGTCGAACCTGGTCGATCACCTCCAGACGGGTTTTCTGCAGGTCCTGGCGCGTACTTTGAAGCCCCAGATCCAAAGCCTTCAATTGCAAATGGAGCTGGTATTGCGTCGACAGCGGCTGGGCTACCGAGACATTCACGGTGCCAGCAGGCTTTCGCGCGATTTCGACCGTCTGATTCGTCGCCGGGATCGGCCCGGTTGCGCTGTATACCCCGAGAGAGCCCGCGGGGAACGTGACCGACGGCTTTGTAACCAACTGCGCGCCCAGGCCAACTATCTGTGTATTCGCGAACCGTCTCGTTCGGTTTGCAGCCAGATCGTCGGCGGCCCGGACTGTCTCAAGGCTGGCGGTCTTCAGGCTGCTGTTGTTCGCAACAGCTTGTTCAACTGCCTGCTCGAGAGTCAATTCAGGGAGGCTTGACTGTTGTCCCGCCGCTTGCTCAACCGTGGGCAGGAAAGTTGGAGGGGTGGGATTCTGACCTCGCGCCAGCAACGACAGCGTCCCCAGAATGAATGCTGAACAGGTTGTTCGAATGCGTCGTTTCATGAGGCAATGGTGCCTCGAACGCGGAGGCGGGGGGAGTAATGCCTCGTAAGCGCTACGTAAGCTCTTTGTAAGCTAACGGCACTGCTTGTGGATCGGTCAGTGCGACAAGTTGAGCTTTTTCAGAAGGTTGGCGAACCTGCGGTCAGTATGAAGAGGATGGAAAAACGGCTCGACGGCCAGCAGGTTCACGAAGTTTGTCTTGTGGTCGATCGCTTCCTCCAGGCGCCGGAACGCCAGATCGAAGTCTCCCATTCCGACTGCAGCGAAACCTTCTGCCAGTGGCGTGACGTATTGCCGCTCCGCGAGTTGATGAAGCCTGTCGATACATTCGCCGGCTCGCGATAAGCTGCCTTCCTTCGCATGGGCGGCGGCAAGCAGGCCGATATCTACTGGAGAAACAGACGGCGAGAGACACTGTATTACCGCGTCGTAACGCTGCTGCTGGTAGTGCAGGAGGCCCTCATACAATCGCGCTTCAGGATAGTCGCGATCCAGTTCGAAAGACTGTCGAACCTGCTCCGCGGCTAACGGATAGTCTCCCTTCACGTAATGAAGATAAGCCATCCTCGCGCAGTCGCTGGCCGAAAGCGGGTTCAGCTCGGTCGAGCGGCGAAGTCCTGCCTCTGCAGCTTCGATCTTCCCCTGGCACAACAAAGACATCGCACGAAACATATGAGCCGGCGCGTGACTCGGTTGGATTTCCAGCGCGCGGTCAAACATGCTCTGCGCTTCATCCCAACGATGTTCAAACCAAGCGCGAAGTGCTCCCAGCACCCTGCAGGCGTCTCCGGATTCAGGATCGAGTCCGTAACCGCGCTCCGCGTTCACCTTCACTTCCGGATACACATCACGCCCCGAGACCACCCCGAACAAGGCAAGAAGACCGTTCGCTTCCGCCAAGCCACTGTAAGCAAGAGCGTAGGTGGGATAAGTCTCAGTGAGGCTTCGCAGCTGCTCCAGGGCGGCCCGCAGTGTTTCAGGAGACTGTTGATGAATCAGAAATCGAGCTCGCAGGTACCTGGTATATGCGTCAAGATCAGGAGCGGAGGGCGGCACTCCTCCTTCAACTTCCGGCATATGAAGCCGGAGTAAGTCGGCAACAGATTGCGCGATTTCTTCCTGGATCGCAAACACGTCCTTGAGTTCACGGCGGAACGTCTCCGACCATAAGTGATGACCTGAATCGGTCTGAATCGCCTGGGCCGTGATCCTCAGCTGCCCGGCGGCCTTCCGAACGCTTCCCTCGATGACAAGATTCGCGCCGAGACGCTGCCCAACTTCCCGGATATCAATGTTGGCGCCCTTGAAGTGAAAGGACGAGGTCCGCGCAATCACCTTCAACCCGGATACCCGCGTCAGCGAGTTCGTGATCTCTTCACTGATACCGTCGCAGAAATAGTCCTGCTCCGGCTCGGGGCTCATGTTCACGAACGGCAACACGGCGACGCAGATGCGGCCGCGTGGCGGTGCGGCCTCCATCTCTTCGCGATGTTTTGCCGGCTGAGCGTCGAGCCATCGGAAGACCGGGACATAACTCCCTGGCCGCAATCCAATCAGAACTGGATCAACCGTACCCTGCCCGTCCTCGTAGTAGGCCTTCAATTTCCCTCTGAGACGGCGCGCCTCGACCCGAACAATCGCGTCGATGTTCGGATCGTACTGCGAGGTGCGGTCGAACACCTCCATTGCAATGGAGAATTCCTTGAGGCTATCGATATCTCCGTCGATTGTCCGATTCACGATGTGCGTCAAAAATCGGCATAGCCGAGCCGATCCAACGAAACCAGGGCTATTCACCACGCGCGCCAGTTGGCCGCGCACCACCGCTGCCGGCACGGAGCCGGCGGTAGAGTTGGCGAGAGATTTTCCGGGTGACAAGGGCGGCGTTGGCACTTGCTTCTCTCCCCTGAATCATTATGCCCCACAAACCTTCGCCGTGTTACGGCGAGCTTACGGCCGCTTACGGCCAATCGAAGGCCGGACGGCTTAGCGTGGAATCAGGGCGTTAGGAAAGCGATGCAGACCTACAGACAAGCGGGAACAGTAATCTACGTATCCAGCAGGAATCCGGAAGCCACCGTCGCGCGGGACATCGAAGCGCGCGGGCTGGTTATGAAATGGGCGTGCAGCATCAAGGCGGCGGTTGATTTGCTTACCTCGGCGCAAGAGAAGACCGTCGTTGTCACGGAGCTTGCCCTGGCTGATGGCAATTGGAGAGACCTCGTCGAGCAGATCAGGTGCAGCGGCGCCCTTATCCCAACCGTGCTCGTGACTTCTTCCAGTACAGCGGAGCTATGGTGGGACGCACTCGAATGCGGCGTAGATGACATCCTCCACGGGCCTCTTACGGCTTCTCCGTTGTGTCAATTCCTGGAGACGCACTTCGGATCATGAAACAGAATCACATCGATTCTCAGAGCCTCGCGGCGGTGTCTTTGCATCGCCGCGAGTTACAAGTATCTTCCCCAGGAGGAAAGGTTCGATGAACGGAACAAATGGTTCGGCAAAGCATTATGACATGGTGGTGATCGGCTCAGGCGCTGCCGGACATCACGGTGCAGTTCAGGCTGCCAAACTCGGCAAAAAGGTTGCAGTGGTCGAACAATCTACAGCTGTTGGAGGGGCCAGTATCAACACCGGCACCATTCCGAGCAAGACACTTCGGGAGGCTGTCCTGCGTGCAACCCGATCGGGATCCAGGGATCACCGGATCTCGGCCTCCGACCTGGCCCGGAGAATCGAGGAAGTTGCGTCCAACGAAGTTCGGGTGTTTGAGAATCAGTTTCGCCGCAATGATATCGATGTATTAATTGGCACTGCTTCCTTTGTCTCAGGACCCCACACGATTCGGGTTGCGAACCAGGAAGGAGAGCAGTTCTGCGACGCGGACTACGTTTTGATCGCCACCGGCTCGCGGCCGGCTCATAACGACGCCATCCCAGTCGACGGTGTCTCTATCATCGATACGGATGCGATTCGCCGGTTAAGAACCGAGCACCATGTGTTGACCATCGTCGGCGGTGGGGTGATCGGTATTGAATATGCCTGTATTGCCGCCGCTCTGGATATTCCGGTGACCGTGATCGAACGCCGCCCTCGCATCCTTGATTTTGTTGACCAGGAGATTGCCGAAGCTCTGAGTTATCACATGCGCAGCCGGGGCGTCACTTTTCGTCTGGGTGAGGAGGTCGAGGAGGTTACGAAATCCGCTGAGGGCAAAGTCGGCGCAAAGCTGAAGAGCGGAAAGCAAATCTGGTCGGATGCTCTGCTTTACGCAGTCGGGAGACAGGCCAACACAGATTCGTTGAATCTTGCGGCATCTGGCCTCGTTGTGGACGAGCGCGGTCGGATTCAGGTAAATGCCAACTACCAGACCTCGCAACCACACATCTATGCGGCGGGCGACGTAATTGGTTTCCCAAGTCTATCGTCGGTTTCGATGGAGCAGGGCCGAGTGGCCGTATGCCACGCTTTCGGCGTACCGGTTGTATCGGTGCCCGAATTGTTTCCATACGGCATCTATTCAATTCCGGAGATTTCGTTCGTTGGCAAAACAGAAGAACAACTGACCGAAGCCGGTGTTCCGTACGAGATTGGCATCGCACATTACCGCGAAATAGCCCGAGGACAGATCCTAAACGACACCACCGGCTTCCTGAAGATATTGTTTCACAGGGAAACGCATCAACTGCTGGGTGTTCATATCGTTGGCGAAGGGGCGACCGAACTCATTCACATCGGACAGGCCGTAATAGGTTTCGGGGGCTCGATCGACACTTTTGTAAACACGGTCTTTAACTACCCTACATTGGCCGAATGCTACAAGGTCGCCGCGTTGAACGGCCTTAACCGGCTCAATTATTCCGGAAGCCCTGATTCAATCACTGATGGGGGATCACTGCACCAAACCCTAACTATCGTGGGCGCTGAAGAGTTGCAGCAATAACAGAGTTGGTTTTCGTAACGGCAATCAGTTGGAAGCGACGGTCATAATACCCTAACAGGGAATCCGAATGTGGCGAGTTTCAATCGTCGTAGCGGGTGAGAGCTGCTAGTACCGACGAAAGCGGATGTCGCCGGGAGCGACTGACTTTTGGTTGATGCCAAATCGCGCCAATGCATTCAATGACAAGCGTCACGTAAGCGTTTCGCGGCGAACGCAGCACATTGCGCTGGGTGGCATTGCGGTTTATCCGGCATTGCCGAGCGAAAAGCAGGCCGTGGAAATGACAGAGTATGGAAAGCATGGAAAGCCATGAAGCCGGCTTCCCACCCTTCCCACACTCTTTGGAAATCCCTTCGGGATTCCCACATTCCCACGGCCCCGACGACTGGATCTATGTCCTTTCATGCCTGCGCAACTCGAACCATAGCAACCGCAAGGGGCTTGTAACGGATGTCTCAGGTCCACAGCGTAACGCATGTCCCGGTACACTCACTCCCCTTAGGGTGTTTTGCTGTTGCTGCTGCTTTTTAAAACAAGGGCCGGCGTTGCGGGCAGGAACAGGCCCGCTGAGGAGGGGAGCGCAAGACGGTAGGCGGCTGAAGCGAGGGAGAGACTGCCTCCCCGCAGACTCAATGCGTCAACGGTAGAATGCGATAATGACGCAATATCCATTCGAATTACGTATTGGAATTGATGAGGATGTACTTGACCCAGAAGGGTATCAAGACAGTGATGCTTGCCCAGATCTCATTGATGAGTTTTTCCGGCAGTTGGGGATACCAGTCGCAGATCAGTTCATCTGTTTGTCAATACGGTCCGTAGATGAACTGAATAAGCTGCGGGCTGCTCGGCGGATCGACAATTCGGTCCCCACGCTGTACGGACGCCAATACGCGCTGAAGCCCAAATATCTCGATAAAGTTGAGATTGTTTGCGCGGGCGATTGTTTGAAGATCATGGAGCGTGCGGTTCTCGCTTATATCAAGAGCAAAGTCCCGCTCACCGAGAGTGCGGACAGAATCACGGTACTCGGCGGTTTAGGGCCTGAGGAGAGAGCGAAAGCAATCTGGCAGGCGCATGTGTCGAAGGATGCCAACGCCACATATGCTGAAGCTCGGATTTATGCACCTTTCGACTCAGAATGGTTTATCGAGTGCGATACAGCAAGCGAGAACAAGCAGGAAGACGACGATGATTATGAGGTAGACGTTTAGTTGCTCACTGACAGACTCTACAGTTTTTAGAGTTTCGAAACAGTCTCGAACAGGCCCCGCTGAGGAGGGTGGCGGAGGACCGCCGAGGGGCACGGACTGAGCGCGCCGGGGACAGGGAGGACGCCCCTCCCCTTGTCACTACATGGATTTAGAAAAAATAGCCTGTTTTTCTAAATTGAAGAGTACAGTATCGCTATGCAAACCATGCGCGATCAGATAGTTGCGCGGATTGAGCGCCTTGGAGACGGAAAGGCCTTCTCGGCGAAGGATTTTCTCGACATCGCCAGCCGCGGCTCAATCGACATGGCGCTCTCGGCTCTGACTCGGGACGGAACCATCCGGCGTATCCGGCGCGGTCTCTATGACATGCCGAAGGTAAATCCGTCGCTCGGCGGAAAACTCAGCCCGAACATCGATGAAGCCGCGCGCGCCATCGCTCGGCGGCAAAGATGGAAGATCGTACCGGACGGGGCGTGGGCAGCTAATCTGCTCGGCCTATCGACGCAGGTCCCTTCGAAAATCATTTACCTGACGGATGGGCCAAATAACGAGGTTCCCATCGGACGCCGCACGATCCAGTTCAAACACGCCCGGCCGAAGGCTCTGGGTGGCCCTGAGGGGACGTGCGCGCTTGTTGTTCAGGCACTGCGTTACCTTGGCAAGGACGGGATAGGGACACGCGAGATCGACAAACTGAGGGCCGTGCTGACTCCGGCCGAGAAGCGCAGGCTGCTAAAGCACACGCAGTTCGGTCTAGGCTGGATTTACGAAATGGCCAAGGGGCTTGCGGGGAAGAAGCCTTGAACGGGCTGACTCAAATTCTTGCGCGCGAGCGAGTCTTGAATGACTCAAGCGTCCGGGGCTGAGATACCCGCAAGCACGACGGGCTCACGGTCCGGAAATTCGGCGATGAGGGACAGCGTTCCACCCATCGCTTCAATTGAGCGACGCAACGTTGAGATGTGCATGTCGGTGCGCTTTTCGATCTCGGAAATCTGCTTTTGCGCAACACCGAGGCTTTTTGCCATACGAACCTGGGTCAGCGCGCGGGCGCGACGCAACTCCTGCAAGGTCATTTCCTCGGCGATCAGCGTGGCGGCGCGGTTTTCAATCTTCCGGCGCCGCGCTACCGGCAGGCTCTTGATGATGTCGTTTACGTTCCGGGGCATGGGGCTATTTCCTTTCCTTCTTGACGCGCTCAAGGTGCGCGTCGAACCGCTGATCGGCTTTGCGGATCAGCTCGCGATAAAAACGTTTCTGACTTCCACCCGATTTATCGCCTGCAACGAGCAAAATCCCCCGGCGTTTCGGATCGAAGGCGAAGGCCACGCGCCAGACACCGTCGGCAGCGTCAAAGCGCATTTCTTTCATATTGGCGTGCTTCGAATCCTTGAGCGTATCCACATGCGGCCTCCCCAAATGCGGGCCGGAATGCTGGAGCAAACGCGCCATTGCCAGCGTCTCGTCCTGCACTTCCTTTGGCAATGCGAAGAACTCCGGGTCGAATTCGTCGCCAATCAGTACGGTCCATTCCATGCCTAATATACCCCCTACCGTATATCCTGTCAAGCGTATATTGGCGATGTGCCAACTCTAGCCAGTGTCGCCGAGCCGGCGACAGCCGTAAAGGGTCTTGAAGGCCTATTTCGGGGCAGGCGGAAGAGGAAGGACTCCGTCATGCAAACTGCGCGGGGTATCGGACGTGACCTCCGCATTGAACTCATTTGATCGCGTCGCACATGAAGCGAGTGCGCTAAGTCCAAACCGCCATTTGCTGCTGAACTTCACGCGTGGCCGCTGGAAGATTCCCTCGGACTAAAAGTTCATTGATAACAATGATGTTGAGATCAGACTCCTCGTCAAGCAATAACAACCTCACGGATTCGTTTGCAGCGTAGTCGGAGGTGAGGGGGCCCGATAGTGCGATCACAAATCGCGCGCCGTTCTTCGCGACAGCAAGGATCGGGACTGTTACGTTTTCATGCTTCTTGGCCGAAATCCTCACATCGGTCTCGAACTCAATCGTTCCGTCGCTTTGTCGTAATAAATCGTTGTAAAGAAGCGCCGTCGAGTTTGCTAGTCGCTTTTCACTGAATTCCGGTATGGTTCCGGTGAGAAGATACTCCAGCAGTTCTGCTGCCACATGCCTGTCAAGGAGACGGTGTTCGAACTTATTCTTAAAACTGCGGAGGCAACGATAGCAGGAGGCGTCACAGTTTTCAGGGCAGGCTCTTACGATTTGGAGAGCTCGTTGTAACAGCTCGACTCCGTGATCCACCAATTGGCTCGCGAACCCGGCTCCTCCAGGCAAAGTGTCATAGAGAAAGATCTCTGCTTTCAATCCCTCCTGTCCCTCCGGCGTTAAAGAAGGCCGGTATTCCGCCATAAGTTCACCAGGTTCGATCTCAAGCAGTTCGCTTGCGGCTTTTGCCAACGCTTCGCTCACCGTTCTAAGCGCTACATCGGTGGGATACTGAGCGGGTCTCAATCTAAGCGGCGCGGCGACTTCCAGCGAGAACAGCGCAATGTCCGTTATATAGTCGGTCCCCAATACAATGTGACGTGTCGTTCCGGCTCCCTCGCAAGTCGGTTCCTTTTCGTCTGGAAATGGCTTGCGGTGAGGAGCTGAAAGCAATGGCGTAGGATCGCTGCTCGCCTCAATTCGTCCGCATTTTACGCAATACGAGTATCCATCTCTCTTTGGCCCCGTGTTTGAAACGAGAAGATGTTTGCGTTCCTTCAGCACGCGGACACGTTCGTTGACCTGAGTCCATTTGGACTCCTCTGACGGCGTTTGCATCGTCAATTTGGCTCGGGTCGCATAGCTCGTCTCGGGCATGTCATCGGGCGACATGACCTCTTCAACATCGACAGGGTGAGCAAATCCAGGAGGACGCAGCCAGTAACGCGCTTCACCGAAGGACGCCTTCGTCCCGCAAGCGGGACAATCCCGAGTGTCTCCGCGATCGATCTCTCCAATATCAAAGGTCCGGGCGAATCCACACGCGCTGCATTCGCAGTAGAGCCGCTTCGCCTCCCAAGCTTGATAGCGATCCTCGGCCATCATGGAATAAACCGCTCCGGAGGAATAGCACTTTCCTGATACCCAGATCTGCTTTCCGGGCGCGTATTGACTGAGCGCAATCGGTAGCCCTTGAGAGGGCGCAAATCGCATGATGGGTCGAAACCGGCTTGATCTTCCTTGATCGAAGACATGGAAGGTTGCTACGTCGGTTGGGAACGCGTATCCAGTTCCACAGAATCGACAGGTAAAGAATTCATGGACGCGAGCTCCGCATTCGCAGCGTTCGCGAGGTTGACTGTACATCTTGCCGCATATGCCGCTTCGCTCGTCATCGGCCAATTCGGTGCAATCTTCGTCCATACAAACCCACAAGCCTGGAAGCCCCCGAAAAAAATTGTGGATACGACATGGAAGCAGTCCTGGTGCTTTCGGATCAAGCCGGGCGATAGTTCCGAGAGCCATGAGGACTGTCGCGGCCAAGTCAGCTTGGTCCATGGGCACGTCGGGAAATAACTCGCGCCCGAGTTCCTCGACCGGCCTGGCCATCTTCATTGTGTTGTTGATTAGAAGGCCGAGAGGTGGAAATTCCGCCAGCGCTCGGTAGAGATCGGTTTCGAGCCCATGGCCCTGCTGGGTGCGACGATGTTCAAGAAATGCCTTAATGAGGGCAGCACGTTCTTCGTCGCTTTCCGCATCATAGAACTTCGCAAGGTCGATGTTCGACAGCATTTCGGCATCGAGCTTCGTTCCCTGAGCTGCGTGGGCCCGCCAGGCTAGATCGCCCTGGATCGGCATGAACGTGTCGCGCGGAACACCCGTAAGTTGCGCTCCAAAGTCTGGCGCGTAATTTGCATCCTTAAAGCTCGCGGTGGCGCAAATGACTTGAAATCGCTCGGGAGGGATATTGAGGCGGTCCCGAAGGCGACGAATCAATAGGCCGACCTCGGCTCCTGCTGCACCCCGGTAAAGATGTGCCTCGTCTAGGACAATCAGAAACTTCTCACTCGGATTCTGCGCAAGCCATTCACGCGTCTTATCGAAGACAGGACGCTCAATCGGCCTCATCAGCATGTTTTCAAGCATCGAGTAGTTTGTAACCAAAAGATCAGGCGGTGCAGCCTGCACTTCATGGCGAGTATCACACTATCCACGGGTGACAACTGTTCTCTTGGCTGAAGGCGTCCGGATCGCGCTTCCGATAGCTGAATTGGGAATACGAGCCGTCAAAACGGTAGATACGTTGGTGCCATTTCGTAGGGCAGAGATGGTGCTGTCCATGTGGACCCGTCAAAAGCCTGGGAGATTGAAATTGCTTGGTGGACCGCTGCCGAAGCCGCCGATATTTGATGATCACAGGTATTTCATCAACACAGGCTGGGACGATTCCGGCCAGGTCATTCCGGAAGAGTGTGAACGGCCACGCCGGCGTCGGAAGCGAAAACCGTCTGCACCGGCTTTATAGCAGCCTCGACACTTACGAAGATCCAGCGGAACGTTTTTCGGCAGTAAGAGCATGGCTACGCAGTTGGAGTCCGTTCTAGAGGGGGGAGGATTTCATGGCAGGTCAGGATGCTCTCGCAAGGGCTGTGGCCCTCGAAGTCTTGGCGAAGCTGAAATTCGAATTGATGCGGTCCGCCTCGCAGGAGATCGTGGCGGTCCTGCTGACCGTAAAGCAGGGAGCCGTCTATCTCGGTCGAAGTGAGCAGTCGGTGCAGCACCTGATTTTCCAGAAGGAAATTCCAGTTGTACGGGTCGGGCGGCGAGTGAATCTTGATCGCCGCGACTTAGACACGTGGATTGAGGCGAACAAATACTGAGGCGCTGTATGTCCGATTCGAGAGATGAACGGGACGCGCTTCCGCCTGCCGATGGACCAGGCGGCAAGGTGTGCGGGAAATGTGGCGTGAATTGGTTTTACGCACCATTTTGGGAGTTATTCGACGGTCGATGCGTCGAATGCAGATTGAAGGATGGAGAGGCAATGCTTCCAGAGGACGATGAGGTCTTCTTTTAGGTCGGAGGGTAGCACGGCAAAGGACATCAATCCCGAGATGAAGTTTCCGCCGGCGCGGAGCAGTGCCTTTGAGGAGCACTACACGCCGGAGGAGCTTGCGGCACTCTGGAAACTTGATCCGAGCACAATCCGCCGCATGTTTCGGGATGAAGCCGGCGTCATGAAATACGGGCGCACAGGCGCTGGCAGAGCGCGCCGCGAATATTTCACGTTACGAATCCCTGCATCGGTGGCCGACCGTGTCTATCAGAAACGTACGCGGTAGAATTGACGGCATGCTCACCATCTGGCGGCGGCACACGGCGTCATGCCCTTACCGGACGAGGGGCCGCGATGTGCTCAAATGCAGCTGCCCGCTTTGGGCTGACGGCTATGTCGACGGCAAGCGCGTTCTGCGTCAGTCGCTGGGTACACGCGATATGGCGCGCGCGCGCAAGAAAGCCGTCGCGCTTGAATCGCCCGACAATCAGATATTCAAGTCGGTGAGCGATGCGGTTTTGAGCTTCATTGAGCACTGCGAGAGTGAAGGCCTCAGATACTCGACGGTGCGGAAGTACCGGAATACGCTCAATCACCTCAAAGAGTTTTGTGAGAAGCGTCGAATAGATGCGATAGCCGAACTGACGACGCCGCAACTCGATGCCTTCCGGGCCGGGCGCAAACTCAAGGCAATCACAAGTTCCAAAGAGCTTGAACTGCTAAGGCAATTCTGCGGCTTCTGCAGCGACCGGCGCTGGTGTACGGAGAACGTGGCAAAGCGCATAAAGTCGCCGCGCAATATCAAGCCGAATGATGTCGTCCCGTTCACGACAGAGGAAGTAAAACAGATCATTGCGGCTTGTGATGTCATCGGCCGTGGTCCTTATGAACGGCTGCGGGCGCGCGCGATGATCCTCACGCTTCGCTATACAGCGCTTCGTATCGGCGATGTCGCTTTGCTCGGGCGTGAGCGGGTTTCGAAAGATGCGGGCCGGTGGCGGATATTCCTGCGGACAGAGAAGAGCGGCAAGCCGGTCTTTCTGCCGATCCCGCGCGAATTGAAAGACGCGCTCGATTGCGTGCCCCTGCCCCGTGGCATCGAGAAAGAAAGCCGGTACTTTTTCTGGAACGGGATCTCATCCGAACGAGCAATGAAGGGTATAGCCGAGCGGAGCCTCGCAGCTGTATTCCGGCTGTCCTTGGTTCCGCAGGCTCACGCGCATCGTTTCCGGCATACGCTGGCGACGGAATTGCTGGGCAACGGCGCGAGCTTTGAAGATGTCGCGGACATACTCGGTAACTCGCCGGATGTTGTCCGGAAGCACTACGCGAAGTGGTCCCCTGCCCGCCAGGCGCGCATCGACGATCTGATGGAGCGGGTCCATGCCGGCACAGACTGGTCACGGGAACAAACGAAACACGTCAACTAGCCCGCCCGCAATGGACACTCGGTCGGGTTAAAAACAAAGAACCCGGATCACGACCCATATGACGAAGAAGAGAGCTGGAATCGAGTTCATCCAGAGGTGATAATCGCCACGGATGCGCTTCGGGAGCCGGTGCTTGTCGTAGCCGAGCACAAGTCGCGCATCTTCCGGGCCGCCAAGCAATCTCTCGATGCCCTCGGCTTTCTTCCACCAATAAAGGATGTACTGGTGGACGCGGATATTGTTCACGAACCACAGAACGGCGAGAAGCATTCCCGCGTAGCAGAAGCCCTCGGCTGCGAGCCTGCGTGAATCCGGCAGGTCCTTATTCTTCGTGATCTCCCAGACCGCCGCCATGATGGCGGTGTGGAACGTCACGAGCTGTTCCGGGTCCAATAGGAATCGATTTGAAAGCGCCAGGTGTCGAGCGCCAGCTTAAGGGTGTCACCGAGTTGCGTCTGTTCCACGTCGTTTGTGCTCCCGTCGGGCTTCGGCTCTATCATCGCTCACGGCGCCTCAACCTCGCCATTATGGGCACACTTTGGGCACAAAGAAAAATGCGGCCCGCAAGCCGCACATTCTAAAGCTATATAGTTGGTGCCGGTTATTCGGCGGAAATATCAAACGGGCTTGTCGCTACAATGGCTGGTATAGAAACTGACGCCATTTCCATCGGGATCTTGTACCGAGAAATAATGATGGCCGTATAGCACGCGTTCTGCGATGGCTGACGGTGAATATCCTTTATCAATCAGGCGGGTCCTGTAGAGTTCCAGATCTGCTTTTGTATGCCCAGCGATCATCAGATCTATTTTTTCGCTGCCAAAATCTGGTCTTTGGCCGACATGACTGTTCTGCAAAGTGCTGCTCTGATCATCGTCCTTTTGAAATAGCAGCAAATGCGTGCCACCGCGCAGTTCAACGATCGCCAATCCGGGAAATGTGTCGAGTGCGCGCAGACCTAAGCCAACATAAAATTGGTGACTTGCCTCGGTATTTTGCACTTTCATGACAAAGTGACCGATGGCTGCGGCGGGTAAAGAGTCTTCCATTTCTAAGTCCTTTCATAAAGTTCGCTAGTGGGCTAACTGAGGAGCAGTCTTGTAGTGCAAGCACCGCCGTGCTAATCTGACTGTCCAGTCGAAAATAGTATATGACTGATCAGTCGAAAAAAGCAAGGGGTGTTGTGGCGCGAAAAAAGGAAATCGATAGAGACAGGGTCTTGGATGCTGCCGAGTCCGTAATCCTCGAATTTGGTGGTCGAAATTTCACGCTGGACGCCGTCGCCGAGCGTGCGGGGATCAGCAAGGGCGGTCTCGTCTATACCTTTGCGACTAAGGATGGATTGGTATACGCGGCGCTAGAACGAGAAATGGCTCGTTTTCAGGAGGCAGTGCGTCGGCGACTCGCCAGTGGGCCAACTGGGCCGGTCGAATTGGTCCTCGCGCATATCGAGGAAGCCCTGGCCGAGGACGACGCCTCGACGCAAATGGCGGCTTTTCTCATAACCGCACTGGTGCACGCTCCTGACATGCTGGGGCCGGTGCGACGCCTTTACAGCGCATTGCTCGATCCGCTTCGCTCGGAACATGGTGAGGTTGCCGAAGTCCGTCACGCACTGCTGGCTGTTGAAGGTATTTTTCTGCTCCGAGGGCTCGGGTTTGCAGAAGTTTCCGCAGACGAGCTCAAATCTGTTCTGCTCCACGCACGCAACATCGTCCTTGCGGCGTTGGATAGATCGGCGTACCGACCGCTCTGAGAGTCAGCAGTTTGCCTCGGCGATTTGGGCACGTTCTGGGCACAAACGAAAATCGCGTCTGTATTTTATTGATTCTAAATATACTTATTTGGTGCCGGGAGGGGGGGTCGAACCCCCA
>Ga0102924_1001791_pt1 | contig 24226 bp, 29 predicted proteins | sample PaiPotPPM11metaG_FD_80116 | JGI IMG/M metagenome (GOLD analysis project Ga0102924, IMG submission 80116) | Iron sulfur acid spring bacterial and archeal communities from Banff, Canada, to study Microbial Dark Matter (Phase II) - Paint Pots PPM... ...
GCGCCGACTCGCAGACCGTATGCAGTCCGAGCCCGCGCGCGAGCTTCTTCAATTGGTGGAAGTTCTCGCCAGCCGGGGCCTTCGCACGAAGCCATGAAGGCTTAGGCTGCCGCACAGCAGGCCCAATCTCAATTTGCACCAGCTGCGACGGGCTGCTCATGGTTTTATTCTACAGGAGCGATGGCGCCGAGCCTTGACACGAGATTTAGCCGACTGTATAGCTGTTGACGTTACTTCGTTGTGGAGTTGTGTACTACCATTAAGCTAGAGCGCAGCGGATTTACGCATCCAAGTACCCGCGATGACTTTCTCACTCCGAGGTGTGGCCTGGACGGCATTCGCGGTCGCCGTAGTGTTGCTCGTCGGCAGCAGCATTTTTCTGCTTCGCGCGACCCACAGTCTCTTCGATAGCGAAGCCCTCGTTTCCCACACTCGTGAAGTACAAACTGCTCTGGAGGCCCTCAGTTCTGAAGTATTCCAACTTACGAACTCGCGGCGCGGTTTCGTTATCACTGGTGATGACTCCTTCCTCGACGACTATCATTCCGCAGCAGCTCAGGTTCCTGGGGATCTAGATCGTCTCCGTCACCTCACCACAGACCGGCCGGACCGCCAGCAGGAACTCAGCCAAGTGACCGACGACATTCAAGCGCTGTTGAATCTGATTAACGGCTCATTGAATGCCCACTTGGCACGAACCTCCAGCAGGGAAACGGACATCCGGGTCACGCGGCAAAGCGGTGCGATCGCAAATCGAGTGCAAACCACTCTGCAGAAGATGGGCGGGGAGGAAGATCGCCTCCTCGCGGAGCGCCAGATAGCCTCTCGAACGAATTACCGGCACACCTTGCGCCTCATCTTTGCCTCTTTCATCATTGCCCTCATGCTTCTGATTGCGGAGATGTTCCTGCTCAGTTATGAATTCACCCGCCATCGCGAAACTGAGCATAAAGCGCGCCAAAGCCAGGAGATCGTCAACGCATTTTTCTCTTCTTCCACCGTGGGTTTCGGCATTTTGGACTCGCATTTCTGTTACACGCGCATCAATGATGTGCTGCCGCGAATGGCCGGACTTGCGCCGGAAGAGATTTTGGGGAGACCCGTTTCGAAGGTTTTCGGAGAGTCTGGCACGCGCGCGGAAGCCGTCCTGCGCGAAGTGCTCGAAACCGGTAGACCGGCCCTGGATCGCGAGGTCGAAGCGAAACCCGCCGGCAGACCCGGTGACCTGCGTCACTGGCTGGTAAATTATTTTCCGATTCGCGAAAGCGGTGGAAAGGTTACGCAGGTTGGTGTCACCGCTGTGGATGTGACCGCGCGGCGGAACGCCGAGGACGCGTTGAGAAAACTAAGTGGCAGACTACTCGGAATCCAAGACCAGGAACGCCGAAGGATCGCGCGCGAGCTTCACGACAGTTTGGGCCAATACCTGGCGGGGATGAAAATAGCCATCGATATGATGAGCTCACGGTCGCCACAAAAAGATCCGCTATTGATTGAATGTGCAGATATACTCGAGCGGGCCATTGCCGAAACCCGCACCCTGTCTCACCTGCTGCACCCCCCGCTTCTCGATGAAGCCGGTTTTGCCTCGGCCGCTAGTTGGTTCGTGGCCGGATTTTCCCAGCGCAGCGGTATCTCGGTCTCTCTAGATCTGCCAACAGATCTGCAGCGCCTCCCTGAAGCGATAGAAATTGCCTTATTCCGAGTTCTTCAGGAGAGTCTCACGAATGTGCATCGCCACTCCCGTGCCAAGTCAGCGGAAATCAGCGTTGAAGTCGACGCCGAGCAGGTCACTATCGAAGTTCACGATCACGGACGCGGCATGCCTTCTCACGTCATCAAGCAGGTTGAAGCTGAAACCAGCAAATTAGGCGTCGGATTGGCCGGAATGCGCGAACGCATTCACGAACTCGGGGGAAGGTTTGCAGTCTCCTCTAACGAGCACGGAACTATCGTGCGTGCGAGTATTCCGCTAGGCATGGAACAACCACCGCCATTACGAATCGGCGCTGAAAACTTTGCCTAACGCATTGTTGCAAAAAAGGCGTCCCACCCTTCGCCGATTTCGAAGGGTGGGCTTTTGAACTAACTGACCTTGCGATCTTTCTGTGATTCAGGAGTGCGTTGCGATTCAGGACCGCCTCGTTGGGCGTCATTCTCCTGGCCCAGCGTCCGGTTCCACTCTTCCACTTCACGCTGAGCCTGCTCTTTGGCGATCCCGTACCTCTCCTGGATCCGGCCCACAAGCTGGTCGCGCTGTCCTGCGATCACGTCCAAATCGTCGTCGGTCAGCTTGCCCCAGCGGGTCTTGGCCTGACCCTTCAGCTGCTTCCATTTGCCTTGCACCTGGTCCCAATTCATGAGTCCTCCTGTATTTGTGTTCCAGAGAAAAGCCTAGCTGTCGGCCACAGAAACAGGCAATACAGGGAACACCCCATTAGCAGAGAACAAGAGTAGGGCAAAATCAGGGCTGGCGTGAGTCTCTGGGAAGAGTACTTGCGAAAATGGATTGACGGCCAGAGCTGACGAGAACTGCTGACTCAGAGCTGCTGGCTGAGAGCTGCTAACTTAGAACCGGCTCACACTCACGCTCAGCTCTCCAAATACGACTCGACCCACTCCTTAACTTTCTTACGCCGCTCATCTCCGCGGTCAAAGCGCACGCCAAACGACTTGCCCGAGGCTTTCGTCCAGGTCACCGTGCCGCGTACCCAGACCCGAGGCAAGGTCAGCAGCGCAAACGAAACTTCTACTGGCAATCCCGGTGCAACTTCCTGCGCACACTTCAAAGACATGCCGCCGCTGCTAATCTCTACGCTGCTGGCTTCAAATTGGCGATGGTTCGTACCGGCTATGACCGAAACCTGCGTGATCACCGGAACGCGGGCGTAGCGGCGGAACTCATGCAGCACTAGCATCTGCGTCGAGCGCACCAGCTTCAGCGCCGACGACCGCTCCAGTGGTTCGTGAAAAATGGCGTTGATCCCAAATTGCGAGAGGTTCATCGCTTCTTTGATCGTGCCACCCAGCCCATAAATCACCATGCGGCTGTTGGATCGCGATCGCCGTGCCGACTCCAGTAGGGGAGCCGCCTTACTGCCCACGCGCACTACACACGCCTCAAATTTCTCGCTGGACAGTCGTTCAGCTTTCTCGCCGGTCATCGCTACGCTGTCAATTCCAAATTGCCGAAAACATTCTGAGAGCAGTATCCGGGAGTTTTCGTGCAAATCCACGAGCGCTGCGCGGGCTGAAAACTTTCTAGGGGGGGATAGGGGTACAAGAGAGTTTCCCAAGGTATTCTCCATTGGTTAATTTGGTCGACTCCTACTAATTCCTATCGGCTAGCGCGGATTTCTTATCAGTGACTCGCTCTTGCTGATTTGCTCTTCTTGTGCGCCGATCCACGCCATTCCGCCGAAACCCCATTCTGGCGCGGGAAGTCGGCTACTGCAACCGTGCATTAGGACACTCCTCAGTACAAAGGTGCCATTACCCGGATGACCATTGACGTGTTACGGGTAACAGCAAAAATCTCCGGCAAAACCAGAAGAAATCGGTGAACGAGAAGGTGCGGACGCCACAATTCCCGCCCTTTGTGCGGCGATTTGCGGACTGGTATTTCTGGCGTCAAAATTGCGCCGCGCACGGCTTCCGCTGTGGTATTATTCCGGCGCCATGAAGTCCCGTACATCCGTCGCAATCTGCGTGTGTCTGCTACTCGCAGCGACCGCCTTCGCCGGTGACGATGACGACAAACCCGCCCCACGTTTCCGCGCCAAAACCACGTCGGGTGAGAGCTTCAATAATGAGTCGGTTAAAGGCAAAGTTGTCCTGCTGGAGTTCTGGACCACCTGGTGCCAGTATTGCCACGATGAGGAACCGCTGGTCGAGCAGATGAACAAGGAGTTTGCCGATAAAGGTTTGATCGTGCTTGCAATCGACGTTGCCGAATCGAAGAAAACTGTGAAGAAGTATCTGGAGCAGCACCCTCGCACTTGCCGCGTCGTTCTCACCGAAGACACAAATCTCGCGGCCATGTATCAGGCCAACGTGTATCCCATCTACGTTGTAATTGATCGCGATGGCAACATTGCGGGAGAACGACGAGGCGCGGCCGGCGAACGCGCCTTGCGCCGTTTATTAGCAAGCGCCGGAATCGAAGCTCCCAACAAGGGCGAAGAAAGGTCGGAAAACTAGATCAAATCACCAGATGAAAGACCGCGACGAAAGCGCATTCGATTGCGGGATTCTCAACGAGGTGGTGGCTGCGCGAGTGCCCCACTTCTCGGTGCTTTTGCGAGAAGTGGGATATCAATGAGCACGTACCTGCTTCAGCAGCTTCACCACATCGTCGGTCCTGGCCGTCTCGCCTAACCGCGGAAAAATTCTCTCAACGCTATTGCGGTGCGTTTGCGGATCCCGGTCCGTCATCGCATCCACCACAAGCGCCACGTTATAGCCGAGATCGTAGGCAGTGCGCGCTGTCGACTCAACTCCAATACTCGTCGCAATCCCTGCCAACGCGATCTGCGTCACGCCTCGCTGGCGCAGATAATTGTCCAAATCTGTTCCCAGGAAGGCGCCCCATCGTTGCTTCGTAACCATGTGGTCGCTGGGCTGCTGCTCCAATTCAGGCACAAGCTCAGCCCAGTCGGCTGGACGCGCAAACCTCGGCGGTCCGGCATCCGTGCGGCCGGGAGCTCCTCCCGTCACATTCACAAGTACCACGGGAAGTTTTCTTTCCCGGAAAGCCCGGGCGAGCTGCGCTGCCCTGCCGACAATCTCCCCGGCAGGGTGCAGAGTCGGCAAACCGACAATTCCTTTTCGCAGGTCAATCACAACTAAGGCAGGGACAGTATCGAGTTTTGTAAGCGGCATGGTTTTCCTTCCTGTTAAAAGATTCCCACGCCACGCAACTCGATTCACCTCAGTCCCTATAAAGCTCTACCTCGGGTGCCCACCCTTCCCCGTTTTTTGGGGGAGGAGGGTGGGGGATTTTGACTTGAAGTACTTCGTGCGGGGTGCCCCATTTCTCGCCGTTCTTGCGAGAAGTGGGGATGCAGCACCGTGGAAGAGCGACGCTTCAGCCGCTTGAACGATATCATTCCGAGCTCCGCATTTTCGCGTTCGCGAAAATGCGGAGCGTAAAACCAAAACAAAAGGCGCAGCCGCAGGGCCGCGCCTTTTCCTTCAGAAAAGCAAATCATCAAGCTACCTTGAGCACGAATCGCTCACCATTTGCACATCCGTCACCTTCAGATGTCCGTGCTCGGTGTTGTCTTTCTTCATTCCAGTGTCGTGGGCCATGTCCTTGGTGTCTTCTTTCATGTTATGCGCGGTTGCGTCCGAGACAACTCCCGTGGCCGTAACCGTATGTCCCACATGCTCGGCCAGCGACACATTGCTGCTGCGCACTTCCCATGTGCTGCCGTCGTTTGCTCTCAGGTTAAACTCCTTTGCGTTATCGCCTTGCGATAAGCATCCCGTAATGGTTCGCGTGTCCGATTTGCCTTTCGTGTCGGACGAATCGTCGGCCATTACCCACACCGACGCCGTACATGCCAGTACCAGGCACAAAAGCAGATTTCTCATATTTGTTCCTCCTGTAGAACTTTCCTGATTAACCGGAGATTCGATTCCCCCCAACGACGGCGGGTTGTCGCTGAATGGCAGATCCAAACCTAAAGTTTTGAAGGGATTGCGGGCGAACATTTGGAAGGTTAGGCTGAATACAACCTTAAGCCCAAAACTTTCGAATATCGATGGAAGTCTGCATCCATCGTGAATACCTGCCAATTACGGCGACGCGCGGTGGCGCAGATCAAAAAATCAATTGCTGACCCGGCGATACCGCGGCCCCGGCACTGATTGTGCATCTCCGCCGCTTCTTCGTAGTCGCCCATCTCCAGTTGGGGCTCATCGAAGGCCCGCAAATAATTCCGCAGCTTGCGGATCCGCTCTTCTTCGCGAATCCCCGAAAGCACCTCTTGCCGGACCACTCCCACCAACTGAGCCCGGCCATCACGAATCAGCTCACCGAGAGCTTCGGTCGTCCCCTTCTCGTGTTCGTTCAGGTCGCCTGTTTTGCGACGCAATGCCAGCGACCATACCGGAGTATCCACCAGCACGTCACGAGCTTCACTTGGATGGGAACTGGTTCTTGCGGCCCGCGGATTCATGAGCGCGGACGGCGTCGCCCAGACTTGTAGTCGTACGCCGGATCAAAGTCAAAGCTGCCGAAAGCTTCCACGATGCGCTGCTGCTTGCGCCGCTTCACGTACTCGGATAAGGCAGCCGTGACCGCGTCTTTTTTGGTCCGATGATTTCCCGCCCGCCGTGCTGCTTCGATGAGCTTGTCATCCAATGCTAAGTTCGTGGCCATGTGTAGACTATTACACATTGACATGTGTGAAGCAATTGACGGAAAGAAAACGTGAGCAGTGAACGAAGAGGGGTTGTATCAGGGCACGCCTTTAGCCGTGCCACCTACAATTCCGTTTCAATTTGTCATTCCGAGCGAAGCAGGATCATTCGCTTTGCGAATGATCCTGCGAAGTCGAGAGCCTGCCCTGAGCGCAGCCGAAGCACGGTGGCACTTGGTTTGGGTGGAGCAGGCCTGCCCTGAGCGAAGCCGAAGGCGCTTCAGCCCTGCATATCCGACCCACCATCTGTGTCATCCCGAGCGGAACATTGTCGTTCGCTGGCGAATGACAATGCAGAGTCGAGGGACCTTGTGTTTCTGACCGTTGCCAATTCTGATCGCCGGATGCCCACATCTCAGGGTCGTGCTTCCCCGGTTTACCCCCCTTCTCGCCGGTTTTGCGAGAAGTAGGAATCAACTGAACCCGAAGTATAGATAACCAAATGTACGAGCCAAGCGCATCTAACTTTAGATTAGAGGAAACTAAGATGAGCAGGATCGTTTCGTTACGAATTCTTGTTCTGATCGCGGTGTCCGTCGTGCTGACCGGCATTCCGAAGTCCGCTTCTGCCCAGCGTGGCGGACACGGCGGAGGCGGAGGCTTTCACGGGGGAGGCAGCGGATTTCACGGCGGCGGAAATTTTGGTGGATTTCGCGGCGGAGCCGGAGGGTTCCACGGCGGCGGAGGCTTTGGTAGCTTTCACGGTCGAGGCTTCGACGGTTTTAATGGCCGAGGCTTTGGCGGGTTTCGCGGAGGTCCCTTCTTTGGTGGATTTGGTTTCCCTGGTTACGGCTACGGATTCGGCTTTGGTTTCAGCCCATATCGGGGATACCCGTACTACTATGGATATGGCCCGTGGTGGGGCCCTTACGCTTACTACTATCCGTACGATTCCTACTACTACCCGGATGGTCCCGATTACCCTCGGGATAATCGCTACCCTCGCGACAATCGCGACGGCTGCGATTATCGCCATGAGGATGATCATCCGTGCAAACCAAATAACGAAAATCCTCCGGCAAAGCCTTCGAGCACAGATGTTCCCGAAAGCTCTCCTGAGCGTAATTATGTGACCACGAATCCCGCAGACAATGGGTCTGCGTTTTCGCTCGCGGACTATAGGTCTGCGGCTTCAACTGACCCGGCCGCTGTAACCGCCCCTGTCGCGAGCAAATCCCAGCCCAGGGATTCCACCACGTGGCAACTTCCCTCGGGACTACGCCCTACTGTGAGTAATGTGATTCAGGCGCTACGCGCAATGCCGCCCGACGCTCGGCAGCGACAACTGAACTCTGGTCGTTACCAGACCCTCTCGCCGGAGGAACGGGAGTTTTTGACCAACGCTATGCAACCGTCACAGGCGCCCGCGCCGCCCACAAACCGCTGACGCAATCGGACTTCAGCGATCGCCGTAGAGAAAAACGAACCGCCGCTCCTTCGGTCGCGCTTTGTCGAACTCTGCTTCAATCGCACGGCTGAAGCCGTGCCCTGATACAACTGCGCGAACCGCCGCACATTCGATGAAGCGCGAGCGGAGGCGAGCAGCCGCGCCTACGCTGCCGGAGCCGCATCCCATTTCGGCTTCATCTCTCTGCCCCACTTCTTAGGATCCTGCTCGTGCATCTTCTTCATGACTTCTGCCGTTTCCGGGTGGTTGCTCGTAACATGCTTCACCATCGTCTGCACCATCTCCTCCCCCGACCCGGCCGACAGCTTCTGATCACACGGACCGCCAAGCTCTTTGCATGTCATCATTTTCATGCATCTTTGAATGCAGCTGAATTGGCAAGGTTGCAATCACATGCCCAAGGCGCCCAAAGCTGACACCTTAAGGGGTCAACCGCGATACGCAGAACACGCGCTTTTTGGCACTGGTGTAGGTGGGGTGCCCCATTTCTCGCGGCCTTTACAAGAAGTGGGAACGAGTCAAGTTGGTGGACAGCAAAGGGTAGGCCAGCCCGCCCGTGAGAACAGATGATTAGCGGACAACTAACTCGCTCGCGGCCGTTCTCGCCGATATGACCAGTTCTTTGAACACTCTTGCATGGAACGCATCTTTCGCTCCGGCTCTTCGCAAGATGCTCTTAAACTGCGCCCGAAGCACCTTGTAGATCTGCATCATCTCGGTCACAGTTGGCTGGCGGCTGCTTCCAACAAACGCATTGCATATTTCCCGAAAAACTCCACTGACAGTTCCATCGTGAATATACGCATCGGTTCCATCAAGATCACTCAACGATTTGTTGATCCGGCGCCGCATCGACTCACATACTATCCAGGCGTGGTCCGGATGCGAGGTTTTCCCAAGAGCCACCGTCAGGCCAAGTTCAAACGGCATATTGAAGCGCGGAGTTCGAGGAGACCTGCTATCAAGCTGTACCCTCGAAAGATCGTGGATGGAATACTGGGATTGCTGGATCAACTCGAGAATGCGATCAAGACGTATTTGGCTGAAGCGGATTTCTAAGGTAGCGCGGGGAGTGAATCCGAATGCGCCGATAGCAGAGATGTATGCAAGCAAAAGATTTTCAAACTTCGCGTCATAGGGGATGTTGAGGAAAACCGATCCCGCTTTAACGCGAGGCTTTGCCACGCCGCGAAGCTGCCTTGTAGACTTTCGTGTTGGCATTACTGGAATTATTGCTTCCAGCGCTCTTTCGCACTTTCCTGGTTCGGATTATGACGTTCCCCGTGTTGAGATCCCGGTGAATCATTTGCCGTACTTCACGGACGAGTGCATCTGTGCGCGCTTTTGACACACCCAGCGCCTTCGCCGTGTCACGAACGGTTGCCGGTCGGCTGTTATCGACTCTTATCGGATGCGCCATACACTCAGTATAGCCCCACTGCCAAGCCCCTCTGAGTACGGAGGGTGCCCGCTCAAGCGCGCCTTTCGCTTGAGTGGGAAGAGCGAGTAGAGATTGAGTCGGAATGGACGGCACACAAACGCGAACGAAGTGAGCGCCTGAATTACCTGATCGCTTGCCTTCGCCGCTGATCGACGATGAAGCTGACGTCCACCAATCCAGTCTCGTGAACTGCGTCTAGCACCTGCTTCACATTGCGATACAAGGCTCGAGCATCCGCGCGTATGTAAACCTTCCTCTCCGACCCGCCGTCCACCTTTGCACGGAGCGCATGTGCAAGGCGCTCTGGCGAAACTCGATCATTGCGAAAGAACACATCTCCGTTGCGCATGTTCATAACGATCATTGCATCCTCCCGCATTGCATGTGGCATCGAGATCGCTCCATACAAAGAAGCAGGGCACGGCGTTCGCCGTGCCCCCTCACAGTCCGTTCAAACGTTTATTTCAATTTCGAAATGCTGGATGCACTCGTCCCATTTCCATCTCTAGCTGCACCCACTCGTACTTCCGCAGCTCATGCACTTGTAGCAACTGCCGTTTCTCACCATGATTGAGCCGCAGACGTGGCAACTGGGCGCGTCTCCCAGGTCAACCAGTTCGGCGAGGGCATCCGCCGCATGGACCTTGCCAGTGGTCGGTGGTCGGTGATTAGTGGTCAGCGAACCCGCACCCGACTCGCCGGGCGAGGACGCCCGCCCTCCATCACCCAAATCACCCGCTTCTGGCAACTGACCACTAGTCACTGACAACTTCGGCCGCAGGTTCTCGAACAGCAACTGCTGCTGGCCGGTGAGGAAGCGCAACTGCAGCCAGCGGAAGATGTAGTCCATGATCGACTTGGCAAATCCGATGTCGGCATTGTTGGTCCAGCCGCTGGGCTCGAAGCGGGTGTGCGCGAATTTCTCGCACAACAGCTTCAACGGCACGCCATGTTGCAGCGACAGTGAGACGGCGCAAGCAAAGCTGTCCATCAGGCCGGAGACGGTGGAGCCTTCCTTGGCCATGGTGATGAAGAGTTCGCCGGGGCTGCCGTCGCGGTAGAGGCCGACGGTAATGTAGCCTTCGTGTCCGCCCACGTTGAACTTGTGGGTGATGGACATGCGCTCGTCTTCAAGACGATGGCGCACGGCTTTCGGCGGGGCGAGCATGTCCTGTTCTTCAATGACTGCGTGTGTGGCTCGGACATTCCTGTCCGAGGATTCCGCAGTTTTTGTTCCCGCGGCCGAGAGTGGCTGCGACTTCTTGCATCCATCGCGATAGACCGCTACCGCCTTCAGCCCCAACTTCCACGCCTGAAGGTAGGCTTCCATGATGTCTTCAACGCTCGCCAACTCAGGAAGATTGACAGTCTTCGAGATCGCCCCGGAGATGAATGGCTGCGCCGCCGCCATCATCTTCAAGTGCCCCATATAAGCGATGGAGCGCGTGCCCTTCGCCGGCTTGAACGAGCAATCGAACACGGCCAGATGATCGTCTTTGATCAGCGGCGCGCCTTCGATGGTGCCGGTGGCGTCGATGTAGCTGACGATCGCGTCCGCCTGATCGTGCGTGTAGCCCAGCTTGAACAACGCCGTGGGCACGGTGTTGTTCACAATCTTGATCATGCCGCCGCCGACCAGCTTCTTATACTTGACCAGCGCCAGGTCGGGCTCGATGCCCGTGGTATCACAATCCATAAAAAATCCGATCGTGCCCGTGGGTGCGAGGACCGTGACTTGGGAATTGCGATAGCCGTGCTTTTCGCCGTGGGCGAGAGCTTCGTCCCAGCAAGCTTTCGAGCCTTCGAAGAGCGCTGTTGGCACATTCGTTTTATTGATGTTATTTACGGATGCCCGGTGCATGCGGATCACGTCAAGGAAAGGCTCGCGATTGATGTAGAAGCCGGGGCAGGCTCCGCCGGGCATGGTGGCGGGAGCCGAGCTTTCATTGGGGCGGGCCTGGAGGGCCGCCCCTACACGGTCTGAGATGAATCCGAGATTCGTGTCGCCTAAACCTTTTTTGGTTGGTTCAGTGGCGGGAACCAGCGGGGGGCAGAGCTCGGCAATTCGCGACGACTGCAAGTAAGCTTCGCCACACATGATTGCCGTAACGCAGGCAGCATAGTCGCGGCCACCATCGGAGTCGTAAGGCAGGCCACACGCCATGAGCAGCGCACCGAGGTTCGCATAACCCAAGCCGAGCGGACGGTAATCATGCGAATTCTTCATGATCATTTCCGTCGGATAGCCAGCGTTGTCCACCAGAATTTCCTGGGCGGTGATCAGGATGTCCACGGCGTGACGATAGGCCTCGACGTCGAACGTTCCGTTGGGCGCGAACTTCAGCAGATTCAAGCTCGCCAGGTTGCAAGCGGAATCGTCGAGAAACATGTATTCGCTGCACGGATTCGAAGCGTTGATGCGAGCGGTGTTCTTCGAGGTGTGCCAGCGGTTAACGGTGCTGTCGTATTGCATACCAGGATCGCCGCAGCGCCAGGTGGCTTCGGAAATTTTATAGAGCAGATCTTTGGCTCTGTGCGTCTTCATCGGACGGCCATCTTTGACGGCGCGCGTGGAGAAATCGGTGTCGCGCATAACGGCGTACATGAAGTCATCAGTCACGCGCACGGAGTTGTTGGCGTTCTGGAAGAAGATGGACGAATAAGCTTCCGAGTCAGGAGATGAGCCGTCGTATCCGGCTTCGACCAGCGCGTGGGCCTTGGCTTCTTCTTTGGACTTGCACTCGATGAAGTCAACGATGTCGGGATGATCAACATTCAGGATGACCATCTTGGCGGCGCGACGAGTCTTACCACCCGACTTGATTACGCCGGCGAACGCGTCAAAACCTTTCATGAAGCTGAGCGGACCGCTGGCGGTGCCGCCACCGCTGAGAGTTTCAGTGGCAGAACGCAGAGGAGAAAGATTGGTGCCGGTACCTGATCCCCACTTAAAGAGCATGCCTTCGGTCTTCGCCAAGGTGAGAATCGAGTCGAGCGAATCGTGTACCGAATTGATGAAGCAGGCCGAGCACTGCGGCTTCTTGTATCCGGTGACGCCGAACTCAACACGACCGAGAGCGGCATTCCAGTGCCAGTTTTGGCCGTCAGAGTTGGGCTCAATGCGATCACAACCAACGTTAAACCACACCGGAGAATTGAACGCGGCGTACTGGCGGATGAGCAGGTGCACCAGTTCATCGTGGAACGTGGTTCCATCTTCGGGAGTACGGAAGTAGCCTTGCGCTAATCCCCAGTCGCGGATGGTTTCGGCAACGCGGCCGACGAGCTGGCGGACTCCGGTTTCGCGCTGCGAGGTGCCGACCTCGCCGTGCAGATATTTCGAGGCGACGATGTTGGTCGCAGTCATCGACCAGTCTTTGGGGACCTCGACATCTTTTTGCTCGAAGATGATTCCGCCCTTCGAGTCGGTAATCTGCGCCAGGCGCTTTTCCCATTCGACTTCGTCGTAGGGAGAGACGCCGGGCTTGGTGAAAAAGCGGCGGAGAGTCAGGCCGGGAGTTTTCTTCGCGGGGGAAGAGGTTCCAATGGTAGCGGTCGTGATGTTTTGGGTTTGGGTCTCGGCCATGTTGTCTCTCCTGAGTTCAGTCGTCCCTACGGGACTCGTTCTTCTTCCGTGCTTACCCGGAGCTGAAGCGCCGGGCTATTTTCGTTCGCCCCTCCGGGGCTTGGTCAATTGCTCACCTATGGCACGTCTAAAGACGCGCCCTGATAAAAAACTCGTGCCGTCCCTTGCGGGACTCGTCCTCTATATTCTTTGCTTCCCCGGCATTGCCATGCCGGGCTTTCCTATGCCGCCGCTTCGCGGCTGGCACTCCCAGTTTGCCCTTTCAGAAGCCGGAAGGCAGCGGCTGCCGAAGTTTTAATTCTGATACTTCCCGATCTTGAACTTCCATACCCCACGCGAATGAAGTGGAAGGCTCAGGCTTACGAACTACAGACTCGCGGGCGAAACCCTGCCCTAAGGTCGAAGCGGTGTCACTATGCAAAGACTCGCGGACAAGAATGTCCGCGCCACATGGATCTTGCTGACCATTAATGCCCGATGCGATCTCGGCAGATTCCTGGATCCAGCGCTGGAAAACCGCGCTGGCGGTCTGGCGCTGAATCGGGTCTTCGATTACCGCGTAACGGGCGAAGCAACGCTCTGCGGCCAGGCGTTCGCGCAAAGGATTGCCGGGCAGAAACAGACGACCCAAGGCCATGCCCAGGTCGTCGGTCTCGGAAATCTGGAACAGCGCCAGCATGCGCTTGCTCCCGTCTCCTTTTGGGACTACTTCTTCTCCCAAGGCGAAGATTCCCGGCTTGGCGGGAGGAAGCAGCACGCTGAAGCTGGATTCGCAGCGGAACCAATTGGACCATTGCAGGCGGAGATGGTCGAAGCTCGTTGGGACGCCATGCCGGGCCAATGAACTCTCGACCAATTGCGAAATATTTTCCATTCGCGCTCCTCTAATCAGTTCCGGTTGAAGGTTACGTTCCCGGACAAGCAGAATGGCCTGGGGACGGTCGCCGCTATTGGTTTTGCAGGACGGAGCCGGGTCACCTCGGCCGCTAGCAACGTCCCATTTCTGTCTGCGATCACGCCCTTTCAGGTCGCGATTACCGCCTCTGGGATAGCAACAGTACTGCTGTATGTTGTGCCTGTCAACACCTAATCACTATATATTGTATCGCATTGAATTAACTGGGTGAATTCCTGGTCTAGGACGCTTTTTCCACATTGGCCCTTTAGATGGTTAGCGTTCCACGGTTTGGGAGCGTCGGTGGATCGCTCGGCAACGCGTTTTCCTGCCGCTCGAAAACTACGTAAACGTCCTCAAAAATCTCGCGCGGGGCGACGCGAAGGCCATGGGAAGATTGCACCAAATAGTCTCCGACAGCGCCGCTGTGCTCTCGGCCAAGCACGTCGGTGAATGTGAGCGGTTCGGTGAGTTGTTTGGCTTGAACAAGGAAGCGAGTGCGATACGTGTTCCAGACATCAGACATCAGCAAACTCCCAACATCAGGTTTCAAAGTTTCAGAGTTTCGAAGTTTCGGGCCTTGAATTCTAGGATTACTTATGCACGGCCCCGGAACATCGGCTGGAATTTCGTTCGAAGTGATTGTGAATTTACGCGCCGAAGGGTGAGTGGTCAATTCTCAAATAGTAGTGCAGTCGCACACTGGTAACACGAGATTTTGGGATTGCTATACGAACGCGCGAAATCGCTGGAAAGCCGCTAACGACGCGGGTTTTGACGCTTTGGAGTTTCGCATTCGCGTGCTGGAAGAATTGCATGAAATTTTTTGACGGCTGATTATCCACATGTCAAGCACAGGAAATGCAAAGAAGCTGTTGTCAGTTGCTGGTGATCAGTGGCAAGAATGTGAAGGTTAGGCGGTGACGGTAAAGGCGTGCTTCAGTCGGCGGCTTTTTCTTTTGCGTTGCGCTCGAAGAAGCGTTCAATGAAATTGGTGTCGGTGTGTCCGGAGCGGAATTCGGGATCGGCGAGAATTTTGCGGTGCAGAGGAATGGTGGTATAGATGCCTTCAACGATGAACATCTCGAGCGCGCGCGACATTCGCGAAATGGCTTCGGAGCGGTCTTTGCCACGAACCACAAGCTTCGCGATCAACGAGTCATAGTACGGAGGGATGACGCCCTCGGCATACGCCGCGGTATCGATTCGCACCCCGGTGCCGCCCGGAGGGTTGAACGCGGTAATTTTGCCCGCTGAAGGGGTGAACTTCTCCGGATGTTCGGCGTTGATTCTGCATTCGATGGCGTGGCCGCGTGGCACAATCGGACCTTGGAGCACGTTCTCGAGGTTCTCGCCCGAGGCCAGCAATATTTGACTCTTTACCAGGTCAACGTCGGTGACCATCTCCGTAACCGGGTGCTCTACCTGAATACGAGTGTTCATCTCGATGAAGTAGAGTTTGCGGTCGCTGTCCATGAGGAATTCGATGGTGCCGGCGTTGACGTAGCCGATCTCTGAGAGGGTTTTACAGAGCATCTGGCCTATTTCTTCGCGCAGTTGTGGAGTCACCTGGGTTGAAGGCGACTCTTCAAGCAGTTTCTGATGGCGACGCTGAATGCTGCACTCGCGTTCGCCGAGACTCGCAACCGTGCCGTACTGGTCCGCCAGGATTTGAAATTCGATGTGGCGCGGGTGCTCCACGTATTTTTCCATGTACAGGTCCCCGTTGCCGAATGCGGCGGCAGCCTCCGACTGGGCGGCATGAAACAAGGCCGGGAGCTCTTCTTCTGAACGCACGATGCGCCTGCCGCGTCCGCCTCCGCCGGCGGATGCTTTGATAATCACTGGAAAACCAATCGTTCGCGCCCACTCCAAGGCTTCACCCTCGCTACCGAGAACACCCTCGGATCCGGGGAGAATAGGAACGCCGGCTTTCTTCATGGCGGCGCGGGCTTTTTCTTTCTCACCCATCAGGCGGGTGACTTCAGGAGGCGGGCCGATGAATTTGATATTGCAGGTTTCGCAGACCTCGGCAAAATTTGCGTTCTCCGATAGCAGGCCATAGCCGGGATGAATGGCGTCGACGTTGGCGATTTCGGCGGCGCTGATGACGGCGGGAATATTCAGGTAGCTTAGGGACAACTGCGGCGGGCCAATGCAGATGGCCTCATCGGCGAAACGGACAGGCAATGAGTTGCGGTCGGCCTCGCTATAAATGGCGACGGTTTTGATTCCGAGCTCTTTACAGGCGCAGATCACCCGAAGGGCGATTTCACCGCGATTGGCAATCAGTATCTTTTTGAACATGAATTAGCTATCAGCCGTCAGCCATCAGCTGTCAGGGTATCGGAGTCGAAAACGCGAATGCTATTTCTTTGGCCGTATCGCGAACAACTCCTGGTTGTATTCAATCGGTTGGCCGTTTTTCAAAAGGGACTTCACGATTTCGCCGGCCACGTCGGCCTCGATCTCGTTCATTAATTTCATCGCCTCGACAATGCAGAGCACCTGGCCGACTTCGACTGAGTCGCCGGGCTTCACGAAGGGAGGCGATCCGGGAGACGGCGACTCGTAGTAAGTGCCAACGATAGGCGACTTGACCATGTGTAGTTCTTCTGGCGGCGGAGGAACCGGCGCGACCGGAGGCGCGGGAGTCTCGGGCGGCACGCCAGAAACTGGCGCTGCGGCGGCCGCAGCCTGCACAGCCGCATGCGGCGCCGACACCGCGATAATTCTCTCGCTATGTGTCGCTTCCGGCGTCCCTCGCTTAATGCGCACTTTGACATCGCCGCGTTCGAGTTCGAACTCGGTGATGTCTTTCTCAATGAGGAACTCTACGAGTTCTTTCAGTTCTTTCTGGTTCATGCTTATGCGATGGCTCGCCGAGGCTCACGAGCGTTCATCCTTCGCCTCGCCAACATGCGAAAGACGGTGCAACCTCAAAGCACAGAAAAATGCGCGGTTCGCCGTCCGCGCACTCAAGGAAATTAACTCAGAGTGTCAGTAAATCTTTGGGACAGGCCGTCAGAATTTCGCAACCCGTCTCCGTTACAACGACCGTATCTTCGATGCGCACTCCCCACTTTCCGGGGAGATAAACTCCGGGCTCGATGGTAATCACCATTCCCGGCCGCAACACTTGTTTCTGGGCAGCAGCAATTTTTGGAGCTTCGTGAATTTCCAGGCCCAATCCGTGACCCGTGGAATGGGTGAAAAACTGTCCCAACTTACTATTATAAAGTAGCTTGCGGGCAGCGTGATCGACATCGCCCGTGGTCGCTCCTGGCTTTACGGCGTCTAGAGCTGCCTGTTGGGCTTCGCGAACTGCCTCATAAGCCGAGCGCGCGTCAGATTGCGGACGACCCACGTGCACGGTGCGTGTCATATCGGAACAATAGCCCGCGAGTATAACACCGAAATCGCAGACCACGAACCCCTCTGGGGAGATCCGCGCGTTCGATGCGCGCCCGTGCGGAAGAGCCGAGCGTTCCCCGGCCGCAATAATTGTGGGGAACGCCATCTGTTCGACGCCGGCTTGGCGCGCCGCGAACTCGAGCTCGCCCGCGACTGCCGATTCGGTCATGCCCGGCCGCAGCTTTCCCGTTAGCTTCCTGAATAATTGGACACCCAACTGGCACGCCGCGCGAATGCATGCAATTTCTTCGGCGTCCTTGATCATGCGCAGCGGTTCGGCAATGGGCGGCGCGGCGACGAGGTTCGCGCTTCGCCCGATCGTTTTCGCCAGCAAGGCCCGCTCAACTACGGTCATGTGCGCGGATTCAAAACCGATGCGGCGTAAACTGGCGTGTTTTTTCAGCCACTCCGCGGCGGCAGCCAAAGCTGCCTTCTTCACAATTTTGACCTTCGCGCCGTCGACTTCCTGTTTCGCCTGTTCGGTGTAGCGGCCGTCGGTGAACAAGATTGTGTCCCGGGCAGTAATCACAAGCACGCCCGCGCTGCCGGTGAATCCGCATAAATAGCGGATGTTCGGGAGATATGAAACGAGAAATGCGTGGAGACGGCGCTCCGCAATTGCGGCCTGCACCTGGCGCAGCCGGGGATTGTGGTCCATGCAATGAGTTTAGCAATTCGCTGATTGACCTCTCCGTAGGGGAGTGGACATCCTGGTTGCAAGCTGATGGTGCTTAGGAAAAAGTGGCTTTATTTCCACAGGCTTACAACTAACATATTTATTATCATTCACTTGCTTGTACATGGATATCCTGAGGTTCCTCAGGACAGATGTGAGATAGACTTAGAGAGGTATGTTTGCCGCAACCGCGGCCCCAGGTGGATGGATGACGAGTGAAGTTGACCGCTCTTTGGACAACGATACTTGCCGGAAGTTAATTAGCCTTGGTTATGCGCGCTCCAACCGCGTACGTTTGTATGGTCAGGAACTTCAAATAGTTTCCGACCCATTTCCGCACGACGAAGGCGGAATCGCCATCGAGGTGACGGGAAGCAGGGAGCCGGGGACGCGCACGATGCGACTACCGTTGTCGGTGGTACAAGTGGCACGCAAGCGGCCTGAAAAGCGCGTCGCTTAAGAATTCCCGAAATAGAACTGCATTTCTCCCGAGGTCGGCTGCCGCGGCTTGCTGACAGTGAGGCCTCTCTGTGTCCTCGCTCACTTTGCGGCCGGCATAAGCGAAATCTTACAGATGATTAATTGGGCCAAGGTACTCTGGTCACTTGCCGCCCCGCAAAGCCGCCCCTAGTGTGAAGATTCGCACTTCATTAGCAGGAAATCCGGGGGGAAATATGTTTCGTAAAAAATGGCTATTGGTTGCAAGCATGGCACTGTTTTTGTGCTTGTGGCAAAACGCAGCTTTTGCTGACCATGATCGTGATGGTGGTGATGAGGAACACGGACACGTTCAGGGACACGGGCATGCAAAGGACCACGATAAACACGACCGTGGCGGCGAGAATAGCGGCCGAGGCCGAGAAAGTGCAAATCGTGGACACTTTCGCGATCACGACCGCGAGTTGCACGACTGGTACCGCGGCCACGAGGGTCATCTGCCACCGGGTTTGGCAAAACGTGATGCCTTGCCGCCCGGACTTGAGCGCCAGCTGGTAGTGCGGGGGACTTTGCCTCCCGGCTTACAGCGGAGAATGCATCCCTGCCCGAGAGAGGTTGAGCAATACTTGCCACCTGCGCCGGTGGGATACATGCACACAGTTATCGGCGGGCACATTGCGCTGGTGAACCGGAAGACGTTTCTGGTCCTAGATGTCTATCGGTTTTGATTTTTCCGAAAATTAAGAGAGGCTGCCCAGGTTTCTGAAATTGAGCAGCCTTTTGTTTTTACCCGAGTTAGTTCGCCGTGGGAATCTCACTTCAGCGCGCGAAGCCGCCGCGTGGTCTGAGCGATGGAACCAGCTCGAAGCGAATCAGCCGTGCAGCAATGCTTCGTACCAGTTGCTGCCGCGGGTCTCGGAAACGTCAGCTAGACGCTCGCCAATTCGCGATGCTATTTCGAGCAAAGACGTGCCGCGGTCGATGTAGTGTGGCAGCTTGTCGCGGATCTCGGCGAAGGTCTCGGGATACTCAGAGGCCAAGGCCGCCAGCGCCACTCCGCCGAAAATAAACCCGCCGGTGCGATTCCCCTTGAGCAGGAGAATGGCAGCCACACCTGCCGAACCTGCCAGCACAGCTTTCTTCCAGTTTTCCATCGGTCCTCTCCGGTTAGCGGGGACTCTCGATCGTGAGCCCGCGCGTTGATATGCTCTGCTCATAAGTATCTCGATATACTTGCGAGTCTTCAAACTGCAAGTCTGGAGAACTTGGATGCGCAAAGTGAGTCGTACGATCTGGGTAGCAGCCCTGCTTTTTTGCTGGCTTTCAGTTTCGGTTGCTGCAGAACATAAACCGCGGGCGCGGGATCTGGGCGTGCCGTTCGATGGGAATCCCGGGCCGATGAATGCCATCACCGATGTGAAGGGCGTCGAGGTCGGTCACACCACGCTGATCTCGGGCGAGGGCGCGCTCAAGGTTGGCGTTGGCCCAGTGAGGACTGGAGTCACCGCAATCCTGCCGCGCGGCAAGAATTCCCGCGATGCGGTGTTCGCCGGGTATTTCAGCCTGAACGGTAATGGAGAGATGACGGGCACGCACTGGGTGGAAGATTCGGGCTTTCTGGATGGGCCGGTCATGATCACGAATACGCACAGCGTCGGAGTGGTGCGCGATGCAGTCATCCGCTGGAAGGTGAAGCGAGGCGATGCCGACGCGGAGGGTTACTGGTGGTCGCTGCCGGTGGTGGCTGAAACCTGGGATGGCGATTTGAATGACATCAACGGCTTTCATGTCACGGCCGAAGATGCGATCCACGCGCTCGACTCAGCCCATGCCGGGCCGGTGGAAGAGGGCAACGTGGGCGGCGGGACGGGGATGATCTGTAATGAGTTCAAGGGGGGCATCGGGACCTCGTCACGCACGCTCAGTATGAAAGACGGAGGCTACACGGTTGGAGTGCTCGTCCAGTGCAATTACGGCGAGCGCGAGCAGTTGCGCATCGCCGGGATTAACGTGGGCCGCGAAATTCCGGCGCCGAAAATCTGGGAGGAAGACACCGGCTCGATCATTGTGGTGGTCGCGACTGATGCGCCGCTGATTCCCACGCAGTTGAAACGCCTGGCGCGGCGCGTGACGCTTGGACTGGGACGCGACGGCAGCTACTCCGGCAATGGCTCGGGCGATCTTTTCATTGCGTTCTCGACTGCCAATCCAGGAGCGATTGGGCCCAAGGGACTTCATCCCGTCACCATGATGCCCAACGACGAACTCAATCCATTATTTCTTGCGACCGTGCAGGCGACTGAGGAAGCGGTGGTCAATGCCATGGTGGCCGCCGAAACCATGACCGGAATCAACAATCACAAAGTCATTGCGCTGCCGCACGATCAACTGCGCGCAATTTTGAAGAAGTACAACCGGCTGGCGCAGTAATACGTTCGATTTCAGCACTGTTACAAATCTGCAGGCGTGAGTCCAGTATGTTTCGCTATCCTTCGCAAGGCGGCGGGTGGCCCACTCAAGCCTGATTTTGGCTTGAGTGGGGATGTTCACACGTCACAGACACGATCCGCCTGACAAACTAAATTGCCCTCATGCCATGGGGACCAACACGGTTTCACCACAGTGGCCAAAGTCATTTCGTCACATTCTGCTGTTACCATCGCCGTCGCTTGTTTACAACAGACGCAAGCTGCCGAATCTTCGAGTCGGCGTCGGAGCGAGTGCGCCGCAGTTACAGACTCTCCGTTTACGGGTACGTAGTCATGCCGGAGCATGTCCACCTGCTGCTCAGCGAACCGGAAAGAGATACGCTGGCCGATGAGCTGAAGTCGTTGAAGTAAGGAGTATCGCGGCGCTTGATTGGCGATGCCGAGCATTTCTGGCAAAAGCGGTACTACGATCTCAACATTCGAAATTATCCGCAGTTTGTGGAGAAGCTGCGCTATATTCACCGCAAATCCGGTGAAGCAAGTGTTATGCGATCGTCCGGAGGACTGGCAGCGGAGCAGCTTTCTCCACTATGCTACCGGCGCTGAAGGACGCGTAGAGATCGAGTCGGAATGGACGGCCCGAAAACGCGAACGAGCGGCGGGGACACTCTGTCCAGGCGCCGAGCTGCCCCACTCAAGCCAAAATCGGGCTTGAGTGGGCCACCCCGTCCGCGAAGGGTGGGGCAGCCTCTTCGGTGGTGTCGCAAAGGTGGTGGCAGCCCGCTTGAATGAATTTCCTTCCTGTCACGGAAAACGGCTTCTTCGCTTACGCGGCCTCAGGTGCGGCTCAACCCCACTGACCCAGTTACCCACAAGGTTAACCATCTCCTGCAGAAATGGGAGCAAAGGTTGCCCCTCGAAGCGAGAGATGGGGAGCGTAGTGAAGTACTGAAATGCCTGCTTGGTCTTCGGGTCTTCCTTAAGACCAATTACTGTGAGGTAGGCTTCACGAAACAATTCAGCCGAGACCTCAAATTCCTTGAGATGTTCTTTTGCCCGTTCGATTTTCACCCGGACAAGAACGATTCGCTCTCGTGCAACGAGGATACTTCCCGCCCATGGCGAGATATCATAATCTCGAAACGGAAGCGCAATGCGAAATGATGGGCTTACTTCTGCGGTGGGATTAATCGCGTTTCAGGTATCACATCTTTCCTTTTGGACAGAGACCGGCAAAGGTGGTATTCATGAATAAACCTTCGTCTTCATGGGTCGGATACGGTCACACTTTCGCGGAGAATGGACTGCCTGTGTCCTGACCGGCCGGATATAAATCCTCGATACAAGCGCCTGTCGCGAGGCCATCCTGAAAAAGGGGGAATGAGCCATGCGATTCTTGATCCCTTTGGCTGTCCTGAGTTTTATCCTCAGTCTTATCCTCGCCTCGTCTGCCTCCCGTTCGACGGAAGCAGCTACCGGTTTTGACAACAAAAGCAACGGCCTTGCCGACGATACGACTCATCAGGCCGATCAAACGAAATTCGAGGAAGTCGAGCAGCTAAGCGATGGCCTCGGGCCGCTCTATAACGCGCAGTCCTGCCGCGAATGCCACCAGAGTCCAGTTTCAGGTGCTTCCTCCCAAGTCACGGAATTACGCGTCGGCCATCAGGGGTCAGAGGGACACTTTCGCACTCCGGAAATCCCGATCGCTCACGGAGCCGAAGTGATCTCTGGCCGGTCTCTCGTGAATGATCGCGCTATTTGTCCCAACGCTGCTTTTCCTGACAAGGAGATTCAAGAGCGAGTTCCGGAAACGGAGACGATCCGGACGTTTCGCCTCTCTTTGAATCTGTTGGGAGATGGCTTCGTCGAGGCAGTTGCCGATCAAACCCTCATCGATCTCGCCCAGCAACAGTGCAAGTCTTCACATCGGAAAATCTGCGGACAGATTCTCGAGGTCCCTATCGTAGAAGCTCCCGGACAAATGGGCGTAGGCAGGTTCGGTTGGAAGGACCAGCACGCGAGCCTGCTATCGTTTGCCGGAGACGCATACCTCAATGAGATGGGCATCACAAACCGCCTTCAACCGGATGAAGTAACCAAGCTTTGCAACACTGCTTCGGAGCCGAATGACACGCCAGGACCGGACGGCCTCTCCGACATTGATCACTTCGCCCGGTTTATTCGAGCCACGAAAGCGCCTGCGCGTGATTCCCAGCTCGCGAGCAGCGCGGTTGCAAAGAAGGGCTACGGTTTATTTGACAAGATCGGTTGTGCGGCTTGTCACGTCGAAACATTGGCCACTGCTGCCGCAGGAACCAAGATCAACGGCGGAACGTTTACGATTCCAGCCGCGCTCGGCTCAATCACATTTCATCCGTATGGAGATTTCCTGATGCACGACGTCGGTACCGGCGACGGAATCCTGCAGGCGACCCGGGAGCACTACGGGCACAGAGTCTTTGAAATGATGTCGGGATATCTTTCGAAGCAGGACTTCGAGAGCAGCCGGAACAAAATACGCACCGCCGCTTTATGGGGAGTCCGTCTGCGTCCTCGATTGATGCACGATGGCGGCTCTCTAACGCTTCGCGACGCGATCCAGCGGCACCGCGGCGAGGCGAGCCATGTAAGTCAGCAATTTGAAAAACTGAAAAGGGAGGACCAGGAAGCGATCATCGAGTTCTTGAAGTCTCTGTAAACTCCCTGGGGGCCGGGGCTACGTTCGCGTTCGACGGTCACACACCCGGCGGGCTGGCTAACCTTGCCCAAATACCGCTTGAGCTACCTCTGAGGCTGCCCCACCCCTTCGACTGCGCTCAGGGCAGGCTCTTTGCGCTTTTCAAAGGGTGGGCACCTCGATCGCTTGCGCTACGAATATTTCCAGCCGTAGCGTCTTCAGCTTCATGTGCTCTTATCCCTGCACCGTTCTGACTCTGTATCTAAGCCCGTGTTACCCACCCTTCGAAACACCGCGAAGGGTGGGGCAGCCTCTTCGGTGGTGTCGCAAAGGTGGGCCAGCCCGCGCAGGTGATTCTCAAAGAGCCGAAGTCGTGGGCTGCGCCGCCTGCAGGGGGAGCTTTGGCCCGCGCTAAGAAAGCCTCGATTCTCTTAGGAAAGGAATGTACCCGCGCGTGCACTTTTCATTTATGTGAGTTGCACTCATCATGATGGTGATTACTGCTGCTATTGGCCAGCCGCCCACAAATTCGGCTAGTAAGAAGTAGAGGCCTGCTGTGAACCACAACCCTGCGATCGAGAGGCGTCACTCGCTCCGCCACAAGGTCAATTCGCATGCGTTCGCCAGTTTTGATGGTGTGAGTGGCGGCATGATCCTCGACCTGAGCGAGGAGGGTATGGCCATGCAAACGATGGCCCCGCTCGAAGAGCACAGCCGCGTGCCACTGCAGATTTCATTGGGCGAACCTGCGGTGTATCTGGAGACAACTGGCTACGTTGCGTGGGCCGACGCGCTGGGGCGGGCGGGCGTGCGCTTCACCGATCTTCCCGAGGA
>Ga0102924_1001792_pt1 | contig 24225 bp, 18 predicted proteins | sample PaiPotPPM11metaG_FD_80116 | JGI IMG/M metagenome (GOLD analysis project Ga0102924, IMG submission 80116) | Iron sulfur acid spring bacterial and archeal communities from Banff, Canada, to study Microbial Dark Matter (Phase II) - Paint Pots PPM... ...
ACGACGGGGCTTGTCCCGCGGTTGCTGTTGTTCCACGCTAGTAAAAGCTGACCACCGCTCACCGTCCACGCTGCCGTGCCGCCGCCATCAGCCGTGTACAGCGATGTCCCTGTCGATGTGTGAAGAACCGCCGGAGCGGTGACTATGTCGGTGGCCCCCGGCGGTGAGACAACCTGCGACTCGCCACCCACATGGGGCGCCGCGCCGGCGATGGCAGACGCGGCAAGTGTCCGGATCGCGTCGTCCTTCCCGCCCTGCGCCAGGTAACCGCCACCGAGCAGCGCCGGTGACGTCGATCCGAGGTCCAGGTCGGCCTCGCCTAGGGCTTGTGTATTGGCCGGTGTGTAGTTGCCGAGTATCTGTGTCGCGGTCGAGTCGAGGCGAAGAACCGCATCACCCCAATTGGTTGTGCCGTCCCACGTGCCGTTCCCGGTGGCGACATAGATGTCGCCCGTCGCCGAGTCGATCACCGCGCCAGCCCGCCCCCAGATCGCGGATCGGGTTTGCGGGCACTGGGTCGCAGGCATGAGCGCGTGCTGATCGCTGCAGAGCGAGTTCCACACGTGGAGGAGCTGGCCGCTTCCCGCGTCGAGAATCGCGACGTGACCCTGGTAGGGCGGCGCGTCGCCGATGTAGCCACCTGTCACCGCGACGACGCGACCGGCGAAGTAATTCAACGAAGAGGCGATCTTCTCGCTCGCCGGGGACAATGTGATGGCCGTGCTCCAGACGGCGTGGCCGTCCGTGACCGCGAGCTTCTGTACATTCCCGTCGGGCGAAGCCGCGTAGAGAAACTGGCGATCGGGGTCCGCGACCGGAGTGGCATTCGTGATCTGCGCCGAGCCCGCCCACGACGCGTAACCGGGCGGTGTATAGGTCCAGAGAATCGCGCCGGTGTTAGCGTTGACAGCGATCGTCTTCCCGTACACCGTCGTCATGACGAACGCGTCGTGCGCAGCGCCATTGACCTGCACATCACTCAAGTAGATTGCCGATGCGTCTACTGTGCCCTCGAGCTCGACTTGCTGCCGGCTCATCGATGCCACGTTTCCCGCATTGATGCCGGTCGGCGCTGTGGATGCGCCCGACCGACCAACGTCCCAGTCGAAACGCGGCCAGTCGTGACCACGGACTACCGTGTCGGGCCCTACAGGGCCTCCAGAGCCGGCGGTCGACGCCGGCCGTCCGCAGAGGGTAAGTCCGGCTAGCCCCATAACAACCGCGGCAACGCGGCACGACCGCCACACGAGGGCCACAGTCAGCCAGTGTGACGGTGCGACGTGAGGCTAGGCTGCGCTGGAGCTCGGTGCCTCGTCTTTCCGCACGGTCCTGCCGACTACAGCCGTCACGTTGTCGGTGCCACCGCCGTCGAGCGCGTCCTGGACCAGATCGCCGCACACCTGACGCGCCGACGTCATCGTCATGAGGCGCTCACGGATCCGCTCATCGGGTACGTGTTTGGTGAGACCGTCGCTACACAAGAGCCCCACCGTGCCCCACACCTGCGACAGCGAGTGCACGACCGGTGTCGTTTGCGGCCCGCCTATCGAGCTGGAAAGCATGTGGGCCCATTGCGTGCGATAGGCATCGGTTCTGGTGAGAACGCCCAAGTCGATCAGCTCCTGCGCCATTGTCTGATCGCGGGAGAGCTGAGTCAGCTCGCCATCGCGCAGGATGTAGCACCGGCTATCTCCCACGTGCAGCAAGTACGACCTTGGCCACATTCCGATCCACATCGTCAGTGTCGTTGCCATCCCCCGCAACTCCGGGTCGTCTTCCGACTGCCGAAGGATCGCGTCATGACACTCGCGCGCAGCGTCCTCCAGCACGTGCGCGAACGCGTCGCTGCCCGTATCGTCGGCGCCGGTGTAACATCGCATCGACCTGGCTACGTACTGGGTAACTGCTTCCACCGCGAAACGGCTCGCCTCCTCACCCCTAGCAGCGCCGCCGACTCCGTCGGCAACCATCGCCAGCATTCCGAGGCGCTCGGTTCCGAGCGGAAGCCGATCGAGCGTGGGGAGGCTCGTCAAGTGGATCTCGACCATCTTGCGCATCGAGCAGATCAGGAAATGATCCTGATTGACCGTGCGCACCTTCCCCGGGTGCGTGAGCCCGAAAATGTCGATCTCGTCATCGCGGGGCGCGCGGTCGGTTACACTCGCCGCCGCCAGAGTTTCAGATAACACCATCGCACAACTCCGCGCGGGAGTGGTTCCAGCTATATCTACACAATACGAGGTCATCTTACGCTAGACAATGCTAGCCGGCCGGCACAGGGTCACCGGCGGCCCGAACTGGAGGCTCTCCTGGTGGACTATCTCCTCAAGACCGAACCGTCCGAGTATTCCTTCGCCGATCTCCAGCGCGACGGCACTACGAAGTGGGACGGTGTGTCGAACCCGGTCGCCGTGAAGCACCTGGGGCAGATGAAAGCCGGCGCGCGACTGGTCATCTACGAGACGGGCGCCCATAAGAGCGCCGTAGGGACTGCGTCGGTCATCGCCGTTGACGCGTCCGACCCCCGCGAGCCCGCCGTCACGATCAAGGCGGGTCGCCCGCTCGCCAAGCCAGTCTCGCTCGCCTCTATCAAGGCCAATACACTGTTCGCCGATTCACCGCTCGTCCGCCAAGGACGGCTCTCCGTCGTCCCGTTGACCGAAGCCCAGTACGAGTTCTTGACCGGCGCTTAGCCCCGCGAATCTGCTGTCGGCGCCCACGACTCGACCGTCTGGGCCAGCTCGCGGAGCACGCTGGAATCGGTTCTGCCGGAGCTCTTCGGCACGTGAAAGGAGTGATCGGCTCGCTCGATGATATGCAGCGTCGCCAGTGGGCCGCGTTGCGCGCAAATCGGTCGCAAGAGGTCCAGATCCGCGAACTGATCGCGCGTGCCCTGCAGGAAAAGCATGGGCAGCTTTACTCGCGCCAGGTGATGTCCGCGCGTGACGCTCGGCCGGTTGGGCGGATGCAGCGGGAAGCCGAAGAAGACAAGCCCTCGCACTCCGTCGAGGGGACGCTCCGAGGCCGCCAGCGACGTCATTCGGCCCCCCATCGACTTCCCGCCTGCCAAGAGCGGCAAATCGGCCGCCACTTCCGCAGCCGTCCTTACCGCGGCGCCCACGCAAGCCGTCAGCACGGCTGGCGCGTCAGGAGCTCGGCGCCGGCTCTCCATGTAGGGGAACTGATAACGCAGCGTTGCGATTCCCACGCTTGCCAGCTCGCCCGAGAGCGTCTCGAGGAACGGGTGCGACATCCCAGCTCCCGCCCCGTGTGCCATTACCAGGAGCCAGCGAGCATCCGCGGGCCGGAGCAGCAGCGCCGATACTTCGCCCGCTCCTTCGACCGCGAAGCGCAGGCCCCGGGCGGGTTCAGCGGGCGGGACGCCGTCGCGCAAGGATCACTGCATCATTTCCGCGACCTTTCGTCCGGCCGTCACCTCGACTAGCGCCATCCGCAGGTCGTTTAGCTTTGGCGGCTTGCTGAGTAGGCGATCCACGTGCCGCGGAATGTCGTGCTCGGCCAGCAAGCGCTGGCCCCATCCGGTAAGGAGAACGACGGGAGTGCTCGGTGACGCTTTCTTGACCGCCGCCGCGACTGTGCGCCCATCCACGTAAGGCATGCCCAGATCGGTGATGACTACCGCGAACGATTCGCCACGCGCCTCGGCCTCCTCGAACGCCGCGATGCCCGCTTCCCCGCCCGCGGCCGTGGTCACGAGGTGACCGTCGCCCTCCAAAATGTCCCGCAGCGACTTGATCAGCAACGGGTCATCATCCACGACGAGAATGCTGAGGTTTTGTGTCGATGGCCCCATCGCCGAGGGATTGGCGGCCGAGGTCACGGCCGACGTGGGAACCGGAAAAAGAAGCCGTACCGTCGTGCCTTTCCCGGGCGCACTGTCAATCGCCATGTCAGCGCTGTGGCGCTGGGTCATGCCATACACCATCGCCATGCCGAGGCCCGTGCCTCGCTCGCCCTTGGTCGTGAAGAACGGTTCCAAGCAGCGGCGTTTCGTTTCTTCGTCCATGCCAACGCCCGTATCACAAACCTCGACGTGCACGGCGGGGGCTGCGTCGTCCCCGTTCCGCCCGCGTTGGCCGGCAACGAGGCGCGTGCGAAGCGTCAGAGTGCCGCCGCCCGTCATCGCGTCTACGGCGTTGAAAATGAGATTGGTGAGTGCGTCGCGGATCTCGCCTTCTGCTCCCATGACGTTGGGGAGTCCGGACCCCAATTCGGATTGCAAGTTGATGACGATACCGCGCTCTTGCGGTACGTCTCGCCAGCGGGCACGCGTCAACTCGATGACCTGCTGCACCATGCGGTTCAGATCGATCGGCGCCAACACTAGCTCTGGCTCGCGTTGCCGGTAGAACTCGCGCATTCGCGAGACCGTGTGCGCTACGTCCTCGATGGCTCGTTGAATGGTGGCGAGACGATCCCGCGCCCGATCGCTCAAGCCGGTTTCTCGTTCCAGAAGCGATTCGATATACAGCGCCGCTGGCGAGATTGCGTTGTTGATGTCGTGGGCGATGCCGCTGGCCATCGCGCCCAATGCCTTGAGCCGCTCCTGCTGCATGACCGTACGCTGCGTCTGGCGAAGATCATCGTAAGCCTGTTGCAGTGCTCCGTACAACTTCGCCTGATGCGATGCCAGCGCGACGTGCTCGCTCATCTGACGAAGGAACTCGCAGTCTGCGCTGCTGAAGCTGTGAGCGGCGCGTCGAGCGGCTATGAGGATGCCGAACACCTTGCCCTCGACCACCAGCGGCGCCGCCACGAGTGACCGCAGCCCTCCACCGGCCAGCTGTCGCGGGAAAGCAAATGGCACCTCAGTAACATCAGGCTCATATACCAACTGACCGGACACGCAGCGGGATAGACCGTTCTCGTCGATGGGAATGCGATCCTGTTCGCTCATGGCCAACCGTACTGCCAGTGGCCGGCTCCGCACCCCCACGCTCGTAACGGTCAACACCTCGGCGAACGGGTTGTACAGGCAGATACAGCCGAAGTCGATTTGTAAGTTGTCTTCCAAATTCTGGATGATCACGCCGAAGATGCTGGGCAGGTCCTGTCGCTCCCCAATGGCGCGGGTGATCCGGTTGAGCAGGTCGAGCCGGCTCAATTGAGCTTGCAGTCGTATGCCAGCTTCCTGGCGCGCCTGGTTTTGCTCATGGATTTGGGTGAGCATGTGGTTGAAGGCGTCGGTCAGCAGACCCAGCTCGTCTTCACCCAGCTTTGCGGCCCGCACGGAATAATCCTGACGGTCGGACACGGCCTTGGCCGTCTCCGCCAAAGCCAGGATGGGTCCGGAGATTCGCCGTTGCAGTACTCTGGACATGAAGTACGCCAGCAGGAAGGATCCGGCGATCACCAATACGGCGATGCCGCCGTATAGCCGCAGCCGCTCGTACGTGGCTTCCATGTCGGATTCGAGGTACAGCGTGCCCAATCGCCTGTTGCCGCCCTGGACGACTGGCTGAACACTCACGAGATGTGAACGCTCGAACCTCTGACCATCCGCCTCTGGTGCGGTTGGTAACTCGCCGACACGGATTGTCGCGGGAAACTTGGCGAAGAGTTTCCCTTGACTGTCGTACAGAGCAGCGGCCACGATGTGCCGCTCCGCCGTAAGTGCGCCGAGCACCTCCCGCGCATCATCCTGATTGTCAAACGCCAGCGCCGCGGTGCTGTTGGTTGAAATTACCTCCCCGAGCGTCGCCAGCTGCCGGACCGTCGTTTGTCGGAACGTCAGAAACTCGTACGCAAAAAACGCTACCCACGTCAGTAACAGCACCGCCCCACTGGTCAGCAGGATAATGGTCATCAACTTCTGCTGGATCGGCGCGTCTTTGAGTCGCATAGGTTACTGCGTGCTCGACGCGACGATGGTGGCCGGACGGAGCAGCTTGGAGCTGATAGTCAGGTTGGCGGCTTTGGCGGCGTCCAGGTTGATGTCGAGTCGGATCTTATTCTTGTCAGTGACGAATTCAACCATGCCGCCGTGCTGGGCGAAGCCGGTGGCGTCACTCACGGTGAGGATGTTTCGGCCCTGCAGAGCGGTGATGATCTGCATCAGATGGTCATTTTCAGAGCGGCTGACGAACAGGATGTGGCATGTCTTGAGGTCATCCAGTCGGCGATAGCGTTCGACGACCAAGGGGCGGTCGTTCACCTTCTCGCCACGTACCGTCTCGTCCAAACTGTTCCCGAACTGGTCCTCCCCAAGAACGCAGATGACCAGCGGCGTTTGCGAGTCCGGAAAGGCCGCGGGGGGCCAATCGACGAATTGCGCAAAGTTGAACAAGAAAATGGCCTTGAGCTGATACTCATTGACCGGAGCGGCTTGCGCGCGCGCGAGATTCGGGGCGACGGTTAGCGCGCCGGCAATGAGGTAGGCGACGATGCGGATCCATCCGCGGGCCACGCGGTCGTGGCGGTTGCGCACGCTGACGCTCATCGCTGGCAGAGTCGCTCTGAGCCGCTACGGGCGCACCGTGATCTTACCGTACACGCTCCGCGGGATGTCCAGGGCATCGAATTCGGGATGCCGAACGGCGCCCAGCTCGTGTCCCACGACGGCGAATTCGAACTTCCTGTATTGCCAGGCGAGGCGAACGTCGGCAGTGAGGTAGCTTGGCGCGGCGGAAGCCGGCAGCTTGCCCTCGTGCCATGTAACCACGTCAAACTGCATATGAGCGGGCAAGTCCATCATCGACTGTATGAGGAACTGGTTATTGGGATCCAGACCCTCAAACAGATTGCTGCCGGGAACCACCCTGGGGTCGGTGGCCGTAGCACGGATATGCGTGGTCAGGCTCGTGTAGCCGCCGCGTAGGCGCCACCAGCGCGCCGGTTGGACGGCGCCGGAGAGCTCGACGCCGTGAGAGTAAGCGTGCTGCCCGTTGCCGAAGGTGTAAACCAAGGGAGAGGCGCTGACGAGATCGACGCTGCGAAGGTCGCTGTACTGGTTATAGAATGCCGCGACCGACAGCGATACGATGTCCACGGGCTGGACACGGTAGCCCAGCTCGTATGCCGTCACTTCCTCTGACTGAAATGCTTCGTCGTTTACGATGTTCGGTGCGATCAGATCCGCGTCGAGGCGAGTGGGTGAGCGAACCGCGCGCGAGACGGCTGCCCAGATGGTTTGGCGCGTGGTCGGGGTCCACGCCGACCGGACGCTGGGCTCGAGCTCGAAGCCGGTGAAGTCGTTGTGCTCCACCTTGGTGCCCAGCGTGAGCTTAAGCTGGTTGGGGAGAAGGCTGACCTCGTCTTGCACGAACGCGTTCGCGAGCTGCATGTGCTCATGCGATGGGGCAAACGATTCTGCGGGTGTGGTCTTCTCATCGTCCAGCATCAGCCGGTAGCCGGCGCCCCAGAGTATGCTCTGTCGCGTGCCGAGAGGAAGGTGATGTTGGAGATCGATGTCGTACGTCGTCAGTTGATCGGCCAGGTCGGAGGCGGGGATACTCCGCCACGTACGGTCGAAATACATCTGCAGACCTAGATCCGATTTGTCGGAGAAGGTGCGCGTCCAGCGGCCCAGGATATCCTGGCCGTTCACGTTCGTGCTCGTCGGCACGCCTTCATCGCCGCCGTACCCGTCGCCCTGCAGGGTCAAAGTGCTCACCGCGGACGGTGTGTACTCCATCCGGAACCCGGCCTGCATCATGTCCCAGGCGTCTTTGGCGCTAGCCCCACTCGATAGCTCGGAGCTGTTTTGGTCCATTCGCTGGCCATAGACTCGGAAGGACGCGTCGGAGCCGACGGTTCCGCCATACCGTGCCGCCACGGCATCCTGCAGAGACGAGCCGCCCGTGGCTGATGCGTACAGTCCCTGCGAATCCTCGGCGCTCTTGGTTATGATGTTGATTACGCCGTTGACGGCATTCGCGCCCCACAAGGCGCCACCCGGTCCGCTGATGACCTCGATGCGATCGATGTCTTCCAGCAGCACGTTTTGTACATCCCAGTACACGCCACCGAACAAGGGCGTGTACACGGTGCGGCCGTCGATCATCACAAGCAGCTTGTCGGCCAGCGTAGTACTGGTCAACGGGGCGCCGTTGAAGCCGCGTGCCGTGACCGCCCAGTTCGACGCGGTAGATTGCGCAACCTGTAAATTGGTCGCGAGCCGCAGTGCCTCCGGCAGGTTGGTGGCGCCCGACCGGCGAATATCCTCGGCCGTAATGACTTGGATGGCGGAGGCGGTCTGCGCCAATTTCTCGGGACCCTTGGACACCGAGGTGACCTCGACATTCATTAGCTCTTCCACGCTCAGCTGTTTGAGGGCGCGGGACGAAGTCGTGTCCTGCTGCGTCTGAGCGAGCGCGGTGCTCGTACTGAGGAGCAGACCGAGCGTGGCGCAGGTCACACGCCAGGTGCGATACGGCAGCGTTTTTGGGAGGAGGCGCTCGCCGCGTCGAGCGTCGGAGGCCCGAGGTGCGAACATCGTCGTCACACTGAGGTCATCGGAGCCACGCCTCCGTTACGATGTGGCCTGAGGGCACGTCCCCACAACGACGGCGCCACTACCAAATGGTCACGACACGCGGCTGTTAGGAGGCTTTCGTATGGTTGGCGCCGACGCGGCGAGCAAATCCAGGACCGCGTTCCTTTCGAACGTCGGTCACGAGCTCCGCACACCGCTCACACTGATCCTGGGGCCGTTAGAGAGCCTGCTCCGCCAGCGCGACAATCTGGGCTCGCCGAGCGCGGCCAAGGACCTCGCGTTCGTCCACCGCAATGCCGTGCGACTGCTTCGGCTGGTGAACGCCCTGGTCGAGTTCTCAAATCTCGAAGCCGGTGCTGAAGAAGCGGTGTACGAGCCCACGGATCTGGCGGAGTTCACGGCGAACCTCGCGAGTAACTTCCGGTCCCTGGTCGAGGGGTTTGGGCTGCGCTTGGTCGTCGGCGCCAAGGAACTGCCGCAGCCTGTGTACGTGGACCATCGCATGTGGGAGAAGGTCGTCCTGCACCTTCTCTCGAATGCGGTCGAGCACACCTTCAGCGGCGAGATCGGCATTGCGGTCCGTGCGGTCGGCTCGCGCGCGGAATTGGTCGTCCGCGATACGGGGACGGGGATTCCGGCGGCGGATCTTCCGCACATCTTCGAATGCTTCTACCGCGTGCCGGCCGCGAAGAGACGTACACAGGCGGGGACGGGAATTGGGCTGGCGCTCGTGCGGAAGCTGGTGCAGCAGCACGGCGGCGATGTCCGAGTCGAGAGTGCAGTCGGCGAGGGGACGATTGTCGTGGCCGCCTTGCCGTTTGGCTCAGGGCACTTGCCCGCCAATCGTGTCATTCGCGCCGCCGCGACACGTAGCCCTACGTCCACCATGCACACCGCTACGCCGCTGGTGAAAGAGATGCTGGGCTGGCTCTCGAACGTGCCTGACACGCCTCCCCGCGAATTGCCATCGCCGCGAAGGACAAGGGCGACGACACCGTCAAGCTCGCTCGTGGAGCGATCTCGCGCTCACGGAATCAGCAAGCCCGACCCATGCGCGGACGCGACGGAGGGTGCCGCGGCGGATCCGGCTCGTATCCTGATCGCCGACGATAACGCCGACATGCGGCAGTTCCTCGCGGGACTGCTGGGCGAGCGCTATGAGGTGGAAGTTGTGGCTGACGGCACGGCAGCTCTGGCCGCCGCACGAGAGCGGTTGCCGGATCTCGTCCTGTCGGATGTCATGATGCCGGGTCTCGACGGATTTGCGTTGCTGCGTGAGCTCCGTGCCGATCCAAAGACGCAAACGGTGCCGGTCATACTCGTCTCCGCCCGCTCGGGGGAGGAGTCGCGCGTCGAGGGACTGGACGTCGGCGCCGACGACTATCTGGAGAAGCCCTTTACTACGCGCGAGCTGGTGGCGCGTGTAAACGCGACGTTGCGGCTGGCGCGGATGCGTCGAGCAGTTGCCGAGCACGAGCAGCGCACATTGGTTGCCGAGGCAGCCAATCAGGCGAAAACCCGATTCCTCACCACGATGTCGCACGAGCTGCGGACGCCGCTGAACGCAATCGGCGGCTACGTCGACTTGCTCGAGCTAGGACTGTACGGTGCCATCACGGAGGACCAAGGGGGAGCGCTGAAAAGCATCCGCCGGAGCGGGCACCGCCTCCTGACGCTGATCACCAACATCCTCAATTTCGGTCAGCTCGAAGCTGGGCAGGTCCAGTACCAGATGCGGGATGTCGCGGTGCACGACCTGCTGGCCGAGCTCGCAGAGTTGATCGAGCCGCAGGTGCGCGCGAAGAACATCACGTACACGTATGTTCCGTCGGGGCAGGATGGCCTTGTCGTGCGCACGGACCCGGACCGGCTTACCCAAATTGTCCTCAACCTCTTGTCCAACGCCGTCAAGTTCACCGGGGAGGGCGGCCGCGTGACGATCGAGACCTCCGTCCGCGCCCGCGAGAACGCCGCGGGCGGCTGGAGTCACTTGCATATCTCCGTGACTGACACGGGACGTGGAATCCCCCGGGACAAGCTCGCTCTCGTGTTTGAGCCGTTTGTTCAGCTAGACCGACAGATTGTGCCAGAGAGCCACCAGGGAGTGGGACTCGGCCTCGCGATCAGCCGCGATCTTGCTCGCCAACTCGGCGGTGATCTTACCGCCGAGAGCGTGGAGGGGCAGGGTTCCACATTCTGCGTCGCGCTGCCGAGATGGGGTTCCGACGTGATGCCGTCCGACGATGGCCGGGCTCCTGCAATGCCGTCGTCGGACGAGCTGGAGAGTCAGACGACGCGGTAGCTATCCACGCGCCGCGTTCAAGAACGCCTCGACTGCTGGCGGTCCTGAGCCGGCCGTGTGATCGTGCTTGAAGAAGACGTACGCGTCCTCCCAGGGCTGAGCCGCGACGCGCTTGGCCCACTCGGCTAGCGCCGCGGCGTCGTAGTCGAACCGATGCAGCCGCAGATAGCCCCATTTGGCGGTTACGAGCATCGGCGACTGGAATGCCTCTTGTTCGGAGACGCAGAGCGCGACATCACGCGCGCGAAGCTCCGCCACCACATCGTCATCGAACCAGCTCTCATGGCGGAATTCGATCGTGAACCGGCGATCATTGGGTAGCATGCCGAGGAACGCCCGCAGCCGATCGATGTCCTTCTTGAGGTTGGGGGGAAGCTGGAAGAGAATCGGGCCGAGCTTCCCTTCGAGGACCGAGGTTGCGCGCAGCAGGTATGCGACCAGCTCCGCCGCCTGCGGTTTTAACCGCGCGTGGTGCGTGATGCGCTGGCTCGCCTTGATCGCGAAGGTGAATTCGCTCGGCACCTGAGACGCCCAGTCTAACAGGACGTTCTCCTTGGGCAGCCGGTAGAACGTGTTGTTGATCTCCACCGCCGGGAATCGGCTCGCGTACACGCCAAGCATTGCGTCGTCGGTGCAATCAGCGGGGTAGAACGGCCCCTTCCACTCCTTGAACGCATAGCCGCTGGTGCCGACCAGCATCTTCACGACACTTTCTTCCGCTTGGCCTTTGCGTCCGTCTTCCCTTCTGATTGCTCCTCACCGCCGCCAGGCTTCCCCCGGGCCAGGCTCGCCTTCAGCGCATCCATGAGGTCGATGATCTTGCCGCCACCGTCCGGCGAGGCGTCGGTCGTGATGTCCTGGCCATCGACCTTGCGCTGAATCGCCTCGAGCACTCTGTCGCGCACGTTGTCCCGGTACTTCTCGGGTTGGAACGCCTCGTTCGCGGCCTGCTCGATCAGCTGCTTGGCGAGCGCAAGCTCGGTCGGCTTCACTTCGCCGTCCCCAATCGGAACCTCGGTCGTCGCGCGAATCTCGTCCGCGTAGTGCAGCTGCTCCATCACCAGGACACCTCTACGTGGCCGAAGCAGAATCAGATGCTGCTGCCCTCGGGCCGCGTACTGGCCCAACGCGGCGCGCCCGGTTTGCCCGAGCGCTTCGGCGAGCAGTCGGTACGCGCGATCCCCACCCTTGTCCGGGCCTAGGTAGTACACCTTCTCGAGATACTCCCGATCCACCTCCGCCAACGGCACGAACTCGATTACGTCGATGATGCTTGTCGCCTTCTCCTCGAGCGCCTTGAGCTCCTCGGGGGAAAAGATCACATATTGGTCTTTCGCGAACTCGTAGCCCTTGACCGTGTCCTCGCGGCTGACAGTCTCGTTGTCCTTGGGACACGTGTAGAATTGCTTGAGACGAGTGCCGCACTTTTTGTGCAGCATGTTGAACGACACGCTCGCCTTCGATTCGGCACAGGAATACAGGTTGACTGGAACCGAAACGAGGCCGAAGGAGATAGTGGCGGTGCCGATTGATCGAGCGGGCATGAGGACGTGGCGAGTAGAGGTTCGAGGCCGGCGATTTGGGCGCCAGGCCGGGTGGATATCTCTGGCAAAATACGTGGGCGCTAGCCTTATACGGGGAACGCATGCCCGCAAGAGGTGACCCACAGTCGAAGGGTCCGGAAGGGCCGCCGCCTGGTGACAGCCTCGGCGCCTACCGCGCTAAGAGATCTGCCGATCGGTCTCCCGAGCCCGTTGGCACGGTATCGACCGTGCCCGGCCGGCTGTTTGTCGTGCACAAGCACGCCGCGCGGCAGCTGCATTTCGACCTCCGGCTCGAGATGGACGGCGTGCTGCGCTCATGGGCGGTACCTAAGGGCCCGTCGTACGACATGAGCGACAAGCGACTGGCCGTAAAGGTGGAGGACCACCCGCTCGAATACGGTGACTTCGAGGGAATTATCCCGAAAGGGAACTACGGTGCCGGCGGCGTCATCGTGTGGGACCGCGGCGAATGGGTGCCGCTGGAGGACCCGCGCGAAGGGCTCGAGAAAGGGAAGCTCCTCTTCGAGCTCAGAGGCTACAAGCTTCACGGCAAGTGGACGCTCGTGAAGATCAAGAAGAGCGAGAAGGACTGGCTGCTCATCAAGGAACGGGATGCCTGGGTGAAGCAGCCCGGCGATCAGTTTTCAGAGGCTTCGGTGCTGTCCGGCCTTACAGTCGACGAGTTGAAAGCGGGTGCGAGCCCCGCCACGAAGCTCCGCGAAGCGCTGGATGACGCCGAAGCGCCCAGGACGCGCGTCGACCCGAAGTCCGTCGACGTCATGCTTGCCGAGCCCGCGGAGGAAGCGTTCACCCGTGAGGGCTGGCTGTTCGAGCTCAAGCTCGATGGCTATCGTCTGCTTGCCAGCAAGTCACACGGCGAAGCACTGCTCCTCACACGAAATGGCAACGACTACACCGGCGCGTTCCCGGAGGTGGCCCGCGCGATCAAAGCCGTGCCCGTGGAGGAGTGTCTCATAGATGGCGAAGTCGTCGTGCTCGACTCCGAGGGCAAGCCGAGCTTTGCGCTCCTGCAGCAACGCGGCCGCCTCACCTCTCCCATCGATGTCAAGCGGGCGGCCGTCGAGCTCCCGGCCACCTTCTTCGCGTTCGACCTGCTGGCGTTCGAGGACTTCGATCTTCGTCCGCTTCCGCTCGCGCGGCGCAAGGACCTCCTTCGCAACACTCTGTCGGCACTCGGTCCTGTGCGCTTTCTCGACCACATCGAACGCGAAGGAGAAGCGCTCCTGCAACAGGTGAGCGCCATGGGCCTCGAGGGAATCATTGCCAAGAAGTCGGACGCGCCATACCGCGGCGGACGCTCGTCACAGTGGATCAAGATCAAGGCTGAGCTGACAGCCGACTTCGTCATCGTCGGCTTCACCAAGCCGAAAGGGAGCCGTGGTAGCCTGGGCGCTCTACAGCTCGCGGATTTTGTGGATGGCGCGCTGGTGTACGCCGGGCGAGTGGGGACCGGATTCAGCGAGTCGCAGCTGAGAGAGGTACTGGCACTTCTCCAGCCGATCACGCGGCGCGACCCGCCGTGCTTCGGACCGATCGTGGCTCCTGCTAACGAGCCGCTGCCGACCGAGCAGATCCCGGATACTTCCAACACGACCTGGACGGAGCCGACACACGTGTGTGAGGTGCGGTTTCGCGAGTGGACGCCGGATGGCCTGTTGCGCCACTCCGCGTTCCTTCGGCTACGAGATGACAAGCGGCCGCACGATTGTGAGCGCCAAGGCCGGATCGCGCCCGTGCCCGCCGGCGTTAGCGGTGCTCCGGCTGCGGCCGAGGATGCGCGACTCGATCCGGGGCAGTCGGTCAACCTTCCCGCACGTCCCAAAGCGCCCGTTCAGAAGACGATCACGTTCTCGAACCTCAGCAAGATCTTCTGGCGCGCCGAGCGCTACACGAAAGGCGATCTCATCGCCTACTATCGCGCCGCATCGCGCTGGATCCTGCCATATCTCAGGAACAGGCCGTTGGTGATGACGCGTTTCCCCGATGGGATCGAGGGGAAATCGTTTTATCAAAAGGATGCGCCGGAATTCGCGCCGGAATGGATTCGTACGACGAGCATCTGGAGCGAGGAAACGCAGCGCGACATCCGCTATTTCGTATGCGACGATGAGGAATCCCTCCTTTACGTCGCGAACCTCGGATCGATTCCGCTGCACATCTGGGCGAGTCGCGTCGGATCACTCGAGCTTCCGGACTGGTGCGTTATCGACCTCGATCCAAAGGAGGCGCCGTTCTCAGGCGTCGTCCGCACGGCCCAAACGCTGCACCGGATCTGCGACTCGATCGGCCTAGCGAACTACGTGAAGACAACAGGGAAGACGGGACTGCACATTCTGCTGCCCCTTGGCCGGCAGCTCACGTATGCGCAGTCGCGAACGTTGGGCGAGCTCCTCGCGCGGGTGGTAATCCGAGAGCTGCGCGATATCGCCACCATCACCAGGCACGTGACGAAGCGCGGCGACAAGGTGTATCTCGACTACCTACAGAACCGGCACGGGCAGCTCATCGTCGCGCCATTCAGTGTACGGCCCTTGCCCGGCGCGACCGTCTCGACGCCGCTCATATGGGACGAGGTGACCGACTCGCTCGATCCGAAGGCGATGACGATCAGGACGGCGATCGACCGGATGGAACGGCTAGGCAGCGACCCTGTGCTGCCGGTGCTGGAACAGAATCCAGACCTCGGAACGGTGCTGGACCAGCTGTCCGCAGTGCTGGGGGGCGACGCCTCGCCCGCCTGAGCCGGCAGACTTGCCACCCTTTCAGGTGGCGAGGAAGTAGCTGTGGCAGGCGCGCGTGATTGTCGCCCAGTCCAACGTAGGTTGCCGTCCATCGAACTGGGCTTCCCAGCATACCTGCTGCAGGAGATCGCCGGCGTAGCAAGGGCGCAGGGGCTGCTTCAGATCGCTCCCGAGATACTCCGTCAGCTGATCGACCAGGGCGGCGTCGAATGGCACCTCGTACCGGCTACACACCCGCCGGAAAATCTCGCGGAATTGCTCGCCCGTGATGAAGTCGAGACGGATTTTGTTGGGGATCCGCCGCAAGAAGGCATCGTCGTTGAGCACCGCCGTCTCGGTCCTGAGCGCAAAGACTGTCGTGGCGTCCAGGTTGGTCGAGAAAACGACGAGTGAGTCAAACGGGATCTCGAACTTCTTGCCGCCCCGCAGTGTGAGGAAATCAATCTTGCGGTCGAGTGGAACGATCCAACGATTGAGGAGCACCTCTGGCGCGACACGCTGACGTCCGAAATCGTCGATTATCAAAACGCCATTGTTCGCCTTCATCTGCAATGGCGCGACGTATAACCCACTGACCGCGTTGAACTGTAAATCGAGCATCTCGATTGTCAGCTCTCCGCCCACGGTCACTCGCGGCCGCTCACACAGGACCCAGCGCCGATCACTCTGTTGCGAAAGGGCCTGGTCGACCCGCTTGTGCACCATCGGGTCGTACACCGTTATGAACTGGCCGTCGACCTCCACCGCGTGGGGGATCCATACGTCGCCGCGATACACGTCAGGAATGTGCTCGGCGATCACTGTCTTGCCCGTCCCGCTCGGGCCGTAGAGCACGATGGAAGTACCCGACAGAATCGCGACGCCCAGCCGCTTCCGCAGCTCTTCGCTGAGCACGAGTGGCTCAAATGCCCGTTCCACATCAGCGGCACAAACGTCCGCCCGACGAACGCTCTGCTCGTGCACGCGAGTTACGTAGTCGCCGAGCGAGACTGGAGCTGTCCCCACGTAATTGTTTGCGGCCAGCAGCTCTTGCGCCCGAACCGAGCCCCGCCCATTGAGCGTGATACGAGGGACGAGTCCGTCGTGAGCGGAGACCTCACACAGACCCCGCTTACGGAGGCGCTGATAGAGATCGTCGATTACCTCGAATCCGAGTCCCATCCTATCGGCCAGGGCGCGAAGATGAAGCTCGTGTTCCATATAAATGGTCTTCAGCGCGAGGTCCTCCAGCACGCTCCGCCGAATTCCGGTGCGTTCAATGGTCGCTGGGGCGGGCAGTGAGTTTTCGGGCTCTTGCATAGCAGGTGAATGACGGTTTGACCCCGACCGGCGCAATTCGGCACGCCGCGGAGGGTCGCCCGAGTCCTCGACCGAGGCGACCACTCAGCGCGGAAACGCTTCCGGAAGACCACCATCGACCGTTATGATGTCTCCGGTCGTGAAACGAAAGCGCTCACTCGCCAGCAACGCGGCGATGTCCGCCACCGCGTCAGGGGAAATGAGGGACACCCCCATCACGTTGCGCTGGCGGTAGGTCTCCAACTGCTCCTTAACGGAGACGTGGCGACTGGCGGCGCGCTCCTCGACGAATCGGAGGAACATTGGCGTGTCGATCTGATCGGCGTTGATGGCATTCACGCGAATTCCGTCGCCGCCCAACTCGACCGCGGCTACGCGCAGCGCCTGCATTAGTGCCGCCTTGCTGCCGCCGTAGGCTGCGGCCTGCCGGCCGGGAGCGAGCGCCGCCTTGGACACCGAGGCGACGATTGAACCTCCCAGCTGCTGACGCCGCATGACAGACGCCGCGGCACCGATCGCCAAGACTGCACCGAGGTAGTGAACCTCGAGCTGCTGCTGGAGATCGTCGCGCCGAATGTCTTGCAACGCCGCGAACCTCGGCGCCCGGCCCGCCGAGTAGAACAAACAATCGAGCCCGCCGAACTCGAAGACCGTCCGCTGGGCCAGGTGCGCCAAGCTCTGGTCGTCACGGACATCCACCCACACGGCGATGGCGCGACCCGCGTACGCCGCCGTTATCTCCGACGCCACCGCATCGGCAGCCGAGCTGTCGAGATCCGCCACGACGACGTGTGCACCCTCTCTTGCGAACCGCAGAGCTGCCGCCTTTCCAATACCACTCCCGCCGCCGATCACGACCGCTATGTGACGGGGGAGCAGAAGTGACGTGCTCTCCCGCGCGTCCTGCTCCTCGATCTTGCGTCGCTCGAGCGGCCAGTGCTCGAACGCGAAAACGTCGGCTTCGGGGATAAACTGGAACGAGTCGATCGCCTCCGCGTTCATGATCGACTCGAGCGCGGCCCGGTAGCAAAGATTCGCCGTCACCGCGCTGCGTTTGTCCCTAGACGCCGTGATCATCCCGAGCCCTGGGGCAAGCACCACCTTGGCCCAATCGTCGAGCGGACGCTCGCCGTCCGCGGCGTGACGCCGGTGGTACTGCTCGTATTCCGCCCGCTGCTGCCAAAGCTGATCACGGACCGAATCGGCGACCCGGTCCGGCGGCGCGGATGGATCGACGGTCAGCCACGCGGGAACCCGCCCGGCACGCAGGATGTGCTCCGGTGTCGCCATCCCTCGACGCACGAGTGCTGGCAGGCGCTCGTCCGCGAGAGTGTTCAGTATGTCGTCGGATTCGTCGAAATGCAGAATCACGCGCCCCATCGAGCCAAGAACGCCACGGACGACCGGCAGCGTTAGCTCCGCAAGACGCCTGCGGTCCTCCGCCGGTGGTATCGGGCGAGACGCCGCGGCCGCCGGCATTGCCCGTCGACGGCGGGTTGTCGACAAATGATCCTCGATACGGTTCACGGCGCTCACCAAGCGCGCGTAGCACTCGCGCGAATCATCACCCCATACGATCAAGCCGTGATGCGCCAGCGCGAGCCCGATCGCGCGAGCCGGAATCCGATCCGCCATGCCGCCCACCATCTGGGCAAGTGGGAATCCCGGGCGCGCGTACGGCACGTATAGGATCTGTCCGGCGAACAGCTCGGCGACGAGGCGCTCCGCCACCGAGTCGCTCACGTTCGTGAGGCTCATTGTCGCGACGTCGTGCGTGTGCGCGATGACGCGGTGAGGTAGCAGCGAGTGAAGCGGAGTTTCCACGCTCGGCGTTGGACCGTTCTCCTGCATGCAGCTCGCCATGAACCGCATCATCTCGGCGTCTGTCATCGCGTCCGCGCTTCGCAGTGCCGCGAGCGCGGGGAGCGACAGCTTTGTGAATCCCTGGCGCCCGATGGTGCGCAGGTCTGTGCCGCTCCCCTTTACGAACAGAGCGTCGCCGACCTTGACCGACGTATTGCCGCCGCCGGGTTGCACGAGGCCGGGCTCTCGCCCGATGAGATTGGAGAGGTACACGAGCTGGTCAAGCTCGTCGGCGCCAGCAGGCGGTCCGCCGGCCCAACGATCCTCGACGCGCGCGGAACGGATTTCACCGGTCATGGCGCCATAAGATGCGGCGCTTGCCGACAACACGCGATCCGCGTCGCGCCGACGCGCTAGCTGAGCACCGTCACCTTGCCGGTCGCAAGCTCATAGTGGCTCGCCACCACGCGCACCGTGCCCTGCGCAACATGCTCGGCGATGACAGGTGACGAGTCGCGTAGCAGCTTCGCTTGAATCTGGGCATTTGCCTTGGTCACGGCTGCCTGGTCCGGTCCGGCCTGGTCGATCGCGGGTCGGATATACCGATACAGAGTGCTGATCTGACCAGGGGCCTCTTTACCCGCGATTGCCGCCTTGACGGCTCCGCACGAGCTATGACCCATCACCATGATGACCTTCGTGCCGAGCGCCGCTACTCCGTACTCCAGACTCGCGATGATCTCGGAGCTAGCAATGTTTCCCGCCACCCGTGCCACGAACAAGTGGCCGATACTCTGATCGAAGACGAACTCCACGGGCACCCGCGAGTCAGCGCAGGAGAGCACGGCAGCGAATGGCTCCTGCTTCTCGACCGTGGCCTGCTTGAGGATCGCAAGATCATCGTTCAGCGAGGTGAGTCGGTTCGCCACGAAGCGCGCGTTGCCGTCCATGAGTCGGGCGAACGCCTGGTCCGGCGTGAGCGAGCTCTGATCCAATGCCACCTTCGGCGCGGTGAGACCGATTTCAAAATCGCCCAGCATCAGGGCTGCCACTCCCATGACGCTGCGCTCGAGAAACGTGCGGCGTGACGCCGACAAGTCGCCATTTGGATCATGCTTGCCCGGTCCTCGCGTCATCACCGCGTGGGTGCGGCAGGGTTACGGTTTGAGTGGTTATCGCTATTACCTGCCGTATACCGCGACGTCGTGAACTGACTGCCTCTTCGCGTTCGTGCCCTTCACAGTGACCGTGAGCATGTTACCGTCCGCGGAAACGACGCGAGTGACGGTTTCAACGACTTTACCGTTCTTTTTTCTCGTGATCGTCGCGCTCAACGGGCTGACCCTCTTCAGTGAAACCGCGTCGTAGTCCGTCTCCCCAGTGACCGGAGAGTCCTTGCCATCGTAGTTGGCTGTGTACTCCGTGGCGATCGGCTTTCCTTGTCCGTCCGCACCTTTGGTCGTGACCTTGATGCCGTCTCCAACTGCCTCATAGGTCAACGTTAGCATTTTCGGCGGCGGACCTGGATCGTATTTCGACTTCGAAAGATCCAACTGCCACGTCCCGAGTACAGGGTCCTTGGCCTGTGCCATCAAGGCCCCGACGGGTCCGAGGAAGGTGAGCGTCGTCCCGAGCAAGATGGTGCGCAAACGTGATTGCATGGCGCTGCTCCTTGGAAGTGCGTAAGGCCGCGCTGCGGGGCACCCGAAACGCCCGAGCGCCGAGCACCATTATACTCAAGGGGCCGCTATTGCGGGATACGCGGCACGATGCACACCAGCCGACTGGAAGACCGCGCCTATATGGAAGGGACCGCTTTAGTCACGGTGCATCGGGCACGCGGCCTGCGGCGACGGTATCCGTATGGAGAGCTACACGGTTGCTCGCTTTCGCAACCGGCGCGAGGCTGGCGAGCGGCTCGCTGCCGCGCTTGGCGAGTACGCCAATCGCCGCGACGTAATTGTATTCGCGCTCCCGCGGGGTGGGGTACCTGTCGGATTCGAGGTCGCGCGGGCACTGCGTGCGCCGCTCGACATATTCGTCGTCCGGAAGCTTGGCCTCCCCGGGCATGAGGAGCTGGCCATGGGCGCGCTTGCGAGCGGCGGCGTACGAGTACTCGATCAGGACTTGATTCGCGCCGCCGGCGTGAGCGAGTACGAGATCGAACGCGTCACGGCCGCAGAGTATGCGGAGCTACAGCGGCGCGAACTGTTGTACCGTGGGGATCGCCCATTCCCAGACCTCGCCGGAAAGACGGTCATTCTCGTCGATGACGGACTTGCCACAGGGGCCACCATGCAGGCCGCGGTCGCGGCCATCCGGGCCAAAGGGCCGGCGCGAGTGATCGTGGCTGTGCCGGTCGCTGCTCCAGACACGTGCAACGCATTTCGCGAGCTCGCTGACGACGTCATATGCGCCATCACGCCGGAGCCGTTCCGCGCGGTGGGAGTCTGGTATGAGGACTTCTCGGAAACCAGCGATGACGAAGTCCGCGAGCTACTCAATCTCGCGCGCGCTACGCAATATCGGGGAAGGCCGCATGCGCAATAGTCTCGTCGGCGCGAGTCTCCGAGACGTGAATGGACACCGGCCGGTCGTGACCCATCAGCCACCGGCGGCCGGCCATTATGAACGCCGCGACAGACAGCGACGGATCGTCGCGCCGCCACTTGAGCCATACGGGCTGCGGAAGCAGATCGCCGTTGACTCGGCTTTCGATGGCGGCGCCGATCACTTCGGCAGCGATTCCCGCCGCGGGATCGGTGGGCGCGAATCCTATAGCGACGTCCACGCGGTGCTTGCGGAGCGCGCGGGACTGATCCACTGAGAGCATTCGCTGTATGTCGACCGTGACGTGCGTGCAGGTCGTGCGAAAGCGCCCGATGATCTTGTCGGCCGTTCGCGATGCCGCCACGGCAAGCCCCACTCGGATATGAGCCTGCTCGGCCTCGGCGATACGGCGCGCCCGGGCAAGTGCGCTGTCACTCATCGCGATGATGGCGCGCGACTCCTCGAGAAACGCGAGTCCCGCGAGCGTCGGGTATGCGCCGCCAGGCACGCGATCGAACAGATTGATCCCGATCTCGCGCTCGAGCGCTACTATTTGTTTGGACAGTGCCTGCTGCGAGATGCCGAAACGGCAGGCGGCCCGTGAAAAGCTGCCTTCCTCAACGACCGCAAGCGCGTGCTGAAGACTGCGAAGGTGCATACGTCGTCCGGTCACCGAGTTGGGACAACGCATGATTATGCGGCGGCCAGGAGGTGCCCGCCAGGCGCACAGACGAGCTCGATTCGTCCGAAGTGGCCGGGGTTCGGTCGCATGAGACATGCTAGGTGACTGATAATTTTCAGAATATCATGTCAGCGGTGTTACCTGAGCCCAAGTCGATCATCAATGAGTTGTGTGGGTATACACCGTGCTTAACCGCCTAGGCTCGCCGCGCGGGCGTGCAATGCTTGAGATCCCGGCGCTGAGAGCAGCTATTGGCGGAGCCACCCGATGATGCCTAGTGGAAATACGAATCCCGGCGACGCTGCGGCCGGCCAGGAGCCCGCGCTGATGAAGGGCGACCGGCCACAGTCCGCGGCCGCCGATCCGGCTTTGTCGTATCACCTCGTGGAGCAACTCGGGGGAACGGCGCTCGAGCCAGTGATATTGGTCGAACGCGCCAACCGCGACAGGCGCAGCGTGATCAAGTTCATGCGCTTACGCAGCGACTCCTCGCTCGAAGAGCTGGCGCAGTTCCGTGCCGCGGCCATCAAGGCGCGGGCGACGCGGAATCCCTACCTCGTGCCGGTATTGGGTTTCGGCTATACAGAAACGGCGATCGCTTATGTAGAGACCGAGTGGATGGACGGAACATCGCTTTCGGACCTGATTGAGGAACGTGGGGCGTTTCCTCTTCCGATCGCGATCCGTGTCGCTCGCCAGGTTGGCGAGGGCGTACGTGCTGGTCACGAGGCCGGTCTCGTTTACGGTGCGATCGATGCCAAGCGAGTCATCATGGCGGGCAATCTAGAGCATGACCCGACCGCTCTACTCCTTCCGTTCGCGATCAGCGATCTGCAAATCGGCCGGCGGGCCACGGGTGCTACGTACACAAGTCCCGAGCGGGCGGCGGACGAGGCACTCGACCGACGGACGGATGTCTACGCCCTTGGCTGCCTGCTGCATCACATGGCGACCGGCGCGCCGCCCGTTGCTGCAGAGCCCTTCGAGCAGATCGTCGCCGAGTTGGACTCGGCCAACACGTCAGGGGTAGCCCCGCACGTGATCGAGCGTGTCGCGCATGTAATAGCCAAGTCGCTCGCGATCTCCCCTGAGCGTCGATTCCAAGAGGTAACCGCATTCTGCAACGCGATACGCCTCGCGCGCGATTCCGAGCCAAAGACCATTCCGCCACCTGTTGTAAGCGCCCCGGCGGTCGCGTCCGGGCCGGCTCCGAGGGGCAAATTGGCCGTGCCGGCGGACGCTCATGCACTCGAGCCGCTCCCCCCGGGGCTCGCGGCGACTTGGGCAGCAAATGCCGCAACTGTGGCCCGCAGCATTGGCCGCACCATGCCGCGCTTCGGGGGCTTCCGGCTGCAAATCGCTCCACGGGTCGTGATCGCTCTCATGGTGTTGGCGCTTTGCGCGGTATCGCTGATACATATGCAGACTCGAAGAGCCGCGAATGCGGCGCCTCCCGCCGCGCCAGCGGCGAAGCCCGAGGGCGGTCCGGAGAGCTACTCAGCGGGGTCAGTAGCGGAATCCCCCGCGGCGTCGCCGGCAATTCCGGACCCGCTCGCGCGACCGGCGGCCCGTCCTGCGCCAGCGCAGTCGCCTGCCGCGGAGGCGCCGACAGTGGCGCCCTTGCCTTCGAAGGCATTTCGGGTACCTACGATTCGCGTGAACGCGCCCGATGCATCCCAGACTGACATCGTCAAAAGGGTCACGGATGCGACCGAGTTTTCCAGCAAGCCCGTAGCCGCCGCCGCGACGGATGGCCTCGGGAGCACATCGGCAATTGGCGACCAGCTGTATTCGGACGCTCTAGTGGACAAGCCGGCGAGGCCGCTGCCCGGCAGCGCATCGCCGCACTATCCGTCCTGGCTGGAGAAAGCCGGCGTCGGAGGCGGGGTGCTTGCGCAGTTCGTCGTCGATACGAATGGTCTCGTCGACCCTGCATCCTTTAAGGTCATCAAGTCATCCGACAACGCTTTCACGAAAGCGGTGAAGGACGCCTTGCCCGGCATGCGCTTCACTCCCGCCGAGGAGGGCGGCCAAAGGGTAAAGGAGCTCGTCGAACTGCCATTCACCTTCGGCGCGCCCAAGTAGCACACTTCGCACACGTCGGCGACCATGCCGCGACTTGACGGGCGCTGGCAGTCGATCGAGCGGAAGCTTCCGCTTCTCATTGCGGCTCTGGTGCTAGGGACCGTCCTCGCATTCTCGTGGGCCACGTACGTTCGCGTCGAGCGGCTGCTGCTTGCCGACACCGTTAGTCGAATGCAAGACAGGTCTGCCACGATTGCGCGCATGATCGAGCAGTCCGCCGACAGTGACAAGGCCCCGTTGGCACGGCTTGCCCGCGATTCGACCGTTAGACAGTTCCTCGTTACTGGTCGCGGTGCGACTGCCTCGCGGGAGGCACTCTAGGCCGGCTTGGCCGGGACGCCGAACGAGCGCGGGCGCATCGAGCTGCGCAACGCCGCTGGCCTGACGGTGCTCGACACGGCGCAGGGAGCCGCGCCGCCTAGCTCTGCTTGGGTCGATCGCGTCATTGCTTTGCGAACGCTTGGAGTTGGCGAGGCGATACTCGGGCCGCTACATGTAGCCGGCGGGGTTGCTTGGGAGCCGCGAAACCAGCGGAGTTCCGCACAGAGCCTCTCATGGGCTTGAGCTACCGCACGACGTATCTGCATGACGGGCGGGCGAAGACATTGGAGGAAGCGATCACCGACCACGCCGGACAGGCGAGCGGGGCGCGCGACCGCTACTACGCGCTGCCGCCCCGAGAGCGCGCGCAGTTGCTCCGCTACCTGAAGACTCTCTACGGCCCCAGGCCGACTCGAGGTGGC
>Ga0102924_1001793_pt1 | contig 24222 bp, 27 predicted proteins | sample PaiPotPPM11metaG_FD_80116 | JGI IMG/M metagenome (GOLD analysis project Ga0102924, IMG submission 80116) | Iron sulfur acid spring bacterial and archeal communities from Banff, Canada, to study Microbial Dark Matter (Phase II) - Paint Pots PPM... ...
CTCGGCGTTCCCTACGCCGATACCTGGAGTTGCTACAAAGGCGAAGACCGCCACTGCGGCCGCTGCGGCACCTGCGTCGAGCGCAAACACGCCTTTCGCGACGCCGGCATCCCCGACCCCACGGACTACGCCGACGCGGCTTATGGCTATGATCTGCGGGTGGAATGATGTGATGTTTGATGCGCGATCAGAGCAGCATGGCGTGGAGAAATGCTCATCCCTACATCTCCTTCCAGTGGCTGGCCCACCAGGCTGCATGAGGCATCCCAGAGGCGTTCATCACCTGAATGAACGCCTGGAGGTCAAAGGCGATACGATGCAACTCCACCTGCAAAGATGTCTTGCTACACTCGACAATGGCATATTCCGCGAAGGCTGGCTGGCGAATGTCACTCAGAGGTGAGACGCGATCCATCGCTAACCCGACGCTCCCTGGATTGAAGACCAGGAGATCTTTGAAGCGGCGAAACATCTGGACGTGCGTGTGTCCTCCGACCATGAGATCCCCCTGGGTTCCTGCAAACGCCTGCTCCAGTTCTTCTTCTGGAGTAGAGGGCAGGATGCGCTCGTTGTACGAACGAGGAGATCCATGGTAGCAAAAGAGCGTTTTTTCGTTGAGCAGAGGATACTCTACGCTGGGCCGAAACGAGCGCAGATAGGCGCGATCAGCGGATGAGAGCTGCCCTGCACACCACAGATCCATCTCCTGCCATCGTTGCCTGCGCAGATCAGGTTGCTCTTTTGGCTCGGGTTGTAAGAGCCAGGCATCCATATTCCCCATGACCACGGGGCAACCAATTTCTCGAATTCGTTTGATCACTTCACAGGGTTGGGGTCCCGTCGAGGCGACATCGCCAAGACAAACCAATTGGGTGATATTCTGGGTTGAGATCTCTGTCAAGACGGCTTCTAGAGCCACATTGTTCCCATGAATATCTGAGATGAGAGCAAGACGCATAGGCTGTTTTCCTCTTGTATGGCGTTCCTCACTCCTATCTGTACCGGGTGAGGCTGTCGGCTCCTACGGGGTAGCCGACGCGGCGGGCGTGACGGTGGGCAGCACGAAGGTGGGCAGCGTGGTAGGCGCTACGGTGATGATTTTGATGTTTTTCGTGACGGTCGGCAGCGTGCTGCCTTCGGAAATGTGGAAGGTGATCGTAGTGGCATCAACGCCTGGTTGGCTCTTGAGATAGTTCAGCGCGCTGGCCTCGCTCATGCCTTCAATGCCGGTGGTGATACTGTGCAGTTGCGTGGCGGAGAACTGATACTGGGCCACGGCTCCGGCTGCCACGGACAGCAAGATGTTGTTGCTGTTATCGACGCCCTCGACAACCGCCGTCCCCACCTGCATGCTTCCTCCCAGCAGGTGGTAGCTGGCTCCCAGCGCCTGCACGGCCTGGGTGAGCATGGTACGCGCCAGCGCTTGCGCGTCGCTGTTCAGGAAGTAATAGAGCTTGCCCTGCTGCCCGTTAATGGTGACGGTCACGTTCTTGCTGGCCGTTCCTACTGGCGGATTGGCCGTGGCGCTCGCCGAGATAAAGGCGATTGAGCCAACCTGCTTCCCGCGCGTGGTCGCCAGTTGCTGCTGCAAATTCTGCGTAATCGCTTTATCCAGCGTCTGCTGCACCTGTGCTGTGAGCGAATCGACGTCGGATTGCGCGACAACTTGCGTGCAATCGAAGACAAACAGGCATTGCTGGCCGGTCGTCGGCCCTGTTTGCGAACCGTTCTGCGTATTGCTCAGGGAGAGCAGCGGGATAGTGTCCGTGCTGACGTTGATTTTGCTCTGCGCCAGGCTGGCCTTCATCTGGAACACCTTTTGCACCACCCGCGCCCGCGGGCCGAAGCTGACATCGGCTGTGACCAGCTTGACCGTCTGGTATTCAAAGAAGAGGATAGCGGCCATCACTAACAGCACAATAACGGCAAAACCAGGGACAATCGCGAAGAGCGGGTTGCGACCATTGCGGCGGCGCGGCGCATTGGGGCCGGTTGTTGCTGTTCCGGTCAGGCGCTTAGCCGTCTCCGCGGTATGATGGATATTGACGGTGGGCGAGGAAAAATCCTTCTCTGGATTGAAGCCGTTATGATCCGCGGACGAAGGCGCCAGTGGGATGTAGCCGCTCTGTTGCAGCACGACGAGTTCTGACTCTGCCTCCAGGCGCTGCATTTGCATTTCGGTAACGGACGCGCTTTGCGCGCTGCTGACGGCCACTGGCGCGAGCTGCGGCGTGATGAGGTACTGATGGGCGTATTCAAAGGCTTTCAGAACCTCGTCAGCCGACCGGAAGCGATCCTCCAGACGCGGCGCGGTACAGCGATTGATGACGTACTCCAACGGTTGGGGAAGCGCGATCGGGCGCTCGGCGGACGGCAAATGGCCTGTCAACATCTGATAGAGGATGACGCCCAACGAGTAAATGTCGTTGCTGGGCGCGGATATGCCCGAAAGGCGCTCCGGGGCCATATACGCCACGGTCCCTATCTCCGTTCCGGCCTGCGTCAGGCGCGGATCGGCGACATGGCCCGCGTCGCTGGCGATGCCGAAGTCAATCAGGCGCACGTAGATTTGTCCCGGCTCCATCTCGTTGTCCAACAGGATGTTGCCCGGCTTGAGGTCGCGGTGGACTACACCGTGTCGATGAATATAGGCCACGGCGCTCAGCAGCGCGCTAAACAACTGGTAAACTTCCGACAGGGACAGTGGCCCGGCTCGCAGGCGCTGGGCCAGCGTGCCGCCACTGACATAAGGCATCACGAAATACAGTTGCCCCTGCTCTTCGTTGAACTCGATCAGCGCGGGGATGTGTTCATGCACCAGCCTGGAATTGACTTCGGCCTCGCGCAAGAAACGCTGGCGAGCCACGGGGTCATGCATCAGGTCAGGACGGATAATCTTCAGCGCCACGAGGCGATCAAACGCTGTGCGCTGGCGCGCGAGATAGACTTCGCCCATGCCGCCCGCGTCAATACGGCTTTCCAGCTCATAATTGCCAATGGAGCGTTTTGGCTGCCCGCCGTGATACGGGCCATGTTGCTCTTTAATTGGGCCGTGTTGCTCTCTCATATCCTATCCCAGGCGTCAAAAAAACGATGTTGATATATCTCCACTCTATAATACGGACGTAGATGGCATTTCATTGCAAAAAACCGCATGTTCTTTTCATTTTCGCAGATCAACATCACCTCTCTCTACCACATGCAGTATAACATCTGACTGGCCCTGGCGCAATAACAGGCCCGCGAGCGGCTCCTGTTGTGGAGTTCAGGTAGGTTTTTCGCGGGCTAAGCCCGCGAAAAACCTACCTGAACTCCTATAAAGCGCCATAGGCGCGACTTTTCAATCGCCCTGAAACTCGTTGTCAAGAAATATCAACCGTTATTGATGAATCGCAACCGGATCATTACACCCTCGCCTGTCTCCGTACCGCGCGCGGCTTTTATAATGGTGGTGTATCACTATTTTCACGAAAGTGGGGGCTGCTTTATGCATAAACACTCTTTACGACGTTCAACCGTTGCCATCCTGTTTTCATGCCTGACGATAGTCGCCGTAAGCGGCGCGTTCCTGTCCTATAGTATCTTGACACACCCGGCAGGAGTTTCCGCCGCCGGGGTATCCAAACCGGGCTATAGCGTCACACGAGGGACGCTGACGCCCGCCGCGGTCGTCAATCCCATGACGTTGACGCTGGACGCCACGCCTGCCTCGACGCTGCCAAAAGGCGCGCGTCCGACCCATGCTAAGGGACACGCGGGAACGATTCCCGCGGCCTCATCGGTACTCGATAGCCAATCAAGGGTACTGGAGAACTTCAACGGCGTGAGCAGCCGTGATAGCGCGAAAGTCAACTTTGGCGCGGAATTCGAGCCACCTGATCAGGGTCTGTGCGTCGGCAACGGCTACGTGGTCGAGCCGGTAAATTCCGCCTATACCATCTACCGCACCAATGGTAGCAAAGTGGCTGGCCCATTCAACGTCAACAAGCTCTATGGCGAAGGCTTCAAGCAGTTCACCAGCGATCCGCGCTGCTTCTATGACAAGGCGACGAACACCTGGTTCGCCACCATTCTCTTTATCAGCGCCAATAGTAAACATGGCCGCACTGATCTGGCCGTCAATCCCACGGGCAATCCGACCACGCCGTGGACGGTCTACCACATCGACGGCACGGATATCAACGACAACGGCTGCCCGTGCTTCGGCGATCAGCCACTGCTGGGCATCGACCAGTACAACATCTATATCAGCACCAACGAGTTCTCAATCTTGGGTCCGCAGTTCAACGGGGCGCAGATTTATGCCCTCCCTAAGTCGCAACTGGTGGCGCTTTCGCACTCCGTCAACGTCGTCCATTTCGGCAACCTGAACATCGGAGGCACCATCGCGGCCTCCGTGCAGCCCGCCCTCACCTACGATACGAACGCCAACGCCGAGTACTTCATGAACTCGCTCGATCCGAATGGCACGTTCGACGACCGCCTCGGCGTCTGGGCCATCACGGATCGGCAAGCTGTCGGCAAAGGCGGTATCCCCATCCTGTCCAATGTGGTCATTTCCTCTGAACCATACGGCATCCCGCCTGCCGCTGAGCAGAAGGGTGCGACGACCACGCTCGACTCCGGCGATGATCGCATGCAACAGACGGAGTTCATCAATCACGAACTGTGGGGCGCGCTCGACACCGCGGTCACAATTCCAGGCGATCCAACATCGCGGGCCGGTATTGCCTGGTTCAACGTGCAGCCCTATCTTGTCGGCAATACCATCCACGGCGCGCTGCTGCGCGGCCAGGGTTACGTGGCCTTAAAAGGCAACTACCTGCTCTACCCGGCCATACAGGTCAGCCCCGAAGGCACTGCCGCCATCATCATGACGCTCACTGGCCCCACGCGCTATCCGAGCGTGGCCTACGCCTTCATGGGCGCGGGCTGGCGGTCGTTCGGCCCCGTCCATCTGCTGGCTCAGGGGAACACGCACTATTCCACCTCTTCCACGCGCTGGGGCGATTATTCGTGGGCTGTCCTCGATCCATCCGGCGAAAATTTCTGGATGGCGACCGAGTACATCCCGCCTAAGAACAGCCAGACTCCTGACGGCGTCTCCAACTGGGGAACGCGCGTGGTCGAGATCAGCGTCGAACAATAAGGATATGTTGCTATGCAAAAATCTGGCATCCCAGACGGGATGCCAGATTTTTGCATGGCTATGGATTATCCCTGCCGCTCCTGATAGGCCGCGACTGCCTTCTCGATGAACTTCCAGTCATCCGCGTAGAATGGCATAGCGATCGCCCTCTGCTCGGCTGGCATTTCATCCAGCTTCGTGTAGTAGCGTTTCAGCCCGGCGGTGATACCTGGATCGCCGTGCGTGAACTCCTCGATCAGCGCCAGGTAGCGACCCGCCCAGGCTTGCGCTTCCGCGCCCGCGGGATCGCTGCCCGCCGCGATGAGGCGGCGCGTCTCGGCAATCACCTCGTTCCACTGCCGCGTGGCGCGCTGCTGATCCTGCTCGCTGAAGTTCGCGCCCCACGCTTGTAGCTTCTGCCGATCTTCCTCGCTATAGGACGCCTTCGATAACTCTTCCATTTGCTTGATCTGCTCTTCGGTCAAGTATTTTTTGCGCCAATCATTCGCTTGTGTCATTTGCATCACCTGGATGACGTGAACGATAGCTTCCCAATCATTTTCATTGCGCTCCAGCACGCCATCCGTCTCGTCGAGGGCGCGGATGATCGTATCGATCTGCGAGCGCCGCTCTTGCAGCATAGCCTTCTGTTGCGCCAGCGACTCGCGCAGCGCGCTGGGGCCGCAGCCCAGGCAGCGCCTGATCTCCTCCAGCGAGAAGCCCAGGAACTTCAGCGCCAGAATCTGTTGCAAGCGCACGACATCGGCGTCCGTGTACAGGCGATAGCCCGACTCGCTGTGCTGCGCGGGACACAGCAGGCCGATGCGATCGTAGTAGCGCAGCGCGCGCACGGAAACCCGCGCTTTGCGCGCGAATTGACCGGTGTGATAAAAGTTTCTGTCCAGGTGTTTCCTCCTTTCTGGAAGGGAGTATAAAGCATGACGTAGCGTCATGGTCAAGCTCCTACGCACCCGCGGTTCTCCATCCTGGCAGGGAAAATCCGCCGGAATCCCGTAGGGGCGTGGGCTTGCCCCGCCCTGGCCTGACAATACACCGTTTTTGGGCGGGGCAAGCCCACGCCCCTACGGGATACGGAGAGCCGCACCCGCCATCGCTGCGCCTGGCGTAACACACTTCTTTCACCTGCTTAAATCTTACGCGCATCCCCTGTGACTACTTGCCATTCAACCGCGCAACCACGGGAGCAAAGTTCTCTAGCTGCCTTTCCTGAACCTGGTAATACGAGATGTCCAGCCGTTCGCGCTGCTCCAGCAGATACTCGACTGCCTGCTCTGTGGTCATCAGGTGCGCTTCTACCGGCATTCCCGGAAAAGCGGGGGCGGCAGCGACCGGGCCATCAATCAATTCAATGCCAAAGTCACCCCGACCCAGTTCCAGGTGTTCAAAGCGCTCACCCGCCGCCTCTCGTATCCAGCCGATCTTCTCCTCTACCGGAGGTACTGGCAGAATGATATCGGCTTCACGCGCCGCAAGGGTCAGCATCCGACGACCTCCACTGCCGATAAGGATGGGAGGATGCGGTTGCTGCACCGGCCTGGGAAGGGGGCGCAGTTCCGCGATGGTATAGTAGTTGCCGGAGAAATTGACGGTTTCGGCGCTAAAGAACTGTTTGATGATGGACAGTCCCTCCGCGAAGCGAGAGACGCGCGTGCCAGCCTGCTCAAAGGGTATGCCAAGTTGTTGGTACTCGTGCGCCCAGTTGCCCGCGCCCAGCCCCAGTTCGACGCGGCCATCGGAGAGTTGATCCAGTGTCGCTATCTCTCTGGCGAGCAGGGCAGGATGGCGATAATCATTGACAAACACGTAGCCGCCGACACGCAGCTTCGTAGTGGCGCTGGCAGCCACCGCGAGTGCAGTCATGGTTGCCAGTGGGGTTCCCAGAACATCCGGCAGCAGAAGAGATGCATAGCCCAGTTCCTCTACGCGCTGTGCCAGCGTAATCCATGCCGAACGGGATGCATACCCGCCTGTGACAACTCCAAAACGAAAGGCTTTTTTCACCAGAATATCCTCCTTTTTTAGTAGCCATAGTGTAGCACACGCTTTTGCGCAATACACTTCTTTCGTTCTGCAAAAATCCTATGCTCACCCCCAAACTGCACAACCCTTTCCACTTTCTCAGGGTTCTGCTAGAATAGTTCTCCGAGTACTTTTTTCACCCGATATTTACAGAAAAAGGAAGCTTTCTATGACCATTGATGCGGCCTTTACCCGCTTTCCCTCCCTCAGCACCAACCGCTTGCACTTACGCCAGATTCAGCCAACAGATGCAGAAGCAATCTTTGCGATCAAGTCCGATCTGGAGGTGACGAGGCGCTATGGGCAGGAGCCTCATCAGTCGCTCGACGACACACACGCGTGGATTCAACGACTCCAGGCTGATTATGAGCGGCGCGAAGCCCTCTTCTGGTGTCTAACGCTCAAAGGCGAAGACATTGTGATCGGCTCATGTACCTTCTGGAATTTCGATCCCAGCTTTCATTGTGCCGAAATCGGCTACGAACTCCAGCAGGCGTATCAGCGCCAGGGCATCATGGCTGAGACGATATCAGCCGTCCTGACCTGCGGGTTTACTGAGCTTGGATTGCATCGGATTGAGGCTAACCCATTGGCTGAAAATACGCCCTCCAGCAGTCTCTTACTCAAGCTGAGCTTCACATATGAAGGCAATTTGCGCCAGCGCCACTTCTTCCGCGGTCATTTTGAAGACCAACTGTATTTTGGCTTGCTCAAAGAGGAATGGCTACAATCCGTGTAATCAGTTTTACATTAGCAGAAAGCTACACCCTGCCGGTGGCTCCCATTGAACGCAATGGCAAACGCTGGTCTTACCGTAGATAAGACGAAAGGTATATACTATGAACATTACCTGATAAGGTAAATCCCGCCGTTGGATTGGAATAGGAGAATTCATCTTTACGATCAGCAGGAAGGGAATGTAGGCATGGCACCTGATGCAAAACCACCTGGGAATGGCAACAAGAAACAGGAAGCTTCACAAACCATTCAGGCTCTTGAGAAGGAAGCGAGATCTTTACGGACATTTTTTATCAGATTTAACAATGACTGGTCTCTGAACCTCGCGGGCATAATCGCCTTCAACCTGCTCCTGGCTATGCTCCCTATCGCTATTGTCCTCATTGCTCTCCTTGGGCTGTTCTTGAGAGTTCCTGGCACACTGGATTACGTTGTGAAAGAGGTTGCAGGAATCTTCCCAGGATTAACTGCGGAACAAAATGCTATCAGTCTGGCTTTTAAGGAACTGAGAGAGGAAACCGGCATTCTCTGGATCCTCGCCATCCTCGTTTCTCTCTTTTTGGGTTCACGTCTCTTTGTTACTCTCGAGGAATGCTTCGCCATTCTTTATCGTGTCCATACGCGACCATTCATCCGCCAAAACATGATAGCGATGGGGATGCTGCTCCTGTTTATCCTCCTCATACCAATCATGGTCTTCGCTTCCACTGGGCCCACCCTGGTGCTGTCTCTTCTGAACCATACGTTGTTGAATGCTCTTCCGAGCAGCGGTATCATCATTCGAGCAGGCGGCGTTCTGAGTAGTTTCCTTGTCGCATTTATCTTATTTGAAGCTATCTATTTGCTTGTCCCTAATCAACACATTAGTTTTCGGAACAGTTGGCGCGGAGCGCTGGCCGCGGCAGTCACCGTAGAGATCTACCTCGAAGTCTTTCCTGTCTACGCAACATACCTTCTTGTTGGTATTAACGGAACGGTAGGTTTCGCCATCATTCTCCTGTTATTCTTCTACTTCTTTGCTATAATCCTCTTAGTAGGAGCCGAGATCAATGCCACCTTTGAGGGAGTACGCCCGCTTCCCGATTACCTTCCTAAGTTCGTCAGCAATATGGCGGCCAGGTTGAATAGCGATCTCCCTGCTGCTGATGCGCAACCGCACCTGGATGCTAAATCCGCTCCGCGGGCTAATGGCATCCCTCGCACTCCTGCTCATGAAGAGACTCCATATTCACAATAAGTGAGACGCACAAAAGAAAAAGGAAAGCTGAGCTGGGGGGTAAAAGGGCATGGATAGGATCTCACCTACCCCATATCGAGAAACTCGATACATGGATAGGATCAGTGTGACTCAGCCGGGTCACAGCGAGATTGCAAACTCAGCTTCCTACTTTCAGTGTACTGCCTGCTCCAACAAGCAAGCGTGCATCGATTAGTGCAGGTATGTCGATGCACGATTTCTCTCCATACTTGCCATCATCATGTTCTTCGCCCTGCTGCTCCCGGCGTTGCCGCGCGCACGGCCTGGAGGAGCGCATTTCCATCGGCCTCGTATTATTGTGGATGCTGGCCGTCGCCTTTCGACTGCGCTTTTTCCCGGCAAAAGCATAACAAAACCGCCGCGAGGGCAATTCCGCGTGGCGGTTTGGCTCTATTTACACCATATCCGGTGGAACCGTGTAGCTGCGCAATTCATTGCGCCAGTCGCCTCGGCAGAAGTCTCGATACTGGCGCAATCAATTGCGCAGCTACAGGCGTTATCGTCAGTGTTTAACAGGATTGGATATTACACGCGCCTGGAACCGGGCCTCATACGCGGCAACAGGATGAAGCCGAGGACCAGGCCAGCGGCCAGGCCGCCGATGTGATCCTGGATGCCGATGCCGGGCGACGAGAAGTCGAAGGCGAAGTTGAGTACGAGCCAGAACAGCCAGTTCATGATCGCGCCCGTCCCCGCCGGGCCAAGCGCGCGGCGATTGAGCAAAAAGAACACGCCCAGCGCGCCGAAGACGCCGAAAATCGCGCCCGACGCCCCTGCCGCGAGGGTATTCGGTGGTGCGGCGAAGTAGGTGACGACGCCGCCAACAAGGCCGGAGAGCAGGTAGATCGTCAGGTAGCGCCACTTGCCGTAAAACATCTCCACGATCGTGCCGATGAAGAAGAGCGAGAGCATGTTCAGACCGATATGCAGGATATTGAAGTGTACCCACATGGCGGTGAAGATCAGCCAGACCTGGCCCTGAGCGACGTATTGGTTGACCTGTGCGCCGAATTCGACCAGGACATTTGTTGAGATTTCGCCGAGCGATCCCACTCCGGCGCCGCTGGTGAGCGAAACAACGATCATCACCAGGTAGACGATGACGTTGATGGCGATGATGGTGAACGTTACGATGCGCGGACGCTGGCTGAGAGCGAAGCGCGTGCGCACCATCCGGCGCTGCATGGGATTGGGGCGCGACCACGTCGGTACGGCCTCGCGCTGCGCGTTGCCTTCATTGGTTCCTGTACCCGGCGGTGGAACGGCGACAGCATCCTGGCCCGATTGTACACCGTTCACTGGCAGCGCGGGCGGCACTCCATAGCCGAGGCTGGGCGGCTGCTCGATGGGCGGGAATGCTCCCTCGAAGCGTCCGCCATACGAGAGGCGCGCCGCCCGCGCCCGCGCCAGGCCGCCGTCGTAATCCTGTCCCCTGGCGCGCAGCAGGTAGCCGCGCAGCGCGTGGGCGTAGGGATCGGTCGGGTCGATGGCAATGGCGGCATCGACGTTTTGCGCCGCACGGTCATAACGGCGATCCAGCGTGTCGAGCAGCGCCTGCGCCAGTGAACTGGCGTAACCGCCATCCGGTTGCAGCTCCTGCACTTTTTTGCAGGCCATGTGGACCACGCCATACGAGTGCAGGGCGAGATTGGCCTCGGCCAGGCCCAGGTGGATCAGGGGGTTATCCGGCTCCTGCTGCGCCGCGTGGGCATAGGCGATAGCGGCATCGCGTGGTTGTCCCTGCGCCAGGGCTTGTCTGCCACGCTCGATATAAGTTTGTGTATCTGTTTGTGCTTCCAACGATCTATCCTCCGACAAAATGTAGCGCAATGATGGCAAGGATCACCGTGCCGACTACCGCCGCGATTGCCAGGGGCCAGCGGCGAGAAAGACTCTGCATATCTAGTAACGTATGATCAGGAGTGATGGTATAATACGGCGCGAACCACCAGCCGAGCAGGCAACCGCTCAGCAAACCACCGAGATGAGCATAGTTATCAATATCCGCTATGAATAATCCTATACACAAATTGACCGCGATGACAAGGGCAATCCAGATCAACGAGGGAATGCCGCCGCCCCGGAAGGCGCGCCGGTGCATCAGCACAAAGATTGTGTACGCGCCCACCAGCCCGAAGATCGCTCCCGACGCGCCAACGCTGATATCTTGGGGCGAAAGGGCGAAGCTGGCGATAATGCTCACCACGCCGGTCAAAATATAAATGAGCAGGAAGCGCGCGTGTCCCATAATACGCTCTAACACGATGCCCAGTACGGCAAAGTTGAGCATGTTCAGACCGATATGCAGCAAATTGGCGTGCAAGAAGATCGGCGTCACGAAACGCCAGTACTGCCCCTGCTGGATCAGCGCGTTCTCCTTCGCGCCATACATAATCAGCACGTTCGCCAGCGTGTTCTGATTTTGAATGTTGATGGCATTATTCCAGATATTGACGAGGATAGCGGAGAAACCCTGCGCGCCGGAGGCCAGCGCGACCTGCGAAGCGGTAAAACACCAGATGCCGACGGTGACAACAGTAATTACCCACGTTGCCCACGAGACGCGCCCCAGCCCGCGCAGCGTGCGATGCCTGCTCATGGCCGCCTGATAGCTGATCTCTGCGCGTAATTTCGGCGAACTTAGCTCGTTGTCAGTCTGCATAGTCCTCATCTATTTATCTACGTTTGAAAGGGTGTGCGCGTTACGAAGCATGACGATAAAGTTCCAGAGAAGAGGAAAGAGCGTTCAGAGCAACCGCGAAGGTTGCTCTGAACGCTCTTTCCTCTTCTCCAGGAACCGCGCACTTTTATGCGCGGTAATAGCGGCGGCGGCGATGCCAGGCCCGGTACGTGATCAGATGCCAGATGGCAACGAGGATGATCGCGCCAATCAAGGCTCTGATAATCGGCACACCCTGAATGTAGATGTCGCCGACGCCGGATATGATGATCACGTTCGTCAACAGCCACACGCCTATCAGCGCGGCGATGATGGCCCCGATAATACCCAACGGCAGACGCCATCCAACGATGAATTCGGCGACGATGCCGACGATGGCCGCGACAATCAGGTAGATGATGAAACCTAAACCGATGGTGAAAACGTTACTACCAATCTTAATGGTAATTCCGCTGGCGAGAACGGTACTGAACGCTAACATAGTGTTTTACTCCTTTGCATTGCTCCCAGCGCAGTTCGGCAAGAACGCTGAACCATGCGTCCTGGGAACCCTGGCATCCCAGGGATGCCGCTACATAATTATTTGTTTCGAGAATAAAAACATGTGCTTACTTCTTAAATACCCCGAATAGGCACAAAGGGCAAGTCAACAATAAAAAGTCTCAGCGTATCTTCAGGGGATTCTCAGGTTTCTAAGCATCAAAACTTTGCTGACCGCTCGATCTTTGTACTTCAGAGATGAAGTAGAGATTTCTTCACCAGAGAAGCGGTTTCTGGGCCAAATTCCGCTAATTTGCAATTGATCTCGTTACTTCGTAGCCATCTCTCTACTGTTAAATAGAAAGAGTAATGGAACGTCCCATTATTCACGCATACACCAAAGTATGCCCGAAGGAGACAGGCACATGAGTCAGAAAAAAAGGCCAGGGATCATGCTGTTGATTGCGGCAGTTGTCGTGCTGGCAGGCGGCGGCGTTGCGCTGTTGCTCGGCCATATGAAAACAGGCGGTGGCCTCATCGCGTTAGGCGTCATCGTTGTAGTTGTTGGTCTGGTAACCTTCTTCTCGCGTTCTTCCGTCAAAGTTGAACTGCCCAGCAAAGAATGGATGTGAGGCCATAGCCCGATACCCCCAACAAGCAGGAGAGGCGGTGAAATGTACTTCACCGTCTCTCCTGCTTTCATCAACTGATACCCCTCGCAATCGTCTACATCTTGTCTGTTTCAAACGTGCTATAATCATTGCAGACCACTATCTCTTGATAAAGGGGTTCGATATGAAAGGTTTGGTTCGAAAGGCGCTCATTATTGGCGGCATCGTGCTGGTTTTGATGATTGCCGGCTTCGTCATCGCCGCTATCTTCAACGTCTTGCTGTCAGTTCTCTATGTCGTTTTGATCATCCTGGCCGCGCTCTCGATCATCTCGACGATTTACCTGATCTATGCCGTGCGGACACTCGTGCAGGCCATTGTGACGGTGCGCAACGAGATGAAGCCGTTGGTGGCGTCGGTGCAAGAAACCGTGGGCGTGGTCAAGGAGACGGCCAGCACGGCGAAGGAGACCGTCACGGTCCTTGGCAGCACCGCGAAGCTGACCAGCGAATTTGGCATCGCCCCTGGCGTGCGCACCGTGTCGGCGCTGCTTGCCGCTCAACAGATGCTGCGCGTATTCGCGGGCAAGGGCCGCGTCAAGAGCCGCTACGAAGCGCGGCGCAAGCGGCAAGCCGAGGCCGTGGCCCAGGCAGGAGGCGAGTAACATGTATGTGCTGCTTGCGAGCGCTCCCCTGGCAATGGCAGGCCAGTTAGCGGCAATCATCTTGCTGCTCTTCCTGCTGGTGAACATTCTGGTTGGGTTGGCGCTGGCTTTCGTGCTGCTATTTGGCCTCGCGTGGGTGCGCGAGAAGGCCGCGCTCGTGAAGAAGCTCAGGCCCGTGGTGGATAGTGTCAACATTACCTCTGTAGCTGCTATCAAGGGAGAAGAACCTGCGCCAATCGGGAATGAGACAAAGACCGAGAAAATAGCTCACGCCGCCGCGCTCGTTCCGGCATACGCCCATAGCGTCGAGCAGAAAGTCGAACACGGCAGCGACCGCGTGGCTGGAGTCGTCATCGAGTTCCGCGCTCGCACCGTCATGGTCACAGGCACGCTCAAGGCGCTTTTCTTGCCCGGTCTCGACAATCGCCAACGTCCGCGGCTGCCCGCCTGGCAGGAAGTACCAGCTCTCGAAGCGGAGCCTGGCATCGATAACGCGGCAGCGTCGATCACAACGCCGCCAGCGATCAAGTCTATCGCCGCGCCTGCCAACTCCGGTCAGCCTGTCTCCGCCGCGAATGCCCCGCGCGACTAAGCTATGATCGCTTACGCACGGCAGTTCGCGCGTTTCCAGCGCAATGCCCGTCTGTACCTTGTCAGCAACGCGCTGAGCGGGGTCACGACGGGTATTCTCTTGCTGCTCTACAACCTCTATCTTGCCTCCCTCGGTTACAACGCGGATTTCATCGGGCTGGTCTTGTTCGTCGGCGCTATTGGCGGAGGACTGGCAATCTTCCCGGCGGGCTATTGCATCGATCGCTTTCGCGGCAAACCCATCCTGATCTGGTCAAATCTGCTCATCGGCGGCGCGGGCGCGGGGCAGATTCTCTTCCGCCAGCCTGTCCCGCTCCTGCTGAGCGCGTTCATCGCCGGTATCGGCGTCGCCTTCACCCTCGTCATCAACGCCCCATTTCTCACCAGGAACAGTTCCCCGGATGAACGTCCGCACCTGTTCAGCCTGAACCTTGTTCTCAGCCTCGTCACTATCGTCCTCGGCAAGTTGATCGGCGGCGTCATGCCCGTCCTCTTCATGCATACGCCCTGGCTAATGGCCCCTTTGCCCACCGGATTCGGCGGGGCGCTGGCCGCACAGCCAGCGCCCCGCGCCTATCAATTAGCGTTGCTCGTCGCGGGAACGATTGCCGCGCCCAGCTTCATCCCGTTTTTTCTGATGCGAGAAGACAAACCGGGGCGTCGGCAGACAGAGCAGGACATGTCCGAGGCAATCGCGGCTTCCACACCGTTCATGATGTTCAGGGCAACCGCGAAGGTTGCCCTGAACACTCTGCGCGCTCCGCGTACCATCATCCGCAGTCCATTGTTTTTGCTGACGCTGGTACAGGCGCTGATCGGCTTTGGCGCGGGATTGTTCATCCCGTACTTCAACCTCTATTTTGTGCAGCATCTCCACCTGTCCCCGGCGCTGTTCGGCCTGATCGACGGCGCGGCAACGGCTACCACCGCCCTGTTCACGCTGGCCGCGCCCTGGCTGGCCGCGCGCGTGGGCCGGGTGCGCTCAATTGCGATGACGGAGTTGACGAGCGTGCCGCTCATGCTCACCATTGGCCTGGTCCCCATATTGCCCCTCATCGCGCCGCTCTACCTGCTGCGACAAGGCTTTATGGATATGTCCAACGGCGTCTTGCAGGTCTTCTCAATGGAGGCTGTGCCGCGGCAGCGGCGCGGCGTGGCAAATAGCAGCTACCAGGCAGGCTTCCAGGTAGCGAACGCGCTCTCTGCTCCGCTCGGCGGCCTGATTATCACCTACGTGGGCTATGCGCCGATTTTCGTCGTTGCCGCCGTCTGTTATCTATCGGCAATCACGACGCTGTGGGGCAATTTTGGGCATAAACAGGAATAAGGCAACAACCACGCGGTTGTTGCCCTATCCATGTTTATTCCTTGCGTTTTTATGCCTCTGCTTCTGCTTCTGCTTCTTGCCCTTCTTTGTTGAAGATTCTGATGAAGATGATCGTCAACTCGTACAGGAAGGACATCGCAACGCCCAGAAAGATGGGGCTGTATGGGTCAGCGCCCGGCGTCAAGAACGTCGCGGCAATCCACATGCCGATATGCGCTGGTACGCGCTTCTTGCGCAGCGTCCTTGCTGTCACGAGACCAATCTTCGACAGGAAGGTCAGCACCAGAGGAATCTCGAAGACGATCCCAAAGGCCAGCATAAAGAAGGCCACGAAGGTGAAGTAACTGCCCGCCGAGATCAGCTCGGTGAAATTGCTGGCGGCGAACGTAATCAGCCACTCTACCGGGTAACGGATGACGATGTAGCCCAGGGCCACGCCAGCCACGAAAAGCCCGATGCCGATGAAGATGAAAGGAACGGCGTATTTCTTCTCCTTCTCGTACAGGCCGGGCGCGATAAACGCCCACAGCTGGTAGAGAACAAAGGGCAAGGCCAGGATAAAGCCTGCCGCGATGGAGATCAAAAGAAACGTCGTAAAGCCTTCCATGATGCCGGTGACGATCAGCTTGCCTCCGAAGACATCCGCCTGTTTGGTAGGCAGGGGAAGCTCCAGGAACCAGACGACATATTGCCGGAAGACGAAGGCGATGATACTCGTCACGACAATAGCCGCGACCGCTTTGATGATGCGCCAGCGTAGTTCTTCCAGGTGTTCGACCAGCGTCATGGACGAGCCGTTATTTGGGTCTTCGTCATCATCGCTGAAAAATGGGGCCAGGATGTCCGGCTCATCCAGTCTGTTTGTTGCCATATATTACTCCAGGCAAGGTATCAGGCGCACGCGCTACTCAACGGGGATTTCCGCTTTGCTGACCTCGCTATTGACTACTTCCGGCGCGACCTCGCTGTGCGCCAGGAGCGACGGCGCATCTTGCTTGGGCAAAGCTTCAGGCTCGAGGGCTTTCAGATCAAGCTCTTTTTCGGGCTTTGACTGTGACATTTCGCTCATGCCTTCCCTGAACTGCTTGATGGTTCTTCCAACGGACGATCCCATCTCAGGCAGTTTCTTCGGGCCGAAGATCAGGAGCGCGATTACAAGAATAACGATCAATTCCGGCATATGCAATCCAAACATGGCTGGTATCCTTTCTGCTTGTGCAGTTATGGGTTAGATATCCACAAGGGGTATCTCTACATTTGTTGGGTTAGATACCCACAAGGGGTATCTCTACATTTCGGAAATTTTCTCCGGCGCGGGCAAAGGGGCGACTTCTTTGAGTTGCTCTTTTGGCTCGTGCAGGCCACTTTTGAAGGCGGTGATGCTCTTGCCCAGCGCTGAGCCGATTTCCGGCAGTTTCTTCGGGCCAAAGAGCAAGAGAATGACGCCGAACACGATGATCAATTCGGGCCAATGAAATCCTAACATATGCGATCATCCTTTCATACTACGAGCGGGCGGGCCGCGTGACCGGCGCATCCTGAACGATTAAGGTTGTTTCGAGCTTCTGCAAGCTTTCCGCGCCCATGCTTAACAGGCCGGCGCCAGCGTTGCTCGCGCCTCGCAGGGCAAAGCGGAAGGCTTCACGCCTGCTGATACGCTGCTGCTGGAGACGCTTGTGTTGCGCTTCACGTTGCAGGGCCATGTTATTGCGGCGCAGCGCGGCCAATAAGCGCTGATCAAGGCCATCAGGGACAGGCGCAGCCTCGCCATAATAGCGCTGCAACAGAGTCTCGATCGGGTCATTCGGCATAAATCCTCCCGTTCAATGAGGAAGATGCACCAGCTTCAGGTGCCGGGCGATAGTCGTATGCTCTGCGTTACGACTTTCTAGACGATGTTCGTGGATAGACTGTTTGTCGCTCTGCTCCGGCGGCACATCCGTATTTATGACGGGCGCGCCCCGATCGCCGCTCTCCAGCGCGTAGAACTGCTGGAACTGCTTGCGCGCGCGCGTCAAACGCTGGCGCACCGCGGCCTCTTGCAGATCGAGCATGACCGCGATCTCGCGCGTCGAGAAAGCGCCGTTGATCGACAAGATCAGGCACTCGCGCAGCGCAGCGGGCAGGCGCGCCAGGGTGCGGCGCACTGCATCCCGTTCGGCGACAAGTTCCGCCGGGTCGGCGCTGGCATTCGCCCCGAATCCGGCAGGTTGCAGCGGAGCCGGGCGTTCGCCCAACAATTCTTCGTCGGCGGCTCGTTGTTCAACGCTGGCTCGCTCGGACAGGCGCGAAAAGGGAATGAAGCGGAAAATACCGCGCCGACGATGCTGCATTCGCACCGTGTTGACGGCGATACGCAGCAGCCACGCTCTTTCATGAAACTGCTCGCCACTGGAGGCGCGAGCAGCGTCAATGCCTTTGAACGCCTGCTGGAACGTATCCTGCGTCATATCCTGGCTCTCTTCCCAATCGCCGGTCATCCCATAGATTGTATGGAACACGAGCCGGTCATATTTTCGAATGAGTTCTTCTACCGCTTGAGCAGCAGACAGTTGATCCACGTTACTACTCTTTTGTTCGCGTCTTCAAAACGCTGTACTAAAGAAGATGCACGAGAGAGAGGATTTGTGACAAGCAATTTTTTGAACCTGATCGCATAAAAATACGGGAGGAAAAAGAAAAACCTGGCATCTGATCAGGACGCGCTTGCGCCTGCCACGCGATAAAATATCAGACATGCGTATCAAACGGCGATGTCGCGGTGTGGCAATGCGCAGCGGAACGGCCTGGATGCCAGGTTGAGATTAGTGCAAGTGTTCTTCTATATAATCCTGGGCTTCTTGCACAGTGGTAATCTTTTCCGCGTCCTCGTCCGAGATCTGGAGTTTGAATTCCTCTTCGAGGGACATGATCAACTCCACCAGGTCGAGAGAGTCCGCGTTCAGATCCTCAACGAAAGAAGCGCTGGGAACGACTTCGTTTTCGTCAACGCCGAGCTGGTCAACGACAATTTTTTTGAGCCGTTCAGAAATGCTAGCCATTATTTCACCTCGCTTTCAGCTTTTAGGGTAGGCGGCTGGTGCGCCCGATTAAATATCGTGCCGAGGACGCCATTGACGAAGCGACTGGCAGTATCGCTGCCAAATTGTTTGGCAAGCTCTACGGCTTCGTTGATAGCGGCCTTAGCCGGGACAGTAGTATTGAACAGAATCTCGTAGATCGCGAGCCGTAAGATATTTTTATCGATGCGGGCCATCTGCTGCAGCGGCCATTCAGGGGCCGCGCTCTGGATGTGCGCGTCGATGTCGGCAAGGTGGTCACAGACGCCTATCACCAGCTCGCTGGCATATTCTATCACCTTTGGCGGTAGATGGCGCTCCTCCCTGTGGCGCTCTAACACTTCCACCGGCGGGTGGTGCGCGATATCATATTCATAAAGCGTTTGCAGAGCGACCATTCGCGCCTGTCTGCGAATTCCTATCGGCATGGTGTCCTCGATGAGTTTGTAGCTATGCGCGCGAAATCGGCCATTCCCCGTCCATAGCGCCGGATACTCTCTGGCAATCTATTATGCAACATCTTGAATGTAGACATTAACCTCGCGCACCCGCATTCCAACCATGTGTTCGATAGCGGCGGCAACCTCTTGCTGGACGGCGGTGCCAACGCCGACGACACTGACATCATGCGCGACAACCAGGTACAGATCCGCGGTGACGCTGCCCTCCTTGATAGACAATGCCACACCTCGCTGCGGCAGCGGCCGCCCCGCGCTGCGCGGCCACCGCTCGTTGCTCTCAGCCACTGCCACGACACCGGGAATTTGCAGCGTGGCGTTGATCACGATGGTCAGCAGCACTTGCCGGGCCACGCGCACCACTCCCAACGTATCAGCAGCCATCGCCAACTCCCTCCCGGCAGTTGAGCGACAACGCCTTCTTCCAATCGATAGAGCGCGCCTGGTCAATCATGATCTGTGCAACCTCTTGTGTCTTACTGCAAAGATATGCGCTTTTCGCGCCAATGTCAAGTAGGAGCGCCAAATCATTGCGTAGGGGCCAGATTTATCGCGCCCGCCACCCTCGCGCCTCCGTTTAGTGCGACCCTATGTATGCGTAGGGGCCAGATTTATCGCGCCCGCCACCCTCATTAGTACTACGTTCCCTCACGCCCACCGGTTACGGTATTATAGTTCATCCATCACATGCATTTCACGTACCGTTGCTACGGCTTTGCTAATATCGGCTTCATCGCTGACATTTAGCGTGGTGACACCTCTCGCAATGCGTTTGATCATCCCCGTCAGCGCCTGCCCTGGCCCGATCTCGATAAAGACCGTTACGCCAGCCTGGACAAGATACTCAATCGTGCGCGTCCACTGCACTGAAGTTGCGATCTGCTGCGCCAGTTCGTCGCGGATGGCCTGCGCCTCCCGCAGTGGCGCGGCGCTGATATTACTAACAACTGGCAGGCGGGCGTCTCGTATGGCAGTTGTCGCAATCATCCTCGCCAATCCCTCGGCGGCCGGCTGCATCACCGGCGAATGGAACGCGCCGCTGACGGCCAGGGGAATCACGCGCCTCGCGCCCCGCTCTTTTGCCAATTCCATTGCGCGCTGCAAGGCCAGATTTTCACCGGAAATGACGATCTGCCCCGGCGCGTTAAAATTGGCGACGATCACTTTGCCAGCGCCCGCGTGTATGGGCCGGTCAACGAGGTTTCCGCGCGCCGCGGCGTTCAGCGTCAACTCCGTCGCCTCCCGGCAAACTTCCTGCAAGGCATCCTCGTCCATGCCGATCACTGCCGCCATGCCACCGGGGCAGATCGTCCCTTCGTGATGCATCAAGCGGCCGCGCTCGCGCACGAGGCGTATCGCGTCGGTGAGATCGATGGCTTCAGCGGCAACCAGCGCGGAATATTCGCCGACGCTGTGACCGGCGCAGTAGGCGGGAGTAAGCGGCGAGGTCAAAGACGAGTGGCTGGCGTCGTCTGCAAGGGCCGCTTGCAGCGCGGCCAGCAGCGCGAGGCTGACCGTCACGATGGCTGGCTGAGCATTGACGGTTTCGCGCAACAACTCTTCCGGTCCCTGGAAGCAGAGATCGGTAAGCGGGAAGCCCAACGCCTGATCGACTGTGGCAAAGATGCCGCGCGCCGCCGGGAACGCATCGTAGATATCCGCTCCCATGCCGACCGCCTGGCTGCCTTGCCCAGGGAAAACAAAGGCGATTTGTGCCGTCATACAAGATACTCTTTACACATGACACGCCACAGAAAGAAACGGCTGGTCGTTCAACAGATCAACCATGCCGCCTTTCATGCTATTGTTTCTTTGCCTTAGGGTAAAAGACCTGCCGACCGCGATAGGTGCCGCAGTGGGGGCAAGCGTGATGAGTCAGACGCGGCTTCTTGCACTGCGGGCAGATCCTCAGCGACGGCAACTCCAGGTGGATGTGCGAGCGCCGCTCGCCTTTGCGCGCGTGCGATGTTCGTTGTTTGGGTAACGCTCCCATCGGTTTTCCTCTCCTTAGTCCGACACCCACAAGGGATGTCGTTTGTTTAGCCCGACACCCACAAGGGATGTCGCTACATATTCTATAGGATGCAATAGGACATTTGGGCGCGGTAAATCTGGCCCTTACAAGTCCTGCAACAATTCTTTCAAAATGTTAAAACGCGCATCTTCTTCCGGTTGGCACGAGCAAGGGCCAAGATTAAGATCATGGCCGCACTGAGGACACAGCCCGGCGCAATCTTCCCGGCAGATCGGTATCATCGGTATCTCAAGCAAGACTCGTTGGCGTATCGCCTCGGTCAGATCGACCTGGTGATGATCGTCAATGGCGAAGACATCTTCTTCCTCGATTGGCGGCAATGCCACGCCCGTGATGATATCGATGGTCGGCTGGAACCGCTCCATAAAGGTCACATGAATTGGCTGCTGGAACTTGTTCAAGCAGCGATTACAGATAAACTCCAGTGTGAGATCCACCCACCCGTCAGCCAGTATTCCTTGATTCAGACGACGCAGCCGCACATGTCCCTCTATCGGGCCGATCAGCTTGAGGTCTTTATCGATCTGGACATCCTCTTCATGGATATCGGCTGACAGTGATGCTCCGACAGAGGCTTTCATGAGCTGCGCCACATTGTAAAGCATAGTCATCTGTTCCTTTCCGTTATCATCCCAGGCGGGACGTCGCGGCTTCTCCGTTACATGTGCAGCCTGATTGAAAATAAAGCCTGTTTGCGGTGCTTGTACATTATAGTCAGGACAGGTCAGCCTGTCAAGTCTTCAGGCAGCGCCTATTACCCACTGCCCAATTGTCCTTGCCAACCCCTCATCATTGGCCGGAGAGCAAGGGCGGGGCAAGCCCACGCCCCTACGGATAGCTGTGTGGGCCGCCTGTCGTATCATTCGCCAGGGACGCGCGGCGGGGGATAGGACTGGGTCGCCGCGGCGCGCCCGCGTCCGCAGGCTGCTCGAATACCTCCTCCTCAACGCCTTCCTCCTCTTCCTCGCTGCCATCCTCCCCGGCTACCTGGAAGCTTTCCAGCCCCTTTTCAATGCTCAGAATACTGCGGCTCACTTCCATTTCGACGTTGGTCAGGTGATCGCGCAGGTTACTCAACGTTTCCACTACATACCCGTCGGCATCAATTTTGAGTTGTTCGCCCTTCTCCTCCGCTTTGCGCGCCACATCGTGCGCCCTCTCTTCGGCCTGTCGCAGCATATCTTGCGAACGCGCCTCGGCAGCGCGCAGCAAGCCCTGCTGATTCATGGCGCGCTCGGTCTCTTCGCGCGCCTTCGCCAGCAGCGCGGAGGCATCGGCCTGCGCCTGCGCCAGAATGCGCTCTTTGTCCTGAATGACGCGGCGCGCCTGCTTGATCTCATCGGGAATGGAGGTACGCATCTGATCCACGATATTCAGAATATCCGCTTCTTTGACGATGACCTGGTTGACCAACGGCATACGGCGGCTGCTGGCAATCAAGTTCTCCAGGCGATCAACAAGATAGAGTATGTCCATACCTGGCTCCTTTCCCGCTCACGCCGCTTCTCACACTGGCGGAAAACGGCTCTGCTACACGTTCAGCTTGCGATGCAACGCCCGGCTCACGGCGGCGGGCAACATGTCGGTCACATCACCGCCCAGCCGGGCCACTTCCTTCAGCAGCGATGAACTGACAAAAAGCTGTTCCAGATCGGTCAGCAGGCAGACGGTCTCGATGCCGGGTACGAGCTTGCGATTCATCAGCCCCTGTTGAAATTCAGCCTCGAAGTCATTGGGCGAGCGCAGCCCTTTGATAATCACCTGCCCACCGACCGACTGCACATATTTAACAGTCAAAACGCTATATTTGTCCACGCGCACGTTCGCCAAATGCTCGGCCTCGATCACTTCTTGCCAGAGCGTCATGCGCTCATCGACCGTAAATAACAGGTTTTTGTCGGGAATGGCATAAACGGCGACTATTAAGGTATCAAAAAGCCGGGCCGCTCGCTGCGCGATATCCAGATGCCCATTCGTCAACGGATCAAAACTGCCCGGATAGACCGCGATTCGTCCCTGCTTGTCCTCGTTGCTCACGCGCGCTCCCCTTTGTTGAAAAAGACGTCGTTTCAATTCACAGTACCCCTCGTCGTCAATGGGGCTTGTTGACATTAAAACATATCAACGCCTATTCGGCAATAGCGTCCCTTTCGTTACTAATAAAAAATGGGAACCGTGGTGAGCGCAAAGCTTTGCGCTCACCACGGTTCCCATTTTTTATTAGTAACAGGCGGGAAAATCCCGCGTTTTTATGGTATAGTATAGATGTATGATGTATCGTCGCAACGAGTAGCGCATGGGCCGGGCTAGAGGAGGAAGCCACGGTTGACGAGGTGGAGGCTGTTCGGAACAATCAGCGGGGAGCCTCCAGGGCATCGTTACTGCCCTGAAAAGAGAGCGGACAAAACCAATCGGCAACGCTTGGCACAATACGCCCTCGGTGACGTAGGAATGCAATGGTGAGCTTAACTTCATCATTGCATCCATCGGCCTTCGTGACCGTTTCCAGATCGATCACAGAAAGGATCACCCGACCTATGTGCGGAATCACCGGCTACGTCGGTTCGCAAGGAACCGACGTTACTTCTATATTGCTTGAAAGCCTCGCTAAACTCGAATATCGCGGCTACGACTCCGCGGGCATCGCCGTTTTAACCTCGACCGGTTCGCTAGAAGTACACCGCCGCGCCGGCAAAATCGCCAATCTCGTCGCCAACGTCGAGAACGGCGCGCGCCCACACGATGGCACGCTCGGCATCGGCCACACGCGCTGGGCTACGCATGGCCGCCCTAGCGACGCCAACGCGCATCCGCATCCCGACTGCACCGGCGTCCTCGCCGTCGTGCATAACGGCATCATCGAAAACTATGCCGCGCTGCGCGATGAACTTGTCAGCCAGGGACACACGTTCCGCTCCGAAACCGATACTGAAGTGTTGTCGCACCTCGTCGAACGCGCTTACTTCGGCGCGGCCAACCACGATCTTGAGCAGGCGGTGCGCCTGGCTCTGCGCGCAGTGATCGGCTCCTACGCCATCGCCGTCGTCAGCAAAGAGCAGCCCGATCTGCTGATCGGCGCGCGCCTCGGCGGCGGCCCGCTCATCGTCGGCCTGGGCGAACATGAGCAGTTCCTGTCCTCGGATATTCCCGCCC
>Ga0102924_1001795_pt1 | contig 24218 bp, 16 predicted proteins | sample PaiPotPPM11metaG_FD_80116 | JGI IMG/M metagenome (GOLD analysis project Ga0102924, IMG submission 80116) | Iron sulfur acid spring bacterial and archeal communities from Banff, Canada, to study Microbial Dark Matter (Phase II) - Paint Pots PPM... ...
GATTGCAACTTTGCGGATGGTTTGCGCCCAGCGAATCCTGCATCCAGTAGGCCGGCGCAACATATTCATACGGACCACTCATTTTTACGCCGCTGTCGCCGGTTACCGTAGTCGGCTTTCCGGTTGCTGAGGAGATCACCGGATTCGGCCACAGCAGCTCTTTTTCCACTTTTAAATAAGTTTGTTCAACGTCAGGCGGCGGAGGATTGTCACTGCCATTCAGCCAAACCAGCAGACTGGGATGATTGCGTAACCGATAGATCTGGTCACGCAATGACTGCTCGGCGATTCCGTAATCTTCCGGCTTCCAGTTCGGCCAGTGCTCCCAGTGATCGCAGCAGCACCATCCTGCCATCACTAAAATTCCGCGCTCATCGGCCAGATCAAAAAACTCTTTCGGCTCCAGCTTGCCTTCCAGACGTATAGTGTTCAGTCCCATGTCTTGAACGTAATCAAATTCGTCCTTAAGACGCTGCGAATTTTCTCGCAGCATCATGTCAGGTGACCAGCCGCCACCCCGGATAAGAAACTTCTTTCCATTGATCGAGAACACGCGTTTCCCGTTAGCATTCAGCTCCGATGTGATCTCGCGAATGCCGAACTTGGTTTCAGCTGTGTTCGAAGTTTTTCCGTTGATCTCGAAATTCATTGTTAGCTTGTAGAGTTCAGGTTTCCCTACCTGTGCCGGCCACCAGAGTCGCGGATGATCGGCATTGAGTTGCGACATTTTCTCGGGATCAAACGTAACGTCTTTCTGCTCATTCGGGCCAAGCTCGACTTCCTGAGAAAATTCCGTTTTTTCGATCTGTCCTTTCAGCACACCTTTCACTGCTTGGTTTGTTCCGTTCTTCAGCAGCGCGGTCACAGTGAGGTGCGCTTTTCCGTCGGCGTCCACTTTGGAGACGACGGTTGGATATCGCACCGCAACTGGGCCGCTGGTTCGCACCTCAACCTCGCGAAACAATCCCATGTTTTTGTCCGGAGGCGCAGGGTTCCAATCGACGAATGTGATCGCGAGGTCTTTGTCTGTAGGCGAAAATACTTCGACGGCTAGCACGTTCGCTTTTCCCGGCAAAGCCGCATCGGTGATGTTGAATTCATAGGTCCGCCAGGCACCGGCGACCTGGTCTTTATTTGCTATTTGTTTTCCGTTGAGAAAAATATTGGCGCGATAATTAATACCGTTGAAGTCCAGCCAAATAGTCTTCCCGCGGTAGCTTTCCGGCAGGGCAAATTCTTTGCGATACCACCACGGCACCATGAAAGGGCTGTCTTGCAGCATGGGGATATTCGAGAAGTTTGCGCCAATCGGATAATTCATGCCCGGCAGCGTTCTCAGGTTCATGCCGAAATCAGGGTCCGGATAGACCTTTTGCTTCACCAGCGCAGAGACTACCGTGGTGGGGACGCTGACTCGGTACCATCCGGTGGGCAAGAACTTCGGAGTCGCAATGACCTCACCGGTCTTTTCCACTTTGCACGAGGACTGCAAAGACCAGGCATCGTGCAGCGTGATTGCCGTGTCAATCGGGATTGAGGAGTTTGTTTTCGACTGCGGCTTTGGCTGGGTTTGTGTGGGCTGGGCCTGCGGGGGTTGAGTTTGCCGTGTTTGGGTTTGTGCCAGAACAAACTGCGACAGCAGGAAGAGAACGAGAGCGACGAACAGAATTTGCGATGGCTTCATTAGGCCCCTTCTACAAAGGAAAGATCGCTAGCATTCATATCACGCCGTATTAACACGTTTCAATAGCAGGATTTCTTTGGCAGACGCGATCAATCTAGATGGCCGCGTGCCTGCCTACGTTGCCGGCCAGCTTCGTCTATAATCTATGTTTCCGCTGACAATTTGGAGTTTCTAAATAAATGATTCGTTTTTTGCAGACCCCTGGCCCATTCAAAAAATATGTGCTCGGTGGAATCCTCGTAGTGATTTGCATTTCCATGGCCTGGTATGTGTTACCGGGCGGCTCAGGTTCTTCGGTCTTTGGGTCAGGCCCGGCACAGGGCGTAGTCGCGACTGTGTCTGGCGAGGAAGTTACCACCAACGCGGTCCAGCGCGAGGCCAAGCAGATGCTAAGCCAGCAGTTTCCGCGCGGAGGCCCTCAGGCGAGCTCGTTGTTGCCTTACTTCGCGGGCCGCGCGGCCGACAATCTCATCAGCGAGAAAGTTCTCCTGGTTGAGGCGCAGCGCATGGGCCTCAAAGCTACCGATGATGATCTGCGCGAGTATATGCGCCACGGCCAGCTTGGACAGATGCTTTTTCCCAACGGCGTTTTCATTGGGCAACAGCAATACGAGGATTTTGTTTCGCGCAATAACTTGACGATCCCGCAGTTCGAAGATTTGGTGAAGCAAGACATTCTTATGAACAAGCTGCGCGACCTGGTTGTTTCCAGTGCAACCGTCACCGATGCCGAAGTCCGCAAGCAGTTCGAAAAACAGAATACGAAAGTGAAGTTTGATTGCGCAGTCATCAAGAAAGACGACATTCTTAAGAGTATTCATCCGGCTGATGCCGAGCTGAAAGCGTTCTACGATCGCAACAAAAATACTTACGTCAATTCCATTCCAGAAAAACGCCAGCTCAAATACGTTGTAATCGACAACGCCAAGCTGCTGGCTCAGACGCAGGTTACGCCAGAGGACTTGCAGAGTTATTACGACCAGCACCGCGACGAGTACCGCGTACCCGAGCAGGTCAACGTCCGGCACATTTTGATCAAGACTCCGCTTCCGGGCGCTGACGGGAAAGTTGATCCGAAGGCCGTGGATGCCGCGCGCGCCAAAGCCGAAGACGTGCTGAAACAGGTGAAATCGGGCAGCAATTTTGCCGACCTCGCCAAGAAATACTCAGAAGATCCCGGCAGTGCCAAGAACGGCGGCTCTTTAGGATGGATCGGGAAAGGAAGGACAGTTCCCGAATTCGAGAAGGCTGCTTTCTCTCTGCCCATAGGTGGCACCAGCGATTTGGTTCAGAGCAGTTATGGTTTCCACATTATTCACATTGACGATAAGCAAGACGCCCATGTTAAGACCCTTGACGATGTGAAGTCGCAGATCGAACCGTTGCTCAAGCAACAAAAAGCTGGACAGGCTTCGCAGCGCGAAACCGAACAGCTGCTTGCAGACGCCCGAAGCACCAGCCTGGAGAAATCCGCTGCCGCAAGAGGACTACAGGTCATTACGACCGACTTCGTCGATAGCAAAGCCCTACTGCCGGGGATTGGCAGCGACCCTCAGTTCATGAGTACGGTTTTCAGCCAGAACCAGAACGCGCCCGCGGATGAAGCCCAACTGCACCAGGGCTACGCAATTTATCAGGTCACCGCGATCAAGCCGCCGTCGACGCCAACTTTCGAGCAGGCACGGAGCCGTGTGGAACAGGAATTTAGGAACGAGCGCGTAACTCAATTGCTGACTCAAAAGACTCAGGAATTGTCGGACCGCGCCAAAGCCGATCACGACTTGAAAAAGGCGGCGAACGAACTCGGAGCGGAATATAAGACTAGCGACTTTGTGCCGCCGGATGGCCAGGTACCCGATATCGGCTCGATGGCTGGGCCAGCCGCAGTTGCCTTTTCTTTGAAGCCGGGCGAAATCAGCGGTCCAGTCAATACCGCAAGCAATGGGGCTGTCCTCATGGTGACTGACCGTCAGGCTCCGAGCGAGCAGGATTATTCTGCAAAAAAGGAACAGATTCGCGACGGCGCGTTGCAGCAACAGCAAGCGGAAATCTTTAATCTGTTTCTGGGAAACCTGCGCGAGTCCATGCAGAAATCCGGAAAGATAAAGATCAACGAGAAAGAGCTTGCGACTCTGACCAAGGCGCGCACCGAGGAAAACGAGTAATTGCAACGAGTGATTAGGTGACAAGTGGCGAGTTGCCGTTGCTGCGAGCGGTTACTCACCGTAGATAAGTGGTCACTGGCAACCAACCACCGCCAACTGCTTCCAAATGACTTTTCCTCGCTCGACCGGAATTCTGCTTCATCCCATCTCACTTCCGTCGTCCGGAGGAATCGGCGATTTTGGCTCTGCAGCTTACGAATTCCTCGATTTTCTTGCCGAGGCGCGTCAGGGACTTTGGCAAGTGCTGCCATTGAACCCGCCGGCCAACGGAAATTCGCCGTACTCTTCTACCTCGGCGTTCGCCGGGAATCCTTTGCTCATCAGCCTCGAACGGCTTGCCGAAAAGGGCTGGCTTGACGCTGCACTGCTTTCCCGCGCGGCGGCGGGCACCGGTCCAATTGACTACGACCGGGTAACTCGCGAGAAGCTGCCCTTACTCTGGCAGGCGGCAAAGAATTTTATTGAACGGGCCGATGGCGAAGCGCGCCAGCGCTTCGACCGTTTCTCCCGGGAAAATTCCTGGTGGCTGGAAGATTTCGTGATGTTCGATACCTTGCGCCAGCGGCATGGCAATAATTGGAACCATTGGCCTTCGCCTTTGGCCCGCCGCGAGCCCTCCGCGATCGAATCTGTCAAGCGGGAACTTAGCCCAGATATTTCCATTCGCCGGGTACTACAGTTTTTTTTCTGGGAACAATGGCACGCGCTGCGGCATTACTGCGCGCAGAAATCGATTCGCGTGGTAGGCGACATCGCCATTTTCGTCGACTATGACAGCGCCGACGTCTGGTCGCACCGCAATCTGTTTCGTCTGCGAGAAGAAGACCTTCTGCCAGAAGTCGTCTCCGGCGTGCCCCCCGATTATTTCAGCGCCACCGGACAACGCTGGGGCAATCCACTCTACAACTGGGACGCAATCCGCGGCACTGGTTACCAATGGTGGATCCATCGCTTGCGCTGGGCTACGCAGACTTGCGACTTCATCCGTCTCGATCACTTTCGTGGGTTCGCCCAATTCTGGGAAATTCCTGCGGACGAGCCCACGGCTATCAAAGGCCGCTGGGTAAATGGTCCGGGCGACGAATTCTTCTTCAAATTAAAGGACGAACTTGGCGGGCTTCTTTTTTTTGCCGAAGATCTTGGCATGATCACGCCGGATGTGGTCGAGCTTCGTGAGCGGCACAATATTCCGGGTATGGCAGTGTTGCAGTTTGCATTCGGCGATCCTGGCGCCCATGCGTATCTGCCGCATCGGTTGAGCGCACACTGCGTCATTTACACCGGCACGCACGACAACGACACGACACTCGGGTGGTGGTCGAGCTTGAATGAAAAAGAGCGCCGCGCCGTGGTCGGTTTAATCGGCCCGTGCGAAGACGGCCCGAACTGGGGATTGATCCGCCTGGCGCAAAGTTCTCCCGCGAATTTCTCGGTGACGCCGCTGCAGGACGTTCTTGGTCTCGGCAGCGAAGCCAGGCTGAACACGCCCAGCACTCACAGCGGCAATTACCACTGGCGCTACGAACCGGGAGCGCTCAAAGCTGAACTGGCCGCGAAATTGGCAGCCCTTGCCGAAGTCACCGACCGTTTGCCGGAATCCCTGGCCGTTCCAGCGGCCGAAAAGTTCATCGCATGATTGACTGGTTGAGTTGGACCTGCACCACGTTAGTTCCGTCGTACCTGCGCCGAAACGAATTCACGTCCTTTACGTTCTTTACCGAGAGCGAGCACCACAATTAGCAAGGCAATATTGATCGTCTCGAAGCCTGCTAAAGCCCAGGAATAGCCGAACCTGCCGCGCAACGCATACTCGATCGAATTGATGGGAGCGGCGATCAGGATTCCCAGTTGGTACGCGAGTCCCGGCAACAGACCGCGAGTCTGATCCGGAGAGAGTTCGTTCAAGTGCGCAGGAATCACTCCCCATGCGCCCTGTACTCCCGCTTGCATGATGAAAGCCGCCACGGCGATGATCAAAAGCGTGCCCCCGAACGCCCACGCAGGAATAGTTGCCAAGGATAAGAGGAGCGCAAAAATCATGCTTCGCCGCCGGCCGAAGCTTTCAGAAAGGTGACCGAAAACCAAAGTCCCAATTACCGCGCCAATGTTGTACAGAATCGCTATATAAGAAACAGTTTGCGTGCTGGCGCCGTGCGTGGATTTCAGGAAGTCGGGATACAGGTCCTGGGTGCCATGCGACAGAAACATCATCAGCGTCATCATCAGCACGAGATAGAGTGCTGCCTTCCAGTTCTGTTTCACAACCGCAAGGATGGCTCTGGTTGTCGGCGCGCGGTGCTGCTTCCACGCTTCAGATTCCTGCACTTTTGACCGTATATATAGCGCCAGCAACGCCGGAGCTCCTCCCACCCAGAACATGGCTCGCCAGCCGAAAGCAGGCTCGATGAAACGCGCTGCCAACGCGGCCAGCAGATAACCAAGCGGATAGCCGCTCTGCAGAATCCCAGAAAGAATGCCGCGCCATTTCGGCGGCGCCGCCTCCATCGCAAGCGACGCTCCCACGCCCCACTCTCCGCCCATTCCAATGCCATAAAGAGCACGCAGGATGAGAAACACGGTGTAGTTGGGCGCAAATCCGCAGAACAGCTCAACCACAGAGAAAAAGACCACGTTCGCCATAAGCGGTCGCCGACGCCCATAGCGGTCGGCCAGCAAACCAAATATGACCGCACCCACCGGACGCATGGCGAGCGTGGCGGTGATCGTAAAAACCATTTCGGTTTTGGTTACGTGGAACTGCGCGGCGAGCGTGTCTACAAGGAAGACGAGAACAAAGAAGTCGAAGGCATCGAGCATCCAGCCCAGGAAGCTGGCGGTAACGGCGTGCCAGGGACGGGATCGTTGGACAGTCGCATCTAGAGCGAGTTTCTGATCGGACATTTTGGACGCGACCTAGAAGAACATGGTTCGGTGCGGAATGCAACGGTCACTGCTTCAGTCGCGGGCTATCTGCTGTTTTGGAGCAACAATGGACCCAGCGGGCACCGATCGCATTGCGCTTTGGACTTTAAACAATACTGTTTTCCCGCGTTTACGATGAGGCCATGCATCTCGTTGAACACCTGCGCCAGCGGCGAACGCGCGGCAAGGCTCATGCGCGACGGGGGATGCGAAGCTTTTCCACTTGAGCTTGACGAAACCACAATCGTCGCAAGCTCCGGAGCGCGAGTTAGGGATCTTTCGAACAGGCTGCGAATTTCCTCATACGTCGCATTCTCGGCCAAAATGCCATGCCGAACCGCAAGCCGCCGCGTGTATGCATCCACCACAAAGACGCGATGCTGTCCTGCATAGAGAAGGATTGAATCTGCAGTCTCGGGCCCGACTCCATTCAAGGACAAGAGCTGCTCTCTCAGTTCTGCTGTAGGTTGGGCGAACATTTTGTTCAAGGAGCCGCCGTAGCGGCGGTCGAGGAACTTCACGAACGTTTTCAACTTGCGCGCTTTCTGGCGGAAATATCCGGAAGACCGAATCAAACGCTCCAGGCGGCGGATCGAAATGTTTCGAATTCCTTCCACACTCAAAACCCGCGCCGCACGCAGATTTCGCATGGCGATTTCGACGTTGCGCCAACTGGTGTTTTGCGTCAGGTAAGCGCCCACAATCACTTCGAAACGACTTCTCGCCGGCCACCAGTGCTGACGTCCCCACGCACGGGAGAGCGTGGAGTAAATGGCGGCGATGTTTGCTTCTGACGAGAGCAGTGGCATTGGTTTCAGTTTACGGAACTGGCGCAGATCTGTCTAAGGTGCATGACCTTCCGCGCGAGAGCCGCTACATGTCGCGTCCAGCACGGCATTTAGCGCATCTCGGGTGGTGAAAAATCTTAAGTGTGAGTACAAGTACTAAAGTTACTTTCACGGTAACCGAATCAAGGTGACAATTTGTGTCACCGGAAATTGTGCCTGCCATCCCCTAAAACGGGCACCGCTTCTGCGCCGGGCCGCGTTTCCCGGACCTTCGTTTTCTGCATCAGGAGATTGGGGTATGTCTCAAAGACTGGGCGACCTTCTTGTGAAAGAGAAGATCATCACCCCAGAACAACTGCAGCAGGCCGTCAAGGTGCAGAAAGAAACGAACTGCCGCCTGGGCAGCGCGTTGGTCAAGCTCAACTTCCTTACCGATGAGGATGTCACCAACTTCCTCTCGCGTCAGTACGGCGTTCCCGCAATAAATCTTTCTTACTTTGAAATAGATGCTTCGGTGGTAAAGCTGATTCCGTATGAGACCGCCAAGCGCTATCAAATTTTGCCCCTGAGCCGAGTCGGAGCTTCGCTCACCATCGCCATGGTTGATCCCACCAATGTTTTCGCCATGGATGACATCAAGTTCATGACCGGTTTCAATATCGAGCCGGTGGTGGCCTCGGAGAGCGCCATTCTCGAAGGCATTGAAAAGGCATACGGCGGAAGCAAAGAAGAGGACCTCGAGCAGGTCATGCAATCGATGCAGGACATGGACGAGGCTGACGTTGAGTTACAAGCTGACACGGAAGAAATTGGTCTGGCGGACCTTGAGAAAGCGGCCGACGAAGCTCCGATCGTAAAGCTCGTCAATCTGATCCTCACGGACGCCGTCAAGCGCGGGGCCAGCGACATTCACATCGAGCCATACGAAAAAGAATTCCGGGTGCGCTTCCGCATTGACGGCGTGCTGCAGTCGATCATGTCGCCCCCACTCAAGCTTAAGGATGCAATCACGTCGCGCATGAAGATCATGGCGAAGTTGGACATCAGCGAAAAGCGGCTGCCGCAAGACGGCCGCATCATGCTGAAGATGAACATCGGGGGCCGCAAAAAGCAGCTCGATTTCCGTGTAAGCACCTTGCCCACTCTGTGGGGCGAAAAAATTGTGCTTCGGTTGCTGGACAAAGAAAATCTTCGCCTGGACATGACCAAGCTGGGCTTCGAGCCGGAATCTCTGGTCAAGTTTGAAAAAGCGATTTTGAAGCCCTACGGAATGGTGCTGGTCACAGGCCCGACCGGATCAGGAAAAACCAATACTCTTTACTCCGCTATTTCAACTCTGAATAAGCCCGACACCAACATCATGACTGCAGAGGACCCGGTCGAATTTCAGCTCATGGGCGTCAACCAGGTCCAGATGAAAGAGCAGATCGGACTGAATTTTGCCGCTGCGCTGCGCGCATTTTTGCGTCAGGACCCGAACATCATTCTGGTCGGCGAAATCCGCGACTTCGAGACCGCGGAAATCGCGATCAAAGCGGCTCTCACCGGCCACTTGGTTCTCTCTACGCTACACACCAACGGCGCGCCCGAAACCATTACGCGCCTCATGAACATGGGTATCGAGCCGTTTCTAGTCGCGACATCCGTGCACTTGATCTGCGCGCAGCGCCTGGTGCGCCGGATCTGCAAGGATTGCGCGGAGGTCGTCGAGGTCCCGGTGCAGACCCTCATTGAGGAAGGCTATACGCCGGAAGAAGCGAAGACGGTAAAGATCCAGAAGGGTAAAGGATGCGGAGTTTGCAACAACACCGGCTACAAAGGCAGGGCCGGTCTTTACGAAGTGATGGAAGTGGATGACGAAATACGAGAGCTGGTGCTGGTAGGTGCCTCCGCGCTCGAACTGAAAAAGAAAGCCATTGAGCGGGGAATGCTGACTCTGCGGCGGAGCGGTCTGATCAAAGTTGCGGCGGGAGTTACGACCTTGGAAGAAGTAGCGCGCGAAACCATCCACTAAGAAATTGGATAAAGGATTTTAGCCACGCAGGACAGAAAGGTTTACGAAGGAACAATCAATGTCGCTCTCATTAAGTGATCTGCTGAAACGGATGTTGGAGATGAACGGCAGCGATCTCCACATCACCACCAATTCTCCGCCCCAAATCCGCGTGCACGGGCACCTGGTGCCGCTCGATCTGCCCCAGCTGACGCCGGCAGAGACCAAGCAATTGGCTTACAGCGTGATGACCGACTCGCAGAAGCACCGCTTTGAAGAGCACCTGGAGCTCGACTTCTCATTCGGATTAAAGGGCCTTGCCCGTTTCCGAGCCAACACATTTAACCAGCGCGGCGCGACCTCAGCAGTCTTCCGCGTGATTCCATTCGAGATCAAGAATTTCAACCAGTTGGGCTTGCCGGCTGTGGTTACAAAGCTGTGCGAAAAGCCGCGCGGCTTGGTGCTGGTGACCGGCCCTACGGGCTCCGGCAAATCTACCACTCTGGCTGCAATGATCGACAAGATTAATGCAGAGCGGCATGACCACATCCTCACCATCGAGGACCCGATCGAATTCGTCCACATGAACAAGAACTGCGTGGTTAACCAGCGCGAGCTTCACGCTGATACCAAATCGTTTGCGGACGCACTGCGCGCCGCTCTTCGCGAAGACCCGGACGTGGTGCTCATCGGCGAAATGCGCGATCTGGAGACGATCGAGTCAGCTTTGCGAATTGCTGAAACCGGTCACTTAACGTTTGGTACCCTGCACACAAATTCGGCATCATCCACCATCAACCGAATCATCGACGTATTTCCGGCACACCAACAACCGCAAATTCGTGCCCAGCTATCGCTCGTTCTGGAAGGCATCATGTGCCAAAGTCTTTTACCGAAATCGGACGGTAAAGGCCGCGCCATGGCGATGGAAATTCTGATCCCCAACGCAGCTGTTCGCAATCTGATCCGCGAGGACAAGATTCACCAGATTTATTCGGCCATGCAATCCGGCCAGGAAAAATTTGGAATGCAGACTTTCAATCAGGCGCTGGCAACGCTGTTTTTCCAGAAACAGATCACTCTGGAAGTCGCGCTGGCGCGGTCCAGTAATGCTGATGAACTCTCGGAAATGATCAACCGCGGCGCGGGCCTGAACACCCGTCAGGGTAACGCAGTTCCCGCGCGCGCCACGGCTACAGGGAAACACTAAATTTGGCAGGGAATTCGGAACCGAATTCGAAGTCGTAAAACAGAGAGGGAACAATGCCAGTCTTTACATTTTCGGGGAAGAACTCGGCGGGAGAGAAAGTCGCCGGAGAGCGCGTCGCCGTTAACAAGCAAGTGCTGGCGACGCAATTGCGTCGCGAGCAGATCAACGCACCTACGATCCGGGAAAAGGGAAAAGAATTTGCCCTGCCCATGTTCGGATCCGGGAAGGTCAAAACCAAAGAAATTGCTGTTTTCTTCCGGCAGTTCTCGGTCATGATCGATGCCGGTCTTCCGCTGGTGCAGTGTCTTGAGATCCTGGCAGCCAATCAGGAGAGCGCCACTTTTCAAAAGGGGCTGACCAGCGTTCGTACCACGGTGGAAGGCGGCGCAACCCTGGCCAACGCCATGCGCCAGCACCCCAAGATTTTTGATGATTTGACCACAAACATGATCGAGGCCGGCGAGACCGGCGGTATTCTCGATCTCATCCTGCAGCGTCTCGCGACCTATGTTGAAAAGGCGGTCAAGCTGAGGTCCGCAGTCAAGTCGGCGCTGATCTACCCAGTCTCAGTGATCTCGCTCGCGACGTTGATCGTGGCCGCACTGCTCAAGTGGGTAGTGCCCATTTTCGCCAACCTTTTTGCTGGCCTCGGCGTGGCATTGCCTTTGCCCACCAGAATTGTAATGGGCCTGAGCGCGTTCGTCGGCCAATTCTGGTGGTTCTTTATCGTGGGAGGCATCGGGGCGGTCTTCGGTCTGAGACAGGTCCGGAAAGATCCACGTGGGCGCTATTGGATTGACTACTTAATGCTGAAGCTTCCGGTGATCGGCCTGCTATTGCGAAAAATCGCGGTAGCACGCTTCACCCGAACATTAGGCACGCTGATTACCTCGGGAGTTCCCATTCTCGAAGGGCTAAGCATTACCGCCCGGACTTCGGGAAATGCAGTGCTGGAAGAAGCTTTGATGAAGGTCCGGAAAGCCATCGAAGAGGGTCGCACCATCGTCGATCCGCTGCGAGAATCCGGTGTGTTTCCCAGCATGGTGACCCAAATGATTGGAGTCGGAGAAGCTACCGGCGCCATGGACAACATGCTCCAGAAAATCGCTGATTTCTATGAAGACGAGGTCGATACCGCCACCAAAGACATGCTTGCCATGCTCGAACCCATCATCATCGGCGTTCTGGGCGTTGCGGTCGGCGGAATCGTGATTTCGCTGTACCTGCCACTCTTCTCGATGATTGCGAAGCTGGCCGGCTAAGAGGCGCATTTTCGCGGGAGGACCAAACCGTCCCCGGCGTTTGCGCTAAAGAAAATTAGGCAACAGATATGCAATCCGCTTTAGAGAACCGGGTTTGGCTCACGTGGCTGGTGAAGGTCCGAATCCTGATTCTTACCGTGCTGCTGGGTATTGAATTGGTCATTTCCCAGTTCACCCCGGTCGCGTTCCCGCTTCGTCTTTTTGCAGACACCATTCTGCTGGCCTACACGATCTCAGCGTTCTACCTGGTCCTCCTGCATTTTTGGGACGAAGTGAAGCCACAATCCGTGTTGCAGGTGATCTCCGACCTGTTACTGGTCAGTCTGTTCGTTTACGTCACCGGTGGCGTAGATAGCTCGCTGAATTTTCTCTATCCGCTGGTCATTATCGTTGCCAACATTTTGCTGCCGCGTGTGTGGGCTTACCTTACGGCGGCCCTGGCTTTCATCCTCTATGGCGCGGTTCTCGAGCTATCGTTTTTTCGCGTGGTGCCGTCTTTCTCCGTCACCCATCCTGGGATACGCACTCTGCAATCGATCATCTTCGTTAATCTTTTCGGATTTCTTACCATCGCGTATTTAGCGGGCCTGCTTTCGGATAAGCTTCGCCAGACGAACAAACGGCTAGCATATTTCCGCGGCGAGCTCGAGAGCCTGCAGGCCCTGCATGAAAATATCGTCCAGTCCACCAGCGATGGCTTGATTACAACCGGCCTGGACGGGCGCATTACCCTGGTGAATCCAGCCGCTGAAAAGCTGTTGCAGCATACCGAAATCGAACTACTTGGAGAGCCCATCGGGTCGCTGTTCGAGGACCCGCTTCCCCATGCCAGCGCAGAGCATTTGCATGCCGAGGTGCGGTTTGTCGCTCCCCAGAATTTTCGCAAAACCTTTCGCATCATAGTTTCCGAATTAAGAGTTCCAGGACGTGGCCCGGTCGGATTCGTGTACACGCTCGACGATCTGACCCGGATGCGGCGCCTCGAGCGCGAAGTGCGAATGCAGGACCGGCTGGCGGCCATTGGTCGTCTCTCCGCGGCCATCGCGCACGAAATCCGGAATCCGCTTACTTCGATTGCCGGATCGGCAACTCTTCTGTCAGTAATGCCCGACCTCAATGACGAACATCGTCGCCTGCTGCAGATCGTCACCCGCGAATCGGAGCGGCTCAACGGCATCATTACAGACTTCCTCGCCTATTCGCGCGCGAAACAATATCGTTATGCGGCTGTCGACATGGTTCCGTTGCTCGAAGATACGCTTACATTGCTCGAACATCGGCTCGAAGCGCAGAAGATCGGCATAAGAATCGAGCGTCACTACGGAGCCCCGAAGGCCTTCGTTGTGGCCGATGGGGACCGCATGAAGCAGGTCTTCTGGAACTTTTGTGAAAACGCAGTGCGCGCCATGAAGCAGGGTGGGACTCTGACGATAAGTATTGAAGAGCTCGGCAATGACTGGCAGTTCAGCTTTGCAGATACCGGTCCGGGAATGAGTCCTCAAATGGTCGAGAAGGTTTTTGAGCCCTTCCAGTCGCAGTTTGAGGGTGGTACGGGTTTGGGCCTGGCGATCGTTTACCAAATCGTGCAAGCGCACGAGGGCAAAGTATGGGTCCGGTCAAAATCGGGCCAGGGATGCACATTCATCCTGCGAATGCGAAAGGCCGCAGAGGAAGCAATGTCGCCGCAGGCAGCGGAGGCCTCCGGAACTTTACCGGAGAGTTCGCGAGCGGAAGGTGCGCATGCCTAATATTCTCATCTGCGATGACGAGCGATCCATCTGCGAAATGCTCGATATCACGCTGCGCCGCGAGGGTTACAAGGTTGAGACCGTCACCTCCGGAGAGGTCGCCAAGAGAAAGATCGAGTCCGCGCTCTACGATGTAATCGTTACTGACATTAAAATGCCGGCCATCGACGGCATCGAAGTCTTGCGCCATGCGCACAAACTTTCGCCCGAAACAGCAGTCATCCTTATCACTGCGGTGGACGATTATGAAGCCGCGGTAGCGGCCGTCAAGGCCGGCGGCGCCACCGACTACATTCGCAAATCCCCCGGGCTGGTCGATGAAATCAAGATTGCTATCCGCAAAGCCCTGGAGAAAGTCACGCTCAGTCGACAGAACTTTGCTTTCAAGCGTGATGCCGCTACCAGAAATTCGCTGGACAACATCATTGGCGTCAGTCCGGCAATGGAGAAGCTCAAGCAGACGATTCGAACTGTTGCTTCCACCCAAAGCACCGTGCTGGTCTATGGCGAAAGCGGCACCGGAAAGGAGTTGGTCGCACGCGCGGTCCACACCTGCTCTCCGCGGGCAACTGAACCGTTCGTATCGATTAACTGCGGTGCATTTCCCGAGACACTGCTCGAAAGCGAACTATTTGGATATGTGAAGGGCGCTTTCACCGGCGCGAGTCAGAACAAGCGTGGTCTCTTCGAGGTCGCCGATGGCGGGACGATTTTTCTTGATGAAATCGGCGAAATGACGCTGACCATGCAAGTGAAGCTTCTCCGCGTGCTGCAGGAACGCAGCGTACGTCCGGTCGGCGGTACAGATGAGATTGCCATAGATGTGCGGGTCATCGCGGCCACCAACCGTGACCTGGAAAGACAGGTCGCCGAGAACACTTTCCGTGAGGACCTGTATTACCGCCTGAGTGTCATTCCGGTCACCGTTCCTCCGCTACGCGACCGCCGCGAAGATATAGCGCTTTTGGTGAATCACTTCTTGCGCAAGTACGCTCCAGGGGCAGGGAAGAGCATCGCCCGGGTCAGCGCCGATTCACTCTCTGCGCTTGCTAGCTACGAATGGCCGGGAAACGTTCGCCAATTGGAGAACACGATAGAACGCGCAGTTGCCCTCGGGACGGGAGAAGAGTTGCAAGTGGAACTGCCGGCTGAGCGCCCGCGGGCACGCGCCGCTGCTGCCGGAATTGGTGCAGAAACCATTTCAGTTGCACCCGAAGGCATGTTGCCCGAAGGCATGGACATGGAGAAATACGTCGCCGACATCGAGCGCTCGCTGCTGAAATCAGCCCTCGCGCAATCGAACGGTGTGCAAGCCCGCGCCGCCGACGTCCTCAAAATCTCCTATCGTTCTTTTCGACATTTAATGAAGAAGTACGATCTGTAGCTTCGGGCTTTCGGCCCTCAACGAGAAGGCTTTTACTTTATGGCGTGGATTGCAAATGCGACTTACTGGGTGTTCGGTATCTGCATCGCTGCTGGTCTCGGCGCAATCGTATTTTCTTGGGAGCGAATGCGCAGGCAGTTAAATCGGGTACTGCCATCTGAACAGAAGGTCACTCTGTATCCATCACTGCCGCGGTCTGTCGGAGAACTTGTCGGGAGAACCAATGAACTTGGTCCTTTCCTGAAAGTTTTAGATCAGTACAGGAGAGTCTATCCATCAAGTTCCTTGCCGAAAAACGTGGCGCTCGGCCTTATCATCTGGATTATCTTCTTTATTGGCATTCTCGCTACTGGCATTGGAAGCTAACCTCACTGAACACCGAACCCGCGTAGACCTTCCGCGACTAAGTTTTGCTTCGCGCCCTTTGCGGGTATGATCTGGTTATGCGCTACACTCTGCGATTCATGTGGAACGCCACCCGCGGCCACCGCCTCACGCCGTGGCGCAGTCCGTATCTTTTGTGGCGCATTGAGACCTATTGCGGCGTGAAGATGCACCAGATCGGGTTTCTGGAATTCTGGGAGTTCTTGTGGCGCGAGCGTGTTAACCTATGGCGCTTTCTGAAATGGACGTCGGAGATGGAGCGCTATGCGCATCCAATTGTGAAAAGCAGTTGAGTAATCTTTATCCGTTGGCCGCAACCGCGCCCTCGAGAGCGACGGTGACCTCGCTGCCCTTGGCCGCGCCAGTAAGTTGCGTGGCAGCGCCGCGGTTCGTGGAAATTTCCAGATATCCCATGCTGCCCAGGATGACGAACACCTCGCCGGCAGCCCCATCCGCGTAATTGGTTCGAATGCTGGTGACTTCGCGTTTGCCGACGGTGATTTTGAATCCGGGCGTCTTTCCTTCTAACAGGCCGGGCACATCCTGCGCAGTGAAATTTGTAATCAGATTTCCAAACCGATCAACTTTCAGCACCACGCCGCGCAACGTCTTTCCGTCAACGGATTTTGGCTTCGGAGCATTGAATCGCACAAAGTCTTCGATCTCCGGTCCAAATTTCTCCTGTTCCACACCCTTTGCCAGATACCCGGCGACCGGCGCAAAAATATCGCGTCCGTGGAAGGTGTTGCTGACGGGTTGCAGGAAATAATGCTCGCCAGTAACGTGGCGGACGTGCACGCGCTCTTCGCGGGCATACATCAGAGAAAGTACGCCATTATCGGGCGCCACGAAATTGAACCCGTCCGAAGTGGCGAGGATCGGGCGCCGCGCGCTTCCCACCCCGGGATCGACTACAACCAGGTGGATCGTACGGGCCGGAAAGTAGGAATAACTTTCTGCCAGCGCCAACGCTCCGTCCAGAATGTCGTAGGGTTGCACCGAGTGGGATATGTCCACAATCTCGGCGTTGGGCGCGATATTCAAGATCACGCCTTTCATGACCCCTACAAAATGATCGTTTAGGCCAAAGTCGGTGGTCAGGGTAACGATTGGACGGTGCGCCAAGTCAGCCTCGCGGCGGGAATTTATTCCCGGGACTCACTTGAAAGTAAAGCCTTAACCAAGGCGCGTCAAGGTACAGAAGTCATTCACCGCGAGACCTAAAGGATAGAGCTATTTCCTATTCGATTCTGATACTTCCCGATCCAGTCTGGACTTCCACCGGCACTCCGCCGCCTCCGACTTTGCCCTTCACTTCCTTCCGCCCTATGGAACCCTGCACCATGACCGGATGGGACAGATCGATGGATCCCGACCCGGTGTGCGCGTCCAAATCGAAAGACGCGTTATCCGGCAGCCTGAGCTCCACGCTTCCTGACCCTGTACGTACCATCCATTCACCCGTGGCCTCGCCTTCCACTCGCACGTTGCCGCTGCCCGCCTGCGCCTGCAACGATCCCTTTACGTGACGCAGCTCTAGTCCGCCCGAACCGGTTTCGGCATGCACCGATCCCGAAGCGCTCTGCTCGAGCGTCAGATGACCGCTGCCGGTCTGTCCGTCGAAGCCGCCTGCGACGTTGGTAGCGTTAATGGAACCGCTTCCAGTGCGGGCATAAACGCTGCCATTCGCGCCCTGAATACCAATGCTCCCGGATCCGGTGTGCGCGCGCACGCCTGCCCCAATACTAGAAAACTGCAGGCTTCCAGAGCCTGTATTGGCTTCGACGGGTCCGGCAATATCCGAAATGGTCTGACTTCCCGAACCGGAGGAAGATCGCAGTTGGGTGTTTTCTGGCACTGTAACTTCGTAGCTGATTGAAATGTTGTGTTTTAGCTCCGGATCGTCGATGTGTCCGATGCGGATATCGTTTCCGCTTTGCTGAATGGGAGGATTATTTTCCAGCTTCTTTACCCTTTCCTCCGCATTTCCGTCGCCGAACCATTCATTGGCAGAGATATGTCCAACCACGTGTACCTGGTTGGAGCCACCTCGATGCACCTCAATCGATCCTGATCCTGTCTCAACCTGTAAATCCACATGCCCATTGACTTGAAGAGTGCGATCGAACTCCCCCCGCACTGCGCTGAATGCTGGCGCGGCGCACAAAGCCAAAGCTGCGGCCGTGATTGCAACTGCGCATCGTGAACTGAAGGCTCGCATGATTTCCTCCGTGGGAATTGTCCAAACAGATCCAGAAAAACGGCCACGGAAACAGGTCCCGTGCCCAAACCCCCGGCGTGAGCCGGGTACGCATGAATCCCTACTGCAAAATGACTTGATCGTTTTCCTTCAACCCGCTGAGGACTTCGGTTTTGGCGCCGTTAGAAATGCCAATGTTAATTGCAACCTTGCGCTGTCCGTCTTTGCCCTTGGAATCGGGGACCTCAACCGAAGCCTTGCGGTCTTTGTCGTAGATAATTGAGCCTTCCGGAATCTGCAACACGTTTTTGTGCTCATCGAGGATGATTTCCGCGTTGGCCGTCATCTCCGCCTTCAACTCGCCGCCCGGGTTTTCAATTGAGACGCGGACTTCGAAAGTTGTGACGTTATCTTTTTCCACGCCCATGGGCGAGATTTTCGTGACCACGCCGTTGAAGCTCTTGTCTTTGAAAGATTCCACTTTGATTCGCGCTGGCTGTCCCAGGTACACGCGTCCGATGTCGCTCTCATCGACCTTGCCCTTCACGTAAACCTTGCTGGTGTCACCAATCGTCATTACCAGGGTCGCGCTCGATCCCAAAACTAGGATGGAGCTGACGGCGTCTCCCATTTCCACATCGCGCGAAAGAACGATTCCGTCGATCGGCGAAACGATATCGGTGTAGCTCAACTGCTCTTGCAACTGTTTGAGGTTGGCTTGGTCCGCTGCCACCTGGGCCTGCGATTGCGCTATTTTGGCCTGTAGCACAGTCATTTGTGCCCGCGCCACATTCTGTTTGTTGACCGCCATTCGGTAGTCTTTTTCGGCATCATCGAGCGCGGATTGCGAGACCACGCCGCCTCTTTGCATTTCCAGGTTCCGCTCATAGGCGCGTTTCAGCAGCGGCACGTCCGGGCCTTCCGCATCGACCTTGGCGCGTTCGTAATCGGCCTCCGCGCCCTTCATGCTCGCTTGTGCAGCAAGAAGTGCCGCGCGCGATTGCTCAACTCCCGCTTCGATTTCCACTTTATCGAGCTGCGCGAGCAGCTGTCCCTTTTTCACTCGGTCGCCATATTCCACGTACAACTTTTTCACAATGCCGCTGGCTTTCGACTTCACCTCCACCTTGGTGATTGGCTCAACCTTGCCGGTGGCCACCACGCTCTTAGCCAAGTCGCCTTTTTCAACTTTGGCGAGCTTAGAAGGGTCAATTTTCGAACTGCCGTGCGAGAACGCGACGACAACGCCGACGATCAGTACAAGTACGACTACGATGGCGGAAATTATGATGATGCGATTGCGCCGCTTCCTACGTGCGTTTACGTTGCCGTTCACAACTCCTCCTTAAAATCCGATCTGGTCTTTTGGTCGTTGCTTGGCTCTCGCTCGATAATACGAGCCACTCCCCTAATTTGTTCCCCAAGTCAGTGAGTAAGAGACCAAAAAAACTAAGCGTTTTTCGCTGTCTTCTAAATTAGACCACCCAGAGGAAAAAATGAAAGCAGGAATCCAGCAGCTACTCTTCAACCGTGCGACTTCGCCAAACCTAAAACTCGCAAATAGGAGAGCAAGACGCCAGGTCGGCAAGAAACGCCAGAAGCAACCTCTGCGGTTGTCGAGGGCGATGTCTTTTAGATTGTTGGCGTTCCCGACGGGATTTGAACCCGTGTTACCGCCGTGAAAGGGACTGTGTAACTCGTAACATACTGAAAATACACGACGCGGGTGGCTCCAAAAACGCTTCAGTAGGGGGGAAGATTCGTGGACCATAATTGGACCATGAAAATTGGCAACTAATTTCGGATGCAGCAAGCGATCTCGTTCCAGCTCCGCGGTGAAGCCACCAACGCCTTCAACATGGTCAGCCTTAACGCGCCGACGGCAAATCTGAAGTTCCCCGCTGAACGGCCGCATAACCTCTGCCGCCAGCCCACGTCTGCTCCAGATCGGCGCGCGGTTCACCTTCTAGACCAGTGATTGCGTTTCACGTTTTGAAGTGCAGCGGTTTTGCGTTTGGAGTGCGGAGTAAGACGGGAGATTGAGCGCATATTCGCTCGTATAATTTTCAGGGATTAGGTGGAAGGAGTGATCCATGAGTACGCAGTCTGCAGTTCCAGTCGAAAAAATGGTGTTTCGCAAAACCAACGCTCAGACGGGGCGTCATGTCGCCGTGACACCAGCAAATAGCACAATGCGCCATCTCTCCTACGGTCGCATCATTTTGGACGCTGCTAAACCATTCGTGTCCTTCTCCAATGGAACGCAGGAAACAGGACTGATATGCCTAGCAGGAAACGGCGCGGTAAAGATCGCGGGAAACGAATACAATTTGCGACAATTCGACGCGATCTATATTCCCCGCGATTCCGCCATTGAAGTGTCGACCAAGACCACTGCGGACTTCGCCGAGTTCTCGGCCGGCGTGGAAGGGAAATACCCTTTGAAAGTCGTTCGCTACTCCGACGTATCCAAGGACCCCGCCATGAAATTTGTCGCTGGGATCCCCGGCTCCAGACGCGAGTTGAACGTGCTGATTGCCAACAATCTGGAAGCGGGCCGTCTGATCGCAGGTTTCACCTCTTCCGAGCCAGGAAACTGGACAAGCTGGCCGCCCCACGAGCACGCCAAAATGCTCGAAGAGATGTATGTGTACTTTGACATGCCGGAGCCAGCCTATGGTCTTCAGTTGGTATATTACGACACTCAATATCCGGAATTGGTGACCGCGGTCCGCGATGGTGATGCAGTGTTGATGCCTAGCGGCTATCATCCTAATGTTTCCGTGCCCGGACATCGGATCGCTTTTCTCTGGGCCATGGCGGCGCACAGAGAAATCGAAGACCGGCAATTTGGTGTGGTTAACGTCCAACCGGGATTTCAACAAACCGGTTCAGGCCTGGATGCGGCAAGGAAATAATCGCCCGGGTAAAACCCAGGAAAAGTCAAAGTCAATGGCGGATCAGAACTTAATCGTCGAAGCGGAGTCCGGCGGACCCAGGGACGCTTCCGCCTCTTCGTCGAATGACAAACGGAGCGGAGGCCTCTTCGCCGGAAACTTCCGCTGGGTCATCTGTGGGCTCTTATTTTTCGGGGTGACGAAGAATTACATGGACCGTCAGGTGCTGGGTGTGCTCAAGGGGCCGCTGCAGCACGAGTTCGGCTGGAATGACATCGACTACGGGAACCTCGTGTTCGCCTTTCAGGCAGCCTACGCGCTGGGTATGATTTTTGTCGGCCGCCTGATTGACCGCTTGGGCACGCGCATTGGTTACGCCGTGGCCATGGTTTTCTGGAGCCTGGCGTCGATGGGCCATGCGATCGCGTTCTCACTTCCTGGTTTTGTTGCAGCCCGAGCTGCCTTGGGCTTCGCTGAGGCCGGAGTCTTCCCGGCCAGCATCAAGTGCGTTGCGGAATGGTTTCCAAGAAAAGAGCGGGCCTTGGCAACCGGAATCTTCAACGCGGGGACCAACATCGGCGCAATCGTTACGCCACTCATCGTACCGTGGATTGCCGTACATCTCGGCTGGCGGTGGGCGTTCTTGCTAACCGGCGCGCTCGGTTTTGCCTGGCTCATTCTCTGGCTATGGCTCTATCGAAGTCCCGAACAACATCCCTACTGCACCAGCGGCGAGAGAGAATACATTCAAAGCGATCCCGCTGCGCCGGCCGGAAAAATTAAATGGCGCCAGCTTCTGCCTCACAGGCAGACCTGGGCGTTTGCCGCCGGGAAATTCATGATTGACCCCATCTGGTGGTTCTATCTTTTCTGGATCCCGGACTATTTGCAGAGAACGCATGGCCTGCATCTCACGCAGATCGGCCTGCCGATTTTAGTTATTTATGTCATATCCGATCTCGGAAGTATCGGAGGCGGCTGGTTTTCATCGAGGTTGATTCGGAGAGGAGTCTCGGTGAACGCGGCGAGGAAGTGGGCGATGTTTCTCTGCGCGCTGTGCGTACTGCCAATTGCGAGTGTTTACCGGCTCTCCGGATTGTGGCCCGCTACAGTTCTGATTGGGCTTGCCGCCGCCGGTCATCAAGGCTTTTCGGCAAATTTGTTCACGCTCTCGTCCGACCTTTTTCCATCCCGTGCAGTGGCATCCGTTGTCGGAATTGGAGGCATGGCCGGGGCGATTGGCGGAATGCTGATCGCCGAAATAGTAGGCCATGTGCTGCAGTGGACCGGAAGCTACATAGTCCCCTTTTTCATAGCGGCATCAGCCTACATGGTCGCGTTCTTGTTGATACATCTCCTGAGTCCTAAGCTCGTACCCGCGCGAATCGGGGAGAGTTGAATCGATGAGCCTCCAATCATTTCAACTGAACGGCAAGAAAGCCCTGGTAACGGGTTCACACAGAGGGAAATGGCGGTCTGAGCGCAGCAGGTTGCTCAGGCCCCCCGAATTGGAGAGCCAATGGAAACGCAGACAAGAACATTTCCGGACCTTGTCGTGGTTGCGCACGACCAGGGCAAGCAATCGGAACCAGAGAATGGCCTGAAGCGTCGCGTGCTCGCATATAACGAGAAGCTATTCGTGGCTGAGCACGAAATGGTGAAAGGTTGGGTTGGTAAAGTGCACAGCCACCCGCATGACCAGGTTGTCTATGTCGTGCACGGTCATCTGCGGGTCACGTGCCAGGGCACCACGTTCCACCTGCGGGCTGGAGATACATTTGTGGTGCGCGGCGGCGTGGAACACGGCGCGTCCGCGATCAAGGATTCGCTAGTGATCGATGTTTTTACGCCGTGTAGGGAAGACTACATTGCCTGAGCTGCATTTTTTCGCTCTTGGCGGCAACTGGAGCAGTCTTATGCATAAGAGATTCTTTGCCGTGCTGTGGATCATTCTGGCGCTCTGCGCACTCCCGGCGCAAGGCGCCCAGAAAATCAAGAACATCAAAATCGCTATTTCCAACCCTGGCGACCATCCGCGAAACGCCGCCGATATCGTCATTCCCATCGCACAGATACGCGCAATTGCGCCTGACTTCACGCCGGGCGCCCTGATCGTGACCGCAAGCGATGCAAGTACGTTGGAGCAAGACGCGTCCACATTGCAGACCGAAGAGCTGCCCTCACAAGTGGATGACCTGGATGGAGACGGCAAAGGGGACGAACTGGCGTTTCAAGTCGATCTGGCGCCGCATCAGACGCGTATCGTTACCGTCTCCTATGGCGATCAGGAGCGCATCTGGCGTTTGCGAAGCGATTACCCGCAACGAACGGCGGCGCTGTTCAGCCGGAAAATTGAAGGGCTCGGATGGGAATCAGAGCGCGTAGCGTTCCGCGTCTACTTCGATTCTCGGAATGCCATCGATCTCTACGGCAAACGCAGGCCCACCTTACAACTCGCGATGTACGCATCCCCGGATTACACCTATCACGACGAATCGCCGGAAGGACGCGACATTTATAAGGTGGGCGACGCCATTGGAATCGGGTCGGTCGCGGGCCTGGTGGATGGCAAGGTCGTCAAAGTCGCCGAAGTTAAAGAGCGGAAATGGCGAATCATTGCGAGTGGACCGGTGCGGACCATGGTGGAGCTGGAATACGATGGCTGGAACGCTCGTGGAAAAATCATCGACCTACGCTCGCGGATCACGCAGTGGGCCGGAGAAAGAGGCTTCACGCACACGATTTTTGCGAACTCCGCGGATGACTTCGAGTTCGTGACCGGGTTGCCCGCGAAACCTGGAATCGAACCAGTGACCTCTGGGCAAAATTCAGTGGCCCACTGGCTGGCAACCTGGGGAGAGCAGGTCGTCGCGCCAGGGCCAACCGCGACGGAAGCGATCTCAGGACAGCAGTTGGGTCTCGCGATTGTCACGCTGGCGCCGCACGCTGAATTCAGGGACGACCCTAAGAACCACTTCATTGACTTTAAGCTGAGTGAGGGCTCTCAGTCCTGGTACACGATTGCCGCTTGGGATCAGGAAGCATCGAATCGCCGAATCGGTCACGGAAATCAAAAAGAGGAGGGGCCGCATCAATCCCTGATTCTTCCTTCCGATGCCATCATAAACCAGGAAGAATTTCTGAGCGCAGTGAAGGAACAGGCCGAACGAATGGCAGAGCCGGCAGGCATTCGCATCCTGTCGAACGCGGCGAGCAGCGAGCCAGCGCCTGCCGACACTTTGGTCACCCACAAAACCAAAACGGTGGAGCAAGCCCTCGGATTGTTGCGCGCGGCTATCGATCGCAACGCTTTAAAGTGGGCGCCGATTCTTCAAACGACGCCCGAACCAATAACCTCTCATTCCGGGCCGGGATTCTTCACCGAAGCGGACAATAAGACCGGGGACTGGCAAAAACAGAACGGATATTTCTGGACAGGAAGTTTTTGGACTGGAGAACTCTGGCAGCTATATTCCACGACCCATGAGGAAAAGTATCGCAAATGGGCAGAATCCTGGGGATCGAAGCTTAGCGGTCAGGAGTCACAGCAAAATCATGACGCAGGATTTTTGTACTACTAC
>Ga0102924_1001796_pt1 | contig 24199 bp, 22 predicted proteins | sample PaiPotPPM11metaG_FD_80116 | JGI IMG/M metagenome (GOLD analysis project Ga0102924, IMG submission 80116) | Iron sulfur acid spring bacterial and archeal communities from Banff, Canada, to study Microbial Dark Matter (Phase II) - Paint Pots PPM... ...
CGAAAAACCTGGTCATCCCGCAAGCCCGAGCCAAGCGAGGGTGCGGACGAAAAACCTGGTCATCCCGCAAGCCCGAGCCAAGCGAGGGTGCGGACGAAAAACCTGGTCATCCCGCAAGCCCGAGCCAAGCGAGGGTGCGGACGAAAAACCTGCCCATCCCGAAAGCCCCCTCAAAACTGCGCGAGGAAACGCGGATCGTTCTCGAAGAGCAGCCGGATGTCGGGGATGCCGTAGCGGACGATCGCGACGCGCTCGACGCCCATCCCGAACGCGAATCCGGTCCACTCTTCGGGGTCGATTCCACAGCTGTCGAAGACGACCGGGTGGATCATGCCGCAGCCGAGGATCTCGATGAACCCGGTCCGCTTGCACACGCTGCAGCCGGCGCGCGTGCCGTCGGCGCGCTTGCAGAAGGGGCAGCCCACGTCGACCTCGGCGCCCGGCTCGACGAACGGGAAGTAGCTCGGGCGCAGGCGGATGGGCGTGCCCGCGCCGAAGAAGCGCTCGGCGAACTCCGCCAGGACGCCCTTGAGGTGGGCCATCGTGACGTTGCGATCGACCTGAAAGCACTCGATCTGGTGGAACATCGGCGAGTGCGTGGCGTCGTCGTCTTTTCGGTAGACGACTCCAGGTGCGATGAAGGCCATCGGCGGCTTGTGCGTGCTCATCGCGCGAATCTGGATGTTGCTCGTGTGCGTGCGAAGGAGCGTCCGCGGACGGCCGGCGCCCGCGCCACCGGATTCGACCCAGAAGCTGTCCTGCATGTCGGTCGCGGGGTGGTCCGGTGGGAAGCCAAGCTTCGTGAAGTTGTTCTCCTCGAGTTCGACCTCGGGTCCGTCGTGGACGGCGAAGCCGAGGCTCACGAGCACGTCGACGATCTCGTCGCGCACGATGGAGATGGGGTGCGCGTGACCGAGCGGGGCCAGCGGGCGCGCCGGGAGGGTGAGGTCGTAGGGGCGCGCCCGGAGCTCCGCCGTTCGCGCGGCGCTTCCAAGAGCGCGGAGCCGCTCCTCGAACGCGGCTTCGACCTCTTGCTTGACGGTGTTGGCGAGCTCGCCGAGCGTCTTCTTGGCGTCGCCGGGCACCTTGCCCATCTGCTTCAAGACGGCCGTGAGCTCTCCCTTTTTCCCGAGGATCTTCGCGTTCTCGTCGCGCAGGGCTTGCTCGCTGGACGCCGCCTCGAAGCGCGCGCGGAACGTTGCGCGCAGCGCCGAGAGGGAGCGCTCGATCGAGTCCTGCGGGGCGAGCTCGGCGGTGCTCATCGAACGGGAGTCCGATAGCATACGTCGGGCGGGAATGCGTGGTGCGCCTCGCGCGTCCGCCCACCGGGAGGTCCGCTCTTCATGGTCAAGAAGGTCGACGCAAGCGCCCTCGCGCTGCTCGGGGTCATCGTGGCGCCGGCGATCGCGCTGCCGCTTGCCGCGTGCGTATCGAAGGACAAGTTCGACGCCGCCGTGCAGGACGCGCAGAGCGCGCACGCCGCCCTCACGGCCGTGCAGGGACGCGAACAATCCGACCAGGCGGAGATCGCCCGGCTGCGCGACGCGTTGAACGACGCGCAGGGCGAGATGCAGTCGCGCGATCAGAAGCTGAGCGACCTTACGACGACCGACCACAACGTCCAGGCCCAGCTCGACGAGGCGACGGCCATCAACGCGAAGCTGCGAGGTGAGCTCGAGCGCCTGGGCAAGAACGTGGACCAGATGCTCCAGGAGAAGGGGACCCTGTCGAAGGCTCTCGACGACGCGAAATCGCGCCTGGACGAGCTGCGGCGAGCGCAGGCTGCGGCCGAAGCGCGGGCGCAGCTCTTTCAGCAGTTCGTCCAGAAGTTCAAGAAGATGATCGACGCCGGCCAGCTCAAGATCGGGACGCGCAACGGCAGGCTCGTCATCCAGCTGCCGAACGACGTGCTCTTCGATTCCGGTCAGACGGTGATCAAGCCGGCCGGCAAGGATGCGCTCGTGCAGGTGGCTCAGGTGCTAAGGACCATCCAGGGGCGCAAGTTTCAGGTTGCGGGCAACACCGACAACGTTCCCATCCAGACATCCCGCTTTCCGTCGAACTGGGAGCTGTCGACGTCGCGCGCCGTCGAGGTCGTGAAGCTCGTCGTCGCGCAGGGCGTCGACCCGAAGGCGCTTTCTGCCGCTGGTTACGGCGAATTCGACCCCGTTGCCGCCAACGACTCGGCCGACGGCCGGGCGAAGAACCGCCGCATCGAGATTACGCTGCAGCCCAACCTCGAGGAGCTGGTCGCGGCGCCGGCCGTCCGCTGAGAGGCCGGCCGTCCGCCGAGAGGCAGCTCGCGCGGAGCTCGACCGAGGGCGACGAGGGCGAGGGGGTTGCCGTTCCAACCCCGCAACCCAAGAGTCGAACCAGACATCCCTCTGAGAAACTGGGAGGACGATCCTATGGGCAGTCCGCTACGGGGGTACTCGCTCTTCGCGCTGTTCGTGTTCGCCGGGTGGTCGGTTGTCGTGAACGCACGCGAACGACTCGCGCCGCACAGGGTGCCCGCGACCGGCGAGTCTGTCCCACACCCGGTCCCTACCGACCGCCTCGCCTGGAACTAGGCGCTACTTCACGCCCTTGACGATCTGGCCGAATGCGGCGGAGTCGCTCACCGCGAGATCAGCGAGGATCTTGCGGTCGAGGCCGACGTTCGCCTTCTTCAGCGAGTGCATCAGTCGCGAGTAGGACGTCCCGTTCTGCCGGGCGGCGGCGTTGATGCGAGCGATCCAGAGGCGGCGGAAATCGCGCTTGCGCAGCTTGCGATGCGCATAGGAGTAGACCCACGCCTTCATCACGACTTCCTTCGCGTACGCGAAGAGGCGTGACCTGGCGCTGTGGTAGCCCTTGGCGAGCTTCAGGATGCGATTGCGACGGCGACGGGCCTTGAACCCTCGTTTGGCGCGCGGCATTGGCTTCTACTTCCCTCAACCGTACGGGAGCAGGCGCTTGACGTGGCGCTGCATGCTCGAGTCGACCATGTCGTTGTTGCGCAGACGGCGGAGCCGCTTGCGCGACTTCTCTTGCATGCCGTGATTGCCGCCAGCCTTGGGCCGGCGCACGCGGCCCTTACCGGTGACCCGGAAGCGCTTGGCGGCCGCTTTGTTGGTCTTCATTTTCGGCATGTGCGGGGCGCGCAAGATGATGGGAAAGGGGCAGCTTGTCAAGTGCGGGCGGAGCGCCGCCCGAGACTGGCGTCAGGGTGCGCTGCCCCGCCAGGGCTTCTCGGCCATGTACCGGCGCTTACTCTTGGCCCCGCGCCATTCGAGGAGCGGTCGCACCGCCGCGTAGAGGCCCGGCGAGAGGTAACAAAGCGTCGCGAGCTTGCCGGAGACCGCCGGTACGTCGACCTCGGGCGAGCCGCGCTCGATCGCGCGCAGCACGGCGCCGGCGACCTCCTCGGGGGCGCTCATCGGCTGGGAGAACACGATATCGGGCACGGCCGCGATATCGTCGCCGAAGAAGCCCGTGTCCACCGGCCCTGGACACACGGTGCACACGCGCGCGCCGCCGCGGCCGATCTCGACGTCGAGAGCGCGCGAGAAGGCGCGGAGCCCCGCCTTCGAAGCGCTGTAGGTCGCCTCGTGCGGGACGGGGACCTTTCCAGCGAGGCTCGCGACGTTCACGACGACGCCGCCTTTGGAGAGGTGCGCGAGCGCAGCTCGAGTCAAAAGAATCGGGGCGACCAGGTTCGTGTCGAGGATCTCGGCGAGCTCCTCGCCGGAGCGGCGGCTGACGGGCCCTCGGTGGTTGACGCCGGCGTTGTTGACGAGGATGTCCAGACGCCCGAAGCGTTCGACGATCGCCACCGGAAGCGAGGCGAGCGCGTCGCGGTCCGTCACGTCGAGCGGAAACGCGGCGGCTCGATCGGCTCCCAGCTCGCGCACCGCCGATTCGAGCTTCGCGCGCGAACGCGCGACCAGGGCCACGCGCGCGCCACGGCCGACGAGAGCGCGCGTGACCGCCAGGCCGATCCCGCTCGAGGCCCCCGTCACGATCGCTACTTTTCCGTCCAGCATCGGGCGCCGAGTATGGCCGCGACAGGACGACTCGTCGAGCTTCCGCTGGTTCGGAAGCCGTGAAGTTCACGGTTGCGCGGCCATGAAGCTTCCTCCTCAAGAGCTCACGATCTGGCCGAAGCGCGACGAAAGATCGCTCATCCGGGCGCGGGCGCGCGCGAGCGCGCGTTCCACCGGCTCACCGGGATCGACGTCCTCGCGGACATCGAAATAGAACTTCGCTTTTGGTTCGGTGCCGCTCGGCCGCGCGACGATGCGGCTCCCGGACGCCAGCTCGAAGACGAGGACGTTGCTGCGCGGCAGCTCCAGCGCCGCCCTTGCGCCGCTCCGGAGGTCGGCGCGAACGCGCGCGTCGTAATCGGCGACGGACACGATCTCGTCGCCTCCTACGGAGCGCGGCGGAGACGCGCGCAGGCGGTCCATCATCCCGCGTATGGCCGCCACGCCGCTCGCGCCTTCTCGGGTCACGTTCACCTGGCTGCTCACGAACGCACCCCAGCGCCGCGCGATGGCGTCGAGGTCGTCCTTCGGCGTGCCGCCGCCCTCGCGCGCGGCGAAGGCCATCTCCGCGAAGAGGACGGCCGCCGAGATGCCGTCCTTGTCCCGCACGACGTCGCCTACGGTGTAGCCGAGTGCCTCCTCGAAGCCGAAGACGAAGGCGTACCCCTGCCCCTCCAGCTCGATCGCGCGGTTGGCGATCCACTTGAAGCCGGTGAGCGTCTCCTCGTACCGGACGCCGAGCGACGCGGCGATGCGCCCGAGGAGAGGCGACGACACGATCGAGGCGATGACGACGCGCGGCCGGGTGTCGACCTTCTCCGTGAGGAGGTAGTGACCGAGAAGCACTCCGACCTCGTTCCCGGTCAGCTGCCGCCACCCGCCCGCGCGCGCGCCGTCGGGCAGCGCAACGGCGAGCCGATCGGCGTCCGGATCGTTGGCGAGGACGAGATCGGCGCCGGTGTCCCTCGCGAGGGCGAACGCGAGGTCCATGGCGCCGGGCTCCTCGGGGTTGGGAAAGGACACCGTGGGGAACGTCCCGTCGGGCTTCTGCTGCGCCGGAACGGTCGTCACGTCGCCGAAGCCGGCTTCCGACAGCGCCCGCCGGACGAAGCGGTCGCCGACGCCGTGAAGCGGCGTGTACACGACGCGAAGGTTGCGCGCGCGACCGCGGGGCTCCGGCGGACGGACGTGCAGCGCCCGCACGGCCGCGAAGTACGCGTCGAGGACCTCCGGCGGCACGTCGGAGACGAGCCCTCGCCCGCGCAGCTCGTCGAGGGGCGGCCGGGAGACTTGCGCGGCCGGCGGAGCGCGGCCCATGGCCGCGGCGATGCGCGCGTCCACCGGAGGGATGATCTGGGCGGCGTTCTCCCAGTACACCTTGTAACCGTTGTATTCGGGCGGGTTGTGGCTCGCGGTGACCACCACGCCTCCCGCGGCTCCCAGGTACTTCACCGCGAACGCAACGAAGGGCGTGGGAACGGGCTCCGCACTCAGGAACACGCGCAGACCCGCGCCGGCGAGGATCGACGCTGTGTCCTCCGAGAGCTCCCGGCTCATCCTCCGCGCGTCGCCGCCGACCACGACGCCGCGCTCCGCCGCTTTCGGCACGCTCGCCAGCAGCTCTTGCGCGAGAGCCCAGGAGGCGCGCGCCACGACCGCCCGGTTCATCCGGTTGGGGCCTGCGCCGAGGATCCCACGCAGACCGGCCGTCCCGAACTCCAGCGAGGAGGCAAACCGGTCGGCCAGCTCGAGCTCGCCGCGGTCTCCCTGGGCAAGGAGCTCGCCGAGCTCCGCCCGCGTCGCGGGGTCGGGGTCCGCGGACATCCAGCGTTCGGCAAGGTGCCGCAGCGCGCTTCGTTCCATCGTGGGCCCACCTAGATCGTCCAACGGCGGTGCGGGTGCAAGGGGGCCTGTGCGATAGTCGGAGGCGGCGATGCTCCGCTACGCGCTCCGCCGCGTCCTCTGGGCGATCCCGACGCTGCTCGGGACGAGCCTCATCCTCTTCTTGGTGACGACGCTCGCCCCGGACCCGACGCCGGCGGCCCCCTCGGCCGACGCCCCGTCGGCGGACGACGCGCTCGCGGAAGAGGCGCGGCGCGCGCGATTCCTCGACCTGCCGCGCTTTCTGAACACCAACCCGCAGGACGTCCGGTCGCGCGCCCTGGACGCCGTAGCCCACGTCGCCTCGGGCGATGCGCGCCACGAGGAGGCCGCCCGCGAGCTCCAGCAGCTGGGCGGGGCGGCGCTGCCGTACGTGCTGCCCCGGCTCGAGGCGCTCCCGCCCGACGAGCGCCGTCGCGTCGCGGTCGCGCTCGTTCCGCTGGCCGTGCGCATGGAGCTCTCGGGAGCCCAGGAGCTGACACGCCCGGAAGCGGCGGTCCTCTTCTGGACTCGGTTCTGGGACGACCGAGCCCTCGACTTCGCGCCCGCCGCCGTAAGCCGAGCGGTGGCTCGGCTCGTCGAGCACGGGAGCCAGCTGCGCGAGAGCGAGCTCGTCTCGATGGATACGTTCGCCCTCGGCGAGGTCGTTCACCAGATGACCGTGACCGACGACCGCGTCGCTCTCGAGAGGCTCACCCGCATCGCCCGCCACGCCACCGAGCGCGGCCCGGCGCTGGCGCCGGACGCGAGCGCGGCAGAGGCGCGCCGCGTGGTCGCCAACTGGCAGGAGTGGTGGTTCGTGCACGCCCCCGACTTCGTGCGGCTGGACGGCGCCGCTCGCGTCGTCGCGGTCGTCACCGAGACCCGCTACGGCAAGTGGCTGAAGCGTGCGGTCAGCGGAGAGCTCGGGGTAAGCGCGACCGACGGAGAGCCCATCGCGGAGAAGCTCCGTTCGCGGGCGCCGATCACCTTCCTCGTCTGCGTCCTGGCCGTGCTCTCGAGCTGGTCGCTGGCCGTTCCGATCGGCGCGTTCGGCGCCTGGCGACAAGGCCGAGCGTTCGACGTCGCGAGCTCGGCCCTCCTCTTTTTCCTCTACGCGACGCCGACCTTCGCCGTCGCCGAGGTGCTGCGGCGCGCGACCGGCGGCTCTTTCGCGCTGGGTCCCCGGCTGGCGCTCGCGGTGGGCGCGCTCGCCGCCGCTTCGCTGGCCACGCTGTCTCGCTGGCAACGCGCGGCGATGCTCGACGTGGTCAGCCGCGATTTCGTCCGGACCGCGAAAGCCAAGGGAGTTCCGGCCTGGCGGGTCGCGACCGTCCACGCGTTGCGCAACGCCCTGACGCCCGTCGTGACGCTCGCCGGCCTGCACCTGCCCACGGTCGTCGGGGGCGCGTTCGTCGTCGAGGAAGTGTTCTCGCTGCCCGGCCTGGGCTTCGAGACGCTGCGCGCGATCGAGGCCCGCGACAACGCGTGGCTCATGGCGATCGTCCTCGTGTCGGCGGCTGCGGTCACCTTCGGGCTCGTCCTCAGCGACGTGATCTGCGGCGCGCTGGATCCGCGCGTGCGCGAGGTCCTCTTGCGCCGCCAGGGTGGGCTCGACGGATGAACGAGCCGCCGCGCGAGCCGGACGCCAGCGTCGCCATCGAACTGTCGCGACGAAAGAACGAGGGTCTCCGCACCTCGCTGGTCGAGGCTCGCCGCGTCGCGGCGCCGTACCTGACGATGACACGCATCGCGGTGGCCAAGCTCGGCGCCAGCCGCCTCGCGCGCGTCGGGGCCGTGCTGCTCGCATGCCTCGCTTTGACCGCGATCTTCGCGGACCTGCTCGCGAGCGACCTCCCCGTCGCCTGCCGGTGGCGGGGGGTCGCGTACGTCCTGCCGAACGTGACGCGCCCGCCGGCCCTCGCCGGCGAGACGTGCTCGCGAATGCGAGCCACACGCGCAGCCGGAGACTGGATCCTCGAACCGCTCGTCGCGTTCGGCCCGGCACAGACCGGCGGCGACGGCGAAATCCTAGTGCCTCCGCTCGCCAAAGGTCACCCGCTCGGGACCGACGCTCTCGGGCGCGATCTCTTCGCGCGGGTCGTCCACGGCGCGCGGACGGCGCTGAGCGTGGGCCTCGGGGCTTCGATGCTCCTGGTCGCGATCGGCGTCGCGCTCGGCGCGCTGGCCGGCTTCTCCGGAGGCTTGATCGACGGGCTCGTCTCGCGCACCATCGAGGCACTGACGGCCATCCCCACGCTCGTCCTCATCCTCGTCGTGGGGGCGCTGGTCCCGCAGCCCACGACGGCCACGCTGCTGTGGACGATCGCTCTGACGCGGTGGACCGAGCTCGCCCGGCTGGTCCGCGGCGAAGTCCTTACGGCGCTCGCGCAGGACTACGTAACGGCGGCTCGCGCCCTCGGTGCGTCGCCGGTGCGCGTCCTCTGGCGTCACGTCTTGCCCAACGCGATCGCACCCGCCATCGTCGCGATGGCGTTCGGCGTCTCCTCGGTCATCGTCCTCGAGGCCGCGGTCGACTTCCTGCGGGTGGGATCGCCCGACTCGATGGCCTCGTGGGGGGAGGCGATGGGCGAGGCTCGCTCGCACGGAGACGCGTGGTGGCTCGTCGTGTTCCCGGGATTCGCGCTTCTGACGGCGCTCCTCGCGAGCTCGCTCGTCGGCGAGGCCGCGCGCGACGCGCTCGACCCGAGGCTTCGCACCGAGCTCGTGTGAAGGGAACGGTCTTGCGGCCCGCTGCCGGGGACGGCCCGCTCCGTCAGTGGAACGTCGTCTTCAGCTCGCCCAGGTCGGGAGCGGCGCTGGCCGACGGAAGAGGCTTGAGCTTGGGCGGGCGCGCGCTCGCAGAAGCGCTCGGAGACGAGTGCGCCCGGGAAGCCGCGGGCGTCGTCGTGTGAGGGCCATCCGTCGCGGTGGAGGACGACGCGGGGTCTGCCGCCCGGGGCGCCGCCGCAGAGGGCAGAGAGGACGCCGAGCTGGAGGGTGTCTCGAGGCTGCCCGGCGCGAGGGTCGCGGGTGGAGCAACCGCCGCGCTGACGGAGGGCAGGTCGTCGCTCGGCGGCTTCGGCGCCGCGGCGGCCGGCGCGGGACCGTACCCGGCGTACCGCCCCGATGCGTGGAGCGCCGCGAAGAGGCCGATGACGACGACGAGACCTGCGACGACGGCCAGGGCGATGCGCGGCCCGACCCGCGGCGGAAGGACGGCCGTCGGGTCCCTGGCTCCGGCCCGGACGAGCGCCTCGTTCAGCTCGCGAACCTTCGCGCGATCGATGCGGATCGTCTGCTGGAGCGCTTGCCGCTCGATGATGACCTTGGGTTCGTCCTCGGGAGAGGTACGCGCCGCACGAACGTCGTGCCGGGCGTGGTAAGCAGCGGACGCGTCCCCGTCCGTCTGGGGCATCGTCTTCGTGCGCTCGGGCTGCGGGTCGGTCATCCCGTCGAGGAGGAGCTCGACGGAATCCTTCTTCAGATTGGGGGCGGCGACCGGGACCACGATGCCCATCGGGCGGACGGGCGCGTCTCGCGGCTCGGGTGGCGGAGCGACGCCGGGATCGGTCGAGGGCCTGGGCGGGAGCGGGGTAACGATCGGCCCCGGATCGGTGTCGTCGAGCTGCGAAGGGCCCCGCACGTCGTTCGTGCGGCGCGCCGAAGGCGTCGACGGATCCGTATCGTTGTCGTTGGTCGTCATGCGGGCGCCCACCGGAAAGGCCCTCTGGGCCTCGTCTTACTCTACCGCCGAACCGCCCTCTCGCCGCCCGAAAAGCGCCCCCTCGACGGGCGAGCGGCGCTGCGTATAGATCCCGGGCACCATGACGATTCTGGGCGGTTTCGGCGGCAAGCGGGGTCCGGGCGGCGAGGCGGGTTCCGCGAAGGGCGGAGGCAGCGGCGCGGCCGCATACGTCACCGAGCGCGATTTCGAGCGCGAGGTGCTCCGCAGCGAAGTCCCCGTCCTCATCGAGTTCACCGCCGACTGGTGCGAACCGTGTAAGGCCATCGCCCCCGAGGTAGACGCTTTCGCCCGCGAGATGCAGGGCAAGGTCAAGGTCGTGAAGATCGACGTCGACAAGTCGCCGGTCATCGCGCAGCAGCTTCGGGTTCAGAGCGTACCCACTTTCATGGTCCTCGCCGAAGGGCGCATCCAGGACGCCGTGGTAGGTGCGATTCGGCGGAAGAAGATGCAGGAGCTCGTCGAGCCGTTCCTCCCACGCGCCGCCGGCGCGCTCAAGCCCGCCGAGCTCGCGCAGCTCCTCGCGGCCGGGGCCGTCGCCGTCATCGATACGCGCGACGCGGCCGCCTACGCGCGCGCACACTTGCCCGGCGCCGTGAACATTCCTATCGACGAAATCGAATCACGACTCGCCGAATTGCACATGTTGCAGGGGCAACCGGTCGTCTACTGTCGCTCGGGAGACAGGACGAAAGAGCTGGGCGAGAAGCTCGCGGAGCAGGGTCTCCCCGTCGCGTTCCTCGACGGAGGCCTCCTGGCCTGGGAGGCGGAGGGTCTACCCATCCAGCGCTGAGGGGACCACAGCGCGTACACGCCATGACAACCTCATAAGCGTCTGACCGAAACGCGGCATATACTCAATACGTGACGCCGAAGCGGAGCGAGCGACCGACGATTCCACCGTCGTTCGACTTCGCGCAGTACGCGAGAGACTCCGACGCTCGGCTTCGTCGCGCACGTGCCGTCACCGAGCCCCCGCCGGACGAGGCGACGACCGGAGAAGGCACCGAACCTTCGACCACGCCGCGGTCGGAGGTGCGTCTGATGACGCGGCCCGATTTTCGTCCGGCGATCACGGACGAAGCTTGGGCCCGCAGCGTCCTCGGAACTGCCTACGTCGTCCTCCCGCCGGAGCAGCTGAAACGATTGCCCCTGGGCCACCGCGCCGGGTTTCTCCTCGCGTGCATGGATGGCGCGACCGATCTCGAGACGCTCGTCACGCTCTCCGCGATGCCGCGAGAAGAGACGCTGCGGCTGGCCCGAGATCTCTTCGAGTCGGGGATCGTCGCCTTTCGCTTGAAATAACCGTCGCAGGCTCAGGCGCGCGGCGTCGCAGCGCTCACCAGGTGCTTCTGCGCGATCGCGAAGAGCGCGAGGACCGGCGCCGAGAGGACGACGTTCCCCGCCATGACGATGTGCCAGCGCACGCCGGTGCCCTGCTCGCGGAGCAGCGCGACGCCCAGCGGGAGAGTGCGCACGGAATCGTCCGTCGTCATCACGAGCGGCCAGAAGTAGTCGTTGTAATGAAAGACGAAGCTCACCAGAAACAGCGACACGATCGTCGGCTTGAGCATGGGCCCGAGCACGCGGTAGACGATCGCCCATTCGCTGGCGCCGTCCATCCGCGCGGCCTCGATGATCTCGTCGGGCACGCTCGTGAGCGCCTGCCGGACGAGAAACGTCCCCAGCGCGCTCGCCGCAAAAGGCAGAACGAGCGCCGTCATCGTGTCGACCATGCGTGCCTTGGCGAACATGAGAAAGACCGGGACGAAGGTGGCCTGCGCGGGGACGAGCAGGCACGCGAGCACGACCCCGAAGGCGAACCCCTTCCCCACGAAGCGGAGCTTTGCCAGCGCGTATCCAGCGGGCAGCGCGAGCGCGATCTGCGCGACAGCGATGGAGAGAGCCATCGCGACGGTCACGGCCATGTAGCGCCCGACGGGAATCGCAGCGAAGACCTCGCGGTATGCCGCACCGTCGAGGTGCTCGGGCAGCGGCGCGAGCGGGTGCTGCACGATCTCCTGGAGAGTCTTGAACGAAGTCAGCACCATCCAGGCGTACGGCACCACCCACGCCGCCGCCGCGACGAACGCGAGCACGAGGATGCCCGAACGGAACGTGACGCGACCCCTCATCGGTCGACCCCCATCCTGGCGCTCCAAGCCCGCAGCTGCAGCGCCGCGAGCGCGAGGAGCAGCACGAAGAACACGACGGTCAGCGCGCTCGCCTTGCCCACGCTCAGGTCCAGGAACACCTGCTCGTAGATCGCGTACACGAAGAGCTCGGTCGCGCGCGCCGGCCCGCCCTGCGTCATGATCCGCACCACGTCGAAGGCCTGGAAGCTCGTCACGAGGCTCGTCGTCGCCACGAAGGCCGACGTCGGGGCGAGCAGCGGCAGCGTCACGTGCCGGAAGCGCGACCACGGCCCTGCCCCGTCGAGCGCGGCCGCCTCGAGCAGCGCGGGCGGAACGCTCTGGAGCCCCGCGAGAAAGACGATCATGGCGTATCCCGTCAGCTTCCAGATGCCCACGACGGCGAGCGTCGGCAGCGCCGCGTGGACGCTACCCAGCAGAGAGACCGGGCCGGCGCCGAGCCCGCGCAGCGCGCGACCGACGACCCCGCCGTTGCCGTCGAGCATCCACATCCAGAGGAGAGCGACCGAGACCCAGCTCACGACGTACGCGCTGAAGATGCTCGCGCGCACCCACGCGAAGACCCGCCCCGGCCGATCGAGCAAGAGCGCGAGAGCCAGGCCGAGCGAGACCGTGCCGGCTACGACGATCGCGCTGTAGGCGATCGTCCGGCCGGCGATGCCCAGGAGATGTCCGTGCGCGGAGAGAGCCGCGTAGTTCTCGCCGCCGACGAACCGAGCCGGGGTGAGCAGATCCCACGAGAAGAAGCTCTCGTAGACCGCGACGCCGATCGGGACCACGAAGAACAGGACGAGGAGGGCGAGCGTCGGCCCCAGCATGACCCACGGATGCCAGCGCGAGCGCGGGCTCACGCCGGTCGCTCCGCTTCGCGGCGGGCCTCGTCCAGGAGCGCCCGGGCGTCGCTCCCGGTGAGAACCGCCTCTTCGAGGCGCGGCTCGACGATGTCGCGTTCGATGCGAAAGAGCTCCGGAGCCCAGGGCCACGGCGCCACGGCGCCCAGCTGGTCGTACGCGACGCGATCGTTGGGGTGGCGCACGTACCAGCCTCGGTCGAGGAGGCGCTCGACCGCCGGACGCGTCACCGGCATGTAGCCGGTGCGCGTGGACCAGGTGATCGTCTGCTCGACGTCGCACATCCAGCGGACAAACTCCCAGGCCGCCTGCTTCTCTTCGTCGGGCGCCGTGCGCATCAAGACGAACATCGTCCCGCCGGTCGGCACGCTCGCGCGGACATCGCGTGGCAGCGGCGCCGCGACGACGGGGAAGCGCGCGTTGTCCTCCAGGTACCGGACGAACGCGGTGCTGCTCCACATCATCGCGACGCGCCCCTGCAGGAAGCTCTCGTTCGTCGATTGCCACGCCTGGTAGTCCCGGCCGGGGGGCGGCCGCATCACGCCCTCCTCGTGGACGAGGCGCTGCCAGAAGCGCAGGGCCTTCTCGCCGGCCTCACCTCCGAGCGAGGGGCGCCCGTCGGCGTCGACGAGCGCTCCGCCCGCTTGCCCCACCATCGCCACCCAGTACCACCACGAGATGGGCACCTCGAAGCCCCAGCGCACTTGCCCGTCGCTCGCCCGCCGCGTGAGCCGTCGCGCGACCGAGACGAGCTCCTCCCAGGTCGTCGGCGGGCGCACCCCCTCCTGTTCGAGCGTCCGCGCGTTGGCGAACGCGATCGGCGTCGACCGGTTGAATGGGATCGCGACGGTGGGCTGCCCCGAGCCTCCCGCGAACGAGCCCCCTTGCGCGAGCGCGGGGACGAACGGCATCGCCTGAGCGCCCTCGTACGCGTCGAGCGGCTCGAGCACGCCGGCGCGCGCGAGGTAGGGCACCACCTCGCAGACGACGTGCGAGAGCGCGGGCGCCGCCCCGGCGGCGAGCGCCGTCCGCAGCTTCGCCAGCGCCTCGAAGTAGTCCCCCTGATGCACCGCACGGATCCACACGCGTGACTGCGACTCGTTGAACCTCGCCACGAGCTCGAGGAGGACCTTGCGCACCAGGTCGCCGTAGGCGTACCAGAACGCCACCTCGACGCGTCCGTTCCGGCGCGCGGCGCGGCGCCGGGGCGCACAGGCGCCCGAGCCCATGGCCGCGGGCCCGAGGAGCGCGGCAGCGGCAGCTGCATGAAGAAGGTCGCGACGCCCGATCACACGTGCCGGGAACGATACCAGCCTTGGCCTCGCGGACGATGTGCGGTACATCACGAGCGCGCGGATGCGAGGAGCCGTTCGATGGGGAATTCTCGCCGCGGCAGCCATCTGGGCCGCTCCGGGGCCCGCGATCGCCGACGATACGGACACGCGCGAGGCCAAGGAACGCTTCGAGGAGGGCCTCGCCCGCGCCCGCGCCGGCGACTGGGAGGGCGCGCGGCGCTCCTTCCAGCAATCGATGGCCGTCGTCCAGAGCCAGGCCGCGCTCTTCAACCTGGCGCTCGCCGAAGAGAAGTGCGCGCGCCCCGTGGAAGCGCTGACGCACTTCAAGGAGTACCAGCACAAGTATCCGCTCGAGCAACAGGAGCGAGTGCAGGCTCAGCGGCACATCGGCGAGTTGTCGGCGAAGGTGGGGCATATCGACGTCGAGGCCCCCAGCGGCACGGTGCTGACGCTCGACGGCAGCTTTAACGCGGGGACGGCACCGCTCACCGAGCCACTGGACGTCGCACCGGGCCACCACACCCTCGCCGCGAAGCTCTCCGCCGGGACCCAGGCGCTCGAGGTCGACGCCGTCGCCGGCCAGGTCGCGCACGTGGCGTTCCCCGCGGGCGGCGTCGTCGCGCAGCCGGCAGCGCCCGCGAACGACGGCGCGGCCGCCGAGGGGACGCCCCGGGGCGTCGCGCCGACCTCCGGTCCGGCTGCGGCGGAACAACCGGCGGCAGGAGGACGGCGCGGCGGAGCGCGCGTCGTTGCGGTCGCCGCGATCGGCGGGACGGCCCTCGTCGCCGGCGCGCTGGGTCTGTACTTCGGAGCGCAGTCGAACTCCGACGGAGACACGGTCGCTTCCCTCCAGAAGAGACCCGATTGCAAATCGGGTTGCGCGGCGCTGCAAAGCGCTGTCGATTCCGCCAACAGCGAGCACATGGCCGCAGACGGGTTGCTCGTCGGCGCGGGCGTGCTGGCCGCCACCGCCGTGGGGGTGTGGGTGTTTTGGCCGCGAGCGCCGGGCGCCAGCGCCTCCGCGGTCCGCGTCGTTCCCGTCGCGGGGCCCGCGGGCGCCGGTGTGACCGCGGTCGGCGCGTTCTGATCGGGCCCACCTGACGCGCGCTATCCCTCGTCTTCTCTGAGGAGCCCCGCCTCGCGAGCGCGCGCACGGACTTCGTCCTTCACCAGCTGGAATCGCTTGCGCAGCCTCGCGGCGACTCGTGTGAGCGCGTCGTCCGACGAGTCGTCGGGGAACAGGACCCGAGCGATCTCGTTCCAGCTCATGTTCCGGTCCACCCGGAGCACGAGGAGCGCGCGGTCGTCTTCCGGGAGCGCGTCGCGGATCGCCGCGAAGCGATCTTTCACCTCGGTGCGCAGATGGGGAAGCGTGCGCGAGCGGATCGACGCGGCGACGTCGGTGATCTCGGAAATCGCCAGGCGCCTCCCCGCGCGCCGGTCGGGCGAGCGTCGAAAGCGCGACGCCGCGTGGCGCGCCAGCACGTAAAACCACGTACGAAGCGACGAGCGTCCCTCGAAGCGCGGGAGCCCGACCCACAGGTCCTCGCAGGCCTGCGAGAAGACATCGGTCGCGTCCGCCTCGTCGCGGAGCAACGTCACGAGAAAGCCGAGCACCTCCGGACCATATCCCTCGACGGCCAGCGCACCGGCCGCGCGCAGGTCCCCTGACTGCATCGAGCTGCGAATTTGCTCCTCGAGTTCCACGTACTCGCCGTACATCGTAGCGCGCCTGGCCGCGCCCGGTCACCTGCACACCGAGGCGCGCCCCCGGTCACCGGCGCCCAAGGATGGTCGATCAGCGCGCGGCGTACTCCGAGAGAACCAGCCGCACCTCACTTACCTGGTCGGGGCGCCGCCCTCGTTCGCGGGAGAGCATCCGCGTGACGAGATCGAGGATGGGTAGCGGCAGTTGGGGGGCTCGCTCGGCGATGGGAACGACTCCGTCGCCCAGCACCACCTTGTAAACGTCGCCGACGGTCTTCGCCACGATGGGCCGCGTTCCGGAGAGCGCCTCGTACAGAATGGCGCCGATCGCCCAGATATCGGCGCGGTGATCGACGTCCTTCTCGCCGAGAAGCTGCTCGGGCGAGATGTAGAGCAAGCTGCCCACGATCGCGCCCGCGGCGGTCGTCGCGCCCGTCCGTGCCGCGTCTCCCTCCGGGGAGGTCAGCTTCGCGATGCCGAAGTCGAGGACCTTCGCCGTGATGCCCGGAGCCGAGGACGCGAGGAAGATGTTCTCCGGCTTGAGGTCGCGATGCACGATGCCGAGCGCGTGCGCGCACTCCAGAGCGCCGCACACGTCGCCGAGCATCCGGGCGAGCTCGGGGAGGGGGACGGTCCGCTCACGAGCGAGTCGTGCGGCGAGCGTCTCGCCCTGGAGGAGCTCCATCACGATCACCGGAGAGCCGTCTTCGAGCTCGAGAAGATCGTGTATGGCGACGATGCTCGAGTGCGCGACGGCGCGCGCGGCGCGCGCCTCGCGCAAGAACCGGCGAGCCATGTCGTCTTGCGGGCCGGCGCGCTTCAGGAACTTCAGCGCGACGGGCCGTCCGGTCGCGACGTGCTCGGCCTCCCAGACGACGCCCATCCCTCCCTCGCCGAGGCGACGTCGCAGGACGTGCCCCGCGACGACGTCCCCCGGCGAGAGCGGCACCCCGACGCGACGCGGCTGCACCGGCGGCGCCCGCGCCACGTTGCGGAGCAGGCTGTCGCCGGCATCCTCTTCGTCGTCGTCGTCATCCGGAGAGAGGTTCTCGTCCTTCGATTCCGGCTCCACCACATCTTTGATGGTACCCGGACGGATCGCGCGCGGCCCATCCTCTTCGTCCTTCCCCGCGACCCCTCAGAAAAAGTCCGCCATCCAGGGCGCGGGTCCGGCGAAGAGGGCGCTCGCGCGCGCGAGCTCGGCGGACGGCCCGTCGCACAGCCCCGCGACGCGCAGCTCCTCCGCGGAGAGAAAGCCGCTGTAGAGCGCGGACAGCCCGCGGACGTCGATGGCCAGCGCCCCGGTCCCGCCCTCGCGGACGTCGACGCGGCCGTCGGCGACTTCGACGACCCAGCGGCGCGCGTTCTCGCGCAGCAGGGCGTCGCGCACGTCCAGGTGCAGCTCCCCGCGGACGAGCGGCGACCATCCTCTCTCCTCGAGCGCGGCCCGGACGTCGACCACGCGGAGCATCCACCGGAGCAGGTCGGCGACCTCGTTCTTCTCCTCGCGCGCGAGCATGAAGAGCGCGTCGCCCGGCCCGCTCACGATCGTCGCCGAGCGCACCGTCGACCGGTGGTCGGCGAGGAAGCGCAGAATGCGGCGACCCGCGGCGGCGGTGTGAGCGACGACGTCGCGCACGACGATTTCCATCGGCTGAAGGGGCGCGGACGCCGGCCGCTGCGACATTGCGACGTAGCCCTCGGCGCCGTTCTCGCCCTGGACCACGTAGGCGCGCGCCTCGTCGCCGATGGGATCGAGCACGCGATCCCAGAAGTACGCGGTGCGATCGATCGCGCCCGAGAGGCCCCGCGCACGCGCGTCGTACAGGCCGTGCATCGCCGCGACGTCGCCCTCGCCCTGCGCGGCGCGCATCTCGCGTTCGGCCGCACCGCCTCGCAGCGGCGCGAGCGCGAGGCGGTAGGTGATGCGGGTCCCCGCGGTCTCGTATCCCGCGGCGCGGTACAGCGGGAACGTCGCCGGGTAGAGGCAGGATAGGGCGACGTGCTCGCGGCTCGCCTCCTCGAGCACCGTCCGCATCAACTCCGCCGCGATGCCGCGCGATCGGTGCTCGGGCGCGATCGCCACGAGGTTGATTCCCCAGGAGCGCGCGGTGCGGCCGCCGAACCAGTGGCCCATCGGCAGGACCCCGAGACCGCCGACGATTTCGGTCCCTTGGCGGACGAGGCGGAAGTTGCCCGCGCCGACTCGCGCGGTCACGAAGGGCCAGCGCTCGCGCGGGAAGCCGAGCGAACCCGAAGCGATGACGCCGAAGCGGGAGAGGTCATCCTGGTCGGCGGGCGGCGCGATGTCGAGGGCTTCGGCCATGGGTACGGGATTGGAACAGGAAGGCAGGTACGCCGGCTAGTACAACTCGCCGCGCAACAGGCGTGCCGGAGCCGCGCGTTTTTCGCCGCGAGGGGGCTACGAACGCCCGGCCGCCAGCAAGATGAGCGCCGCGATCTCTTTGGCGTGCGTGATGATCGACAGGTGGCTCGAGTCGACCTCGATCGTCCTGGCCTTCATTCGCCCGGCGAGGAAGCGCTGAAGCTCGGGCGACGTCGTTCGATCGTGCTTCGAGACCGCGTAGTACGACGGCTGCGACCGCCACGCCGCGTTCGTCGTCTTCGACGCGAAGAGCGTGTCGGCGATCCGGCCCTGGACCGCCGCGTCGCCTCCGCGTCGTCCGCCAGGGACGTGAGCGGGTTCTGTACTGCCGTCGCCCTCATCCCGGCCTGCCGAAGAAGCGCGACCACGTTGGACCACGAGGAGCCGTCCGCGTAGGCCCCGTGAACGAGGAATACGCTGCGGACGCTGTCGGCCCAAGCACGTTTGGAGCGACCAAGAAATGCGAGCGTCCCGCCGGCGAGGATGGCAGAGGAGAAAACGCGGCGACTGATCATGATCCTTCCTTCCGTGAGATTCGTGCGCCGGCAACGGCCCGTTCCTCGAGCGGACAGGACGCGCGGCGACCTATCGAATGCGAGTAACGTTCCTCTGCGCCTTGGGTTTCGCGCGACGAGGCCGGCTCGTTCATCTTTCTCGACCGCGGGCGTCCTCGACCGGTTCCTCCATGTCTCGCGGGGATTCCCGGCCTTCGGCTTCTGCCAAGCATCGACGTGGAGGGAGGGAGCGGCGCAAGCGCGACGGATCCATCGTCAGCGCACTCCCAGCGCTCCGGCAAAGAGTCCTCCGGCGGGAGCCACCTCGACCTTGGGCTCCTGGTCCATGAGGGAGCTCACCTCGCGCTGAAACGCCGCCCGCGCCAGACGCAGTCGTGAGCGCACGGTTCCGAGCGGGATGTTCAGCAGACGCGCGATCTCCGTCCCCGACAGCTCGTCCAGCTCGAACATGACGAAGATCTCCCGCAGCTTCTCGGGGATCTTGTCCAAGATGGATGGGAGCAGCTGGGACAGGTCCCGGGAATCGAGCCGATGCATCATGCCGTCGCTGAGCTCTCCGCGCTGAGCGATCTCGCGCTCGTCGACGAGGACCTCGAACCGGACGCGAGCGGAACGCAGGTAGTCCCTCACGACCAGCCTGCAGATCGAGTAAAGCCACGTGCTCAGCTCCGAGCGTGCCTCGAACCCGGGAAGCTGACGGTGCACGATGATGAACACGTTCTGCGCCAGATCCAGCAGGTCGGCGTCGCGGACGCGCATCCTGTTCAGCGCTCGCCAGACGAACCCGAAGTGCGTCCGGTACACCTGCTCGAAAGTCGCCGAAACCGCGGACGTGGCGTCGTCGTCAGCGCTCATGCTTGCCATTTCGGACTCACTGGGTGCCCGGGACCTGCCTCACGCGTACAGGCTGCGTATGGGGCCGTGGCGACCTTGGTGGTCTCCAGGTCGATCTCCGCGGGCCAGCCGACGTTGCCGAGGAGGCTTCCCTAGCCTGCTCGGTCCGGCGCTGGAGCTCCCTCGGCCGGGCGCGTACCGGGCTCCGCCGGTGAGGCGTGCATACATCCCGAAAGACGTCCTTCCGGATGGACAATGACCACGACCTTCGAGGCCGGCTCACGAAATCGAGCCTGCGCATACGAAGCACACCGAGCGTGCTGCTCACACACAATGTGTGCCAACCAGATTGAGGCCGGCCACTCTCGGCTCTCGGGAGCAGCAGGAAGAGGCGGGAGCAACAGGAGGAGGCGCACGACCGCTCCTCGCGCCTCGTCTTCGCTACAAATTCAGGACCGTGCGTGAGGCCCGCGTGGGGACCGGCCAGGTATGCGCAGGCTGCGTCATCTCCGGGCGCGCTTCCATCGCGCGCCTGGCGCGCAATGGCGTCTTGCGGCGCGACAACGCCGTCGCTTCACCCGTCTGCCACGAGCTGGCGGCCCAAGGTGGTCCCTTCCTGGACAAAGATGCTCCGCACCCACCCAAGGGTGGGATCGTCATGAGTCCGTTCGTGCCATATGGCGGAAACGACGAAGGTCAACGACCTGAGCGGCGGAGGCATGGCGAGCATGGTCAATCCTCCCGAGTCCGCCACCGCCTCTGCAATTCGCTCGGGCAAGAGCGCTACGAGGTCGCCGGAGGCCAGCAGATGAGGCGTAAGCAGAAAGTGTGGCATGGTGATCGCGATGTGTCTGTGCAATCCCAGTTCCGCCAGCGCATCGTCCACAAGGCAACGTTCGTTGCCGTGCGGTGCGACCAAGGCATGGGACGCATCGGCGAACTGCTCGATGGTGAGCTCTCTTCCTTCGAGCGGGTGGCCCCGACGGACCACACAGGACAGGCATTCGTCAAAGAGCTTCTGAACGAAGAGGCCAGGTCCCTCATCGGACGCTCGTAGAGAAGTGATCGCCAAATCGACCGCGCCGGAGGACAACGACGCACGAATGTCGTCGGCGGGCGAAGAGATGCGTACCTCCATCGCGGGCGCCAGGGCGCGGAGCCTTGCGAGAACCCGAGGCAGGAGAACGAAACCGACGTAATCGCTGCTCGCAACGGCAATGCGAACTTGTGCGTTCGTCGGGTCGAATGGTTCGCGCAGGGAAAAGGCTCGGGCGCTGTCGTCCAGGATTCGTCGCACCGGCACGACCAGCGCGGCTCCGCGCGGCGTCGGCACCATTTGTCCTGCTTTGCGAACAAGAAGCTCGTCGCCGGTCAGGGTCCTCAATCGCGCGAGGGCGTGGCTCATCGCGCCCTGAGTAATTCCCACACGCGATGCCGCCCGGGTAACGCTCCGCTCCGCAAGAAGGGCATCGAGAGCGTAGAGGAGATTCAGGTCAAACCGGTTGAGCGGAGCCGGCAACCCGACCGCGCGAGCCATTTGCTCGCATGTCCGCATTCGGCGAATCATCCGGCTAGACCCGGTGTCAGCTTGCACCGAAAACCGGTCAGCCGTAGATGCCACTTATGGTGCCCGTATTCCACATCGGATCGCCGTAAACAGTCAGCGCGCTGTAGCCCCACGCCTGGGCCGTCGTCACCCAGAAGTCGCTGACATAGGGCGGCGGCCCTTGGGCGTATTTGCCCGTCGGCGAGAATTGCGCATTCGTAGACGCGTTCCCAAGTTGAAGGTAACTGCCGCCGTTCAGCTTCAGGAACTTTCCTCCGAAGACGAGCAGCGGCATGTCAACCGCTCCGTGAGCGTTCCCGTCGCTCACCTCGCTCCAATAAACCACGAGGGTGTTGTCGAGGAGCGAGCCGCCGCCGATGTCCTGCGTGGCGCTCATTTCCGCGAGAAGCTCTGCGGTCCTGTCGCAATAATATTTGTCGATGATGTACTGAGCGTCGACGGCATCGCTGCCACCCTGCATGTGAGATATATCGTGGTGCCCATCGGGATTGCTCATGGGATTGCCGTTGGGGTCGACGTATCCGGCCAACGCGGGATCGCTCAAAACGCCCGGCGGCATGAACTGGATTTGCGAGTTGCCGTACCCGAAAGTAAACGAAATGACTCGGGTGAGGTCGCACATGAACATCGTCTTGATGATCTCCTTGTGCTGCTCCCACATCGGGTACGTCTGCTGATTGAGCGAGCCCACGTTCTGGACGCCGCCTTGACCGGAGCCACCGCTGAACATGGGCGGGGTCGGAGACAGCGGTCCGCCCGGGAACGATGGCGGCCTGCACACCGGACCGGTACCGAGCGCGGCCAAGCTCATCTCCAGCTGCCGAATGGCGGCGATGTGCGTCTGGACTTTGGGAAGCTGTGACGCTGGGACCCGAGTCTGCAGATTCGACAGACCTCCCAACGCGAAGTCGAGCACGCTCTTGTTTTGCGCAGCCGCCTGAGCCATCTGAGCGGCGCTCATGTTCATCACACCGGATGCGAAGTAGTTCATGAAGGCTGCGGCGGGACTCGACTCCGGCCAGAGCGGCGTGGGCTGCGATCCGCCAAGGCCCTTTGCGTACGACGTCACTTTCAACGCATGCAAGTCGTTCGCTTGATTCGACGATTCGGTCGATGCGGTGAGCTGCACCGAGGGAAAAGGACACCCCCCGCGGAGTGCAGGAATCTGGCTCAGAAAGAGTTGATCGACGGACTGGTCGGCAGCTGTGATGGTCTTGGAGTTCGGATCGGCCTTCGTGGACGGCGTGGCCGATGCCGACTGTGGCCAGGAGGAAGGTCCGGTATCTTTGACGGGCGGCGTCATCATGGCGAGGAATCCGGAACCGTGCGCGTCGCCGAGCCAAAACTGATTCTTCGGGTTGGTCACTCCTTTCAGCACGACCATGCTATTTTGCAGAGATGCGATCTTGCCATCGGTGAACGAGGACAGAAGGGGAGAAGCCGTCCACCCCGTTGTGCCTCCGGTAGGCCACCATCGGCCGTTGCCGAGAGACGAAGAGCCACAAGGATGATGAATGAGGAGCAGCCTCTGAGGTGCGACGGTCGTTGTCGCGAAGGCCTTGAGAGGCCGCAGCATCGTGGCGAGCGCGGTTGTCCCCGCGGCGGCGAGGAAGGAGCGTCGTGCCAGGCGCGCATGTCGCATCGTCGTTCTTTCCTGTCTGCACTTGCCTAGTCGTTGATGTCGCGAGTGAGAAAAGCGGGAGAAGTGAGAATCGCGGTAAAGAGACCGGGGAAGGAGCCGCTTGCCTCGAAACTGTCCTTGACTGTCTGAAGGTCGCACGACCCTTCTACGTCGGGGCTATGGTCCAGGGTGTACGTCGCGAGATTGTCGACAGCGCAGTCCGAGACTTGCCGTCCGCTGAGGAAAATCTGAGCCACGTCACTGACGCCACTCACCGTCACGGGCGTGGCCGAACCGGAGAGAACACCCGCCAGAATGGTCGCGGAGTCATCGATAGGGCCTCCGGGCGGCGTGGTGGTGGGGTCGGTGGTTCGGTAGCGCCCGATACCGTCATAGCTGAGCGTCACGAGGCCGAACGGATCGAAGCGACCGTGACAGCTGCTGCCGCAAGTCGTGTCGCGCTCAATGGACTGCTGACGCGTGCTGCCCGTGAACGTGGCAGCCACCTGGCCCGCATTCGCCGGCGGAGGCGGAAGCGGCGGAGCGCAGAGCAAGTTGTAATAGACCCAGAGACCGCGATGGATGACGTCGTCACCGACCGCGTTCCTGTTCGATGCCGCCAGAAGCGCCGGTTGCGTGAGGACCCCCGCGTTGTACGCGTTCCCGGTCGGAGTCACCGCCTGCAGCTGCGTCCCCGTGACGGCGGGAAGACCGTAGGCTGCCGCCATCGCTTGGTTCGCGTAAATTGGACCGGCCTTGAACAGGTCGTCGAAGTGACCGTTCCACACGATGTCGCTCAAGTACGCCTGCGAACTTTGGTAAAGCGTGCCCTGAAGCGCTGCGAAACCGGGATACGCGGCAGGGTCCTTGTTGACGAAGGGCAGCGCCTCGAAGTCCAAGTAGTAGGAGACCTTCAATTTCAAATTGGCTTGCACTGCGGGAACCGTCATGAGCCGCGCCACTTGCGCCGCCAAGACGTCCGGTTGGGTGAGCGAACCGTCTTGCGCCTTGGCCCACAGCTCTGCATCTGGAGACGAGTTGAGCATCGCGAAGCTCACCGCGGAGGCGAGCTCGTACGGCGTCAGCTGGATCTTTCCCGTGGCGGTTGCGGCGTTGGTCCCAATCTCGGAGCGATAGAGAAACGCCGGATGAATCAGCATCGCCTCCACGGTCAGTTGCACTTGGCGAGCCTGACCGTTCGTCGCCGCTGAATTGAAGATGGAGATCAGACCCGAGATCTCGTCAGCGGTAACCGGACGGCGCCACACCAAAGGAAGCGTCGACTGCAGGTACTGCTGCATGCATGTCGCATTGACGGCGTTTGCCGCGCACGGCGGCAGCGACGTTAACAAGGCCGCGACCTGATCGGCGGCACGCAAGTACGTCTGGACGGTCGTCGATTCGATCTCGGCACCCTCGTTGTAGGGGTACGCGCCACTGGTGCTCGGAGGGCTCGTGATCACCACGCCAGAGGGGAACGTGACCCCTAACACGTCGTGCACGATGTTTCGGTATTGATCGTCGGAGATCAGCGTCAGCCTCGCTGGGGCAAACGATGCGCCCTGCTTGCACGCGGGGCCGACGCCGGCGTTGGAGCCGGCACCTCCGTCACCAGCGGCACCTCCGGCCCCGCCCCCGAC
>Ga0102924_1001797_pt1 | contig 24193 bp, 25 predicted proteins | sample PaiPotPPM11metaG_FD_80116 | JGI IMG/M metagenome (GOLD analysis project Ga0102924, IMG submission 80116) | Iron sulfur acid spring bacterial and archeal communities from Banff, Canada, to study Microbial Dark Matter (Phase II) - Paint Pots PPM... ...
CCAAAGGAGTCATTCGCAAGAAGAATGCCGAGGGTCAGGCCCCGCGGCGCTAGATTTGCAGAGGAGTGTCAAGGATCAACCGAATCAGCTTCGTCAACCATCAACCGAATCTGCACACCCGCTTTCCCGCTCGGTAGGCCGCCGGCCGGTCGTGCGGTTGCCTCAAAGGCACCGACACCATGATCAGCTGGGTCGAGCGCATACTGGCCCACGATGGAAGCTCCCGATCCCGCCGCGACTAGCGGGCTGTCCGAGGCGATAACCGAGCTGCTCCCTGCCATCGAGCAGTTCACCCGGTTCGACGGCGAGGACCTGGCTGGACGGCGTTCCATCTGGCAAGCGAAGCTCGATGAGCCCCTTCCCGTTCAAGGCAGCGGTCCACAGGCAGTCCTCGACACCCTGCGCTCTGTCATCGTCCCCTACGGCCTGCGCCTGGGGGCGCCGGGGTTCGCTGGATGGGTCAACACCATGCCGACAACCATAACCACGGCCGCGCACTTCGCGGGCATGGTCAGCGCACCCAGGCGCGCTTTTGTCACGCCCACCAACTTCATCGAAGACCTTGCGCTCCGATGGCTCCGAGAGTTATTGCATATCCCGGCGGCCCACCAGGGCATCTTTACCAGTGGTGGGTCGGTCGCCAACCTCGTAGGTCTTGGCGTGGCGCGTCAGTATGCGTCTGAGCGCCGAGGAGGAGACGCCTCTCGCGAAGGCCTCCGGGCGCTGCGCGAACCGCGTGTCTACGCAGGGGAGAACGCCCACCACTCCGTGCATCGAGCGCTCGGCGTCCTGGGGCTCGGACGGGAATCACTACACATCGTCCCGTCGACCCACAACGGCGTGTTGGACGTGAAGGCGCTTTCGGAAGCCATCCGGCGAGACCAGCACGCTGGCGTGACCCCGGTCGCGATCGTGGCGGCTGCCGGCGATGTCAACACCGGCGCGGTCGACCCGATCGAGTCGATCGCGGAGGTTGCGCACGCGCACGACATCTGGTTCATGTCGACGGTGCGTACGGCGCCTTCGGCATCCTCGACAACCGGGTACGGCCGCTATTCGGTGAGTTCCGTGGGGTTGACTCAGTGGCGGTCGATCCGCACAAGTGGATGGCAACCCCGGTGGGCTGCGGCGCCGCGTTCGTTCGTGACGGGGAACTGCTCGGTCGCTCCTTCACCATGGAGCCGGCTGAGTATCTCGAGGCGCAACCCCCCTCGTCGGGAGACCTCGACTCGCCGTTCGAAGAGCTCGGGTATGAGTTCCATCACTTCGGGGTTGAGATGGCGGCGCCATCGCGTGGGCTGGCGGTCTGGGCCTTGCTCAAGGAGGTTGGGACAACGGGACTGGCGGCCCGAGTCAGCCGGCACCTGGACTGCGCGCGCCGGGTAGCGGATCGGGTGCGACAGGCCGAGGAGCTGGAGCTGCTTGCCGAACCCGTGCTCTCCATCTGCTGTTTCCGGTTTCATCCATCCGCCATTGCCGAGGAGGCTCGGCTGGATGCCCTGAACGCTGAGATCGTCCGCCGCGTTCGCGCGCGGGGCCGGTCCATCCCCTCGACTACTCGCATCGGCGGCCGGTTCGCCATCCGGCCTTGCTTCATCAATCCCCGGTCGACGCTCGCAGATGCCGACGCCCTGGTGGAGGAAGTGCTGGCCGTGGCGCGGTTGTTGAGTGTGGAGGCGGGCACTTAGGCCAAATCGCTGTATCTTCAGACCCGTCATGGATACCGACCTGGTCCGCGATGTTCGCCTCCACGTGATCCGCACGGCCATGGACACCACAACCGTGCCTTCCGCCTCCGAGACAGCGGCGTCACTCCGTATTAGTGACCAGCAGGCGGTCGAGGCTTATCGACATCTGGGCGAGGGACATGTCTATGTACTCGAGCCGAGAGACCCGACCAGGCTCCGAATGGCGAACCCCTTCTCAGCCGTCCCGACCGCCTTCAAGGTTGAAGCTTCGGGGAAAAGCTATTACGGAAACTGCGTCTGGGACGGACTCGGCATCGTTTCGCTGATGGGCGGCACCGGCCAATTGAAGACGCGCTGCCCAGATTGCGGCGAGACGCTGACCCTTGTGGTCTCCCACCGCGCGCTGGTCCACGAAGAGGGAGTCGTGCACTTCAGCATCCCGGCCGCGCACTGGTGGGACGACATTATCTATACGTGAAACACAATGCTCCTCTTCCGGTCGGGAGAGCACGTTGGGCGGAGCGGAAAACCTGCTGGAGCCTTCATGACGGCCGGCCAGGCCTGGCGCCTCGCTGATATCTGGTACCGCGATCGGGCCGATCCCAACTGGCAACGGCGGACCGTTGAGGAGGCCGAAGACGTCTTTGCAGACCTCGGACTCGTTGGAGACTTCTGGAAGCTCCGGCGGCCGCCGACGATGCCTGCCGCTATGGGAATGGACCAGAAACGGTGACGATGCGGATTCCCGACCACCTGTGGTCTTGCGTGCAACGAAGACGCGTCTCCCGCTGTTTGGCTCAACTACGTCGACCGGGAGCGGCGTCCCCCCTTCAGTACGCGCTAACGAGCCGGCTTGAGCAGAGCTCTTTCAAGGACGATCCGAATGTCCTTCGCATAGCGTCGGGTGGACCATCCCGCTTCGACGACAAGGTACTCAAACATGTGGAAGGACGTCAGCGCCCACAGCAAGTCCGCGGCCTCCGGCACTGACCAGGACTCAAGCAGGTCTCCGTCTCGGGCGAGCCACTCGGCGACCTTCTTGTAATTGGCGCGCCGCGCCGCCATGCGGTTATTCCAGGCCGCCGCTGCGGCAGGTTCCTCACGTCGGGCGGCATGCAGAACCCTCCCAAATCGATAGACGCGCGGCTCGTAACTGGCATGGATGGCGATTGCCGTTTTCAGGGCTTGCCTGCCAGTCGCGGCGTCCTTCCACCGCGCCATCAGAGCGGGAGGCACCTCGGTGGCAAATACGTAATCGACCATCTCGAGGAGCAAGCCGGTCTTGGAGCGGAAATGAAGGTAGACGGCCTGGCGGCTGACGCCGGCGGCCCGCGCTACTTCATCGAGGCCAACGCCATGAAAGCCGCGCTGTTCGAGGAGGCGGCGGCCGACGGCGAGGATCCGTCGACGGGTCGTCTGGGATTTACTTGACATGCTGTAAAGTTGCGCTCATCATAGGGGTGGAGAAGGGAGTCGGGTGCCAACCTACATCGTGATGGCGCGATTTCGAGATCGCTTCTTTGAAAATATTCAGAGTGCTTCCGAACGTTCCGCCGCGGGCCGCCGCGCTGCTGAGGCGCTCGGCTGCAAGGTGCTTGGAGCCTATCTGACCACTGGCCGGTACGACGTCGTGAGGATCTTCGAGGCGCCCGACGACGTGACCATGGCGAAAGTGACGCTTGCCCTCAGTGCCTCGGGTCATGAGGAGACGGAGACCCTCCGTGCGTTCTCCAGCCAGGAGATGGGGGAGATCCTTGCATCTGTAGCTGCGCAATGAGCTTCGCGAGACGGCTCGCGGCTTCCATAACACCGCCGGGACGGGGTTGAGTCAGCGGCGGGTTGGGGAGGTGGCCAGGCGTCACTGTGCGCGTCCTCCACGTGCCAATCAAAGGCGTCGTTGGCGGCCACGATTCACCAATGCACGCAATGGGCACTCCACTCATGATGCAGGCCTCCCTGGGGAATCCCATCTATCCATGGCGACCGATCAACGAGCACGATGCGACGGCCGCGAGCGACGAGGTTACCCGACGTGGACCACGAGTCGTCGCGCTATCCAGTCACGACAGCACGCCATGGACGGCGATCGGTATCACACGGTGCGCGTCGGCGAGGAGCTGGTCATCGACGCCGATATGGCCAGGCCGGTGGCCTAGCCACCTGCTTTCAGCAACGCAAACTCCACTTCCGCTCCTGTAGCGACCTCGTCTGGAATTTCCTGCCATGATCCCAGTGCCGCGCCATACTCGAACTTCGCTTGGCCTTTTGCCTCATCGACCGACTGATGCCACATCTCCGGCGAAGGCTCCGGTCGCCGTGTAGCGATACAGCATGGGTCCATCTTCCGTAGAAAGGAGTACGACCACGCGCGGCCATCCCATCTCGCGCTTCTCAAGCTTGGTCGAACCGCGTTTGAGGAGATGGGCCCGAAACTGCCTGATGGGCTGATCAGTTCTCTGGCCGACAGGAGCGAACCATCGCTTCATTGTGAGCTTGAAGTCGAGGGTACATTGTGCGCATGGAGATTAGGCGCGCCACGGGGACATTGGCCGGAGGAGACATCACGCTCCCGCAGTCGGCTGAAGCCTTCCGCGCCCATGCAGTGATCCTTGTTGAGGGGGTCAGCGACCAGCTTGCGCTCGAAGCGCTCGCCAGGCGCCGCGGCCGGAATCTTGATGCAGAGCCTGTTTCTATCGTGCCGATGGGGGGTGCGACGAACATCAGAAGCTTCCTCAACCGGTACGGTCCCCACGGGTTGGACGTCAGGCTTGCGGGCCTCTGTGACGCCGCAGAGGAGGGCGACTTCCGGCGCGGTCTCGAGCGGGCCGGCCTCGGCTCCAACCTCACACGCGCCGACATGGAACGCCTCGGTTTCTACGTGTGCGTCGCTGACCTGGAAGACGAGCTGATCCGCGCGCTCGGCGTTGCCGCCGTGGAACGGGTCATCGAAGCCCAGCGGGAACTCGAAGCGTTCCGCACCTTCCAGCGAGAGCCGCAATGGCGGGCACGGAGCAGCGAGGAGCAGCTCCGGCGCTTCTTCGGTACGCACCGGGGCCGGAAGATCCAATCCGCAGCCTTACTGGTGGGCGCGCTGGACCTCACGCGAGTGCCGCGGCCGCTAGACGGCGTCCTTGCCTACGTGTGACGCCTTCCGATCAGATCGCGCTAGGAATCTTTGGAGGCCGGTTCTGGCTCGACCTCGACGTTGCGGCCAGCCTCTTTCCCGAACTCCCAGACGTCGATGATCGGCGGCTCCACGCCAAGACTTGTCAGGGCAGTGCAGATCTGGCTCCGGTGATCGGTCCCGTGGTGGAGCGCCTGGGCGAACCTGATGCCCATGGTGGCGCGACGCTCAAAGCCGTCGTCGTCGCGCTCCAGGGTGATGGCATCGGGATCGGGGTTCTGCGCCAGCAGACGCGACCACGCGGCGCTGTTGGTCTTGATCGCCGACTGGAGCTCTCGGAGGTCCATGCGGTCGGTGTCGATGGCGTGGGCGCGATCACCCGTCAAGCCGTACAGATAGAAGGCGTCACCATCGACGAGGTGGCGAAGCGTCTCGATGATAGAGCCGTACGTACCAGGCACGCTTGTTGCGAGCTGCTCCCGCGTAAGCGGAAGGCAAGCATCGATCAAGCGTACGGTCGCCCAGACGTGGTGCGCGAAGGCATCATCGAGCAAAGACAAGCTCATGGGGCCATTTGGGCGCGGACCCCATAGAGCCGGACGGGCTCGCTAAAGCCCTTCAACTCCGCCACGCCGCGGTCCTCGAAAACAAAGCCTTTTCCAAGGCAGACTTCGCGGACGGCGCTCGAGACCAGGATGCCGCCGGCATTGCCCGAACCGCAGAGCCGCGCCGCCAGTTCGACCGCCGCGCCGAAGAGGTCACCCTCTTCAGTCACCGGCTCCCCGCAGCTGACGCCCACTCGGAGCTGCAGCGCGTCGGCCGCCTCGCTGTTGCGCCCGGCCACTTGACCCTGGATTGCGATCGCGCATTGCACCGCCGCCGTGACGGAGGTGAAAGAGGCCATGATGCCGTCTCCGGTGTGTTTGACCTCGAGCCCGGCGTACTTGCCGAGGGCCGACCGAACGATGGCATCGTGCGCCCGAATCAGGGCCATCGCACGGAGGTCGCCCACCCTCATCGTGAGGGCGGTCGAGCCTTCGATGTCGGTGAACAGGATCGCCCGGAAGGCGGTGTGCGCGAAGGGTTCGCCCAGCTCCGGCTCGAGGATCGCGCCCATGAACGACCCGACCGAACGCTGGTCGACCAGAATGATTCGGGAGGCCGTCAGCCCGTGCGAGTCTCGGTGCACCGCCTCGACGCTGACTGCGTCCGGGCCCTCCGCCAGGCAGAACGCCGTCCCACGGCTCGGGTCGAACCAGTACGTGATGTATTTGACGCCGTACTGCTTTTCGATCTCGACGTCTCGGGCGTGAGCCATCGCCAGGTCCACCGCCGTGACGCCGGGGATATCGTGACGATCCAGGAAAAGCGGCAAAGCTACCTCATTAATCCGAGCGGGCGGGCAGAGCCCGTTGCGGATACTACAGCGGCCGCCACCATCCGACAAGTTGGGTCGTTATCGATCGACGATGGTCAGATCGAGCTGGCCGAGGCGCTCGGGATCCGCCACCAGGTTGATCTCGACGATCGTCCGGCGCGTGATCGTGAAGGTGAAGACGACGCGCGGCCGTCCCCCCGGGGCCCAGACGGCGCCGGCGGCCCGACACGCGTCCGACGACCGTCGTCAGCCATCCGCTGAGGTTCTCAACGTCGCGAGTGTCGCCTTTGCTGAGCCGAAGCCAGCATTCCTGGACGGCGTCATCCGCCTCGTTCTGCGAGCCGAGCATCCGGAACGCGACCGCCCTCAAGTGAGTCCGGTTCGCCTCGAATCGCTCTGCCAGCCACTCGTGTCCGTTCATTGGTCACATTCTCTCGTCGGGATCCGTCATAGCATTGACGAACCAAAACCCGCCGATGTGACCAGGAGGTCAGGATGAGCCAGCAGCGTTTGGGTCCCTACATCAATTTTCAGGGCCGCGCCCGCGAAGCGATGGAGTTTTATCAGAAGGTGCTGGGCGGCAAGCTCGACCTGCAGCTTGCGAACGATCGCGTCGGGCAGGCACGGCTCGAGGCCGACGGCGTGTTGATCGTCGGCTCGGACGGCCACCCCAAATACCCGCCCACCGTCGGCGATCACATGGCCATCGCCCTGAGTGGCACGGACAAAGGCCGACTCACCAAAATCTTCAACGACCTGGCCGCCGGTGGCCAGATGAAGGGGCCGCTGACCGCGCAGCCAGGAGGCTCGGAGGTTGGGTGGCTCGTGGACAAATTCGGCATCAACTGGATGGTCGCTATCGACGAGGGGTAGATTCCGTGAGGTGGCGACTCCGCAGATCCGACGTCGCGCCGCCTTTTCCACACCGGAGGCGGCTAAATTTTCGGAACAGCTCAAAAAGCTCCCGCCGAGCGTCCGGGCGATCGTGCTGGCCGCGCGCCGCACCGTGGAGGCCGCGGCGCCCGGCGCTGGGGAGATCACCGATCAGAGCCAGCCGCCGCGCTCAAGTAGCTACATGTGGAAGATGGTCCGCTACACGGTGGATGGCCGGAATGTGGTCGGGATCGGCGCCTTCCATACGTATGCACATCTGTTTTTCTACCGCGGCCGTGAGATCGACGACGGCAGTGGGCTACTCCAGGGCGGCGCAAAGGAGATGAGGTCGATCACCCTGCGCGCCCCCGCCGACGCGGAGCGACCGGCCGTTGCCCGGATGGTGCGGAAGGCGTTCAAGCTCGGCGGCTAGCGCCGGGGCGGCGTCCGCCTCAGCCATAGTTCTGGATCATGCGCCGAAAGGTCAGGATCGAGCACGCGAGGCGCCTGGCAGTGGCTCGCCAGCGGCTGAGCGGTCCACGCCCGAGACCGGTCACAACTGACGACATCCATGCGCTGGTGCGGGCGATCGGCTGTCTGCAGCTCGATCCGACCGCCGTCGTTGCCCGCAACCATCTGCTCGTGCTGTTCAGCCGCCTGGGTCCATTCGATCCGAAGCTGGTCGACATCCTGCTCTGGGACGAGCGCCGCCTCTACGAGTATTGGGCCCACCAGGCGTCGATTGTCCCGACCGAGGACCGCGCGCTCCACGCCGCGCTGCCGCCGGCCTGGTCCGACCCGAGGACAACCGAAGCTTGGATGACAAGGCGGGCTCGGTTCATGAAGCCGGTTCTCGAGCGGCTCGCCGCCAACGGCTCGGTGCGCGCCGCGGATTTCGAAGAACATGCCGAGAAGTACGAGTCCGGCTGGGGAAAGCGAAGCCTGATCGCCGATACCCTGGCGCTCCTCTGGTTCCAAGGTCGGATCGTGCCCGCAGGCCGTGCGGGAGGCGGGCGACGTTGGGCCCTTGCGGATCCATGGTTCGGAGCGCCTCTCGCAGCCATCCCGGCGCAACCCTTTGCGCTTCGCGAGGCTGCGGTTCGCTCCTTGCGGGCGCTTGGGATCGCCACCCAGAAGCAGGTGACGAACCATTTCATCCGGCGCCGTTACCAGGGCCTCGCCAACGCGTGGAAGCACCTCGAAGCCGAGGGCGTGATTGTTCCGGTGGAGCTCGGACTCAACGGCGAGTGGTACGTACATGCCGACGACGTCGGCTTGATCGAGCAGATCGAGGCCGGCGAGTTCGATCCGAGGACGACCCTCCTGTCGCCGTTCGACAATCTGATCTGTGACCGCAACCGGACGCTGGCACTCTGGGGTTTCGACTTCAAGCTGGAGATCTACGTGCCCAGGAGCAAGCGCTGGGGTTACTTCGTGATGCCGCTCCTGCACGGCGACCGGATTATCGCCAGGTTCGATCTCGCCGTCGACCGGAGCGTCGGCGTGCTCAACGTCGTCGGAGAGCGGTGGGAGGCGGGCTGGGAAGGGGCCCGCCGGCCGGTTCGGGCAACGAAGCGCGCGCTGGACGAGCTGGCGTCATTCCTGGGCGTGGACGTCGGGCGCCAGCGTTAGTTCGGACCGCCGTCACGGAGACCCGACAATATATCGTTAACAAAACATATGTTGGCCTAGTAATATGTCGCTATGCCCGACGTCTTTCAGATCCTGGCCGACCCCACCCGTCGCCGCCTCGTAGACGCGCTCCGGGCCGGCGAGCGCTCCGTCACCGAGCTGGTCGATGCCGTTGAGATTGGTCAACCCGGTGTCTCGCGTCAGCTCGCCATCCTGCAGGACGCGCGGTTTGTGGTGGTACGTCCCGAGGGCCGGCGGAGACTCTACGCCCTGCGCCCGGAACCGTTTCGCGAATTGGACGAATGGATGATGGGGTATCGGGGGATGTGGGAGGCCCGCCTCGACAGATTTGCCGCAGAGCTCGACCGACGGGGCAGGACCCGGGCGAAAAACAAGGACGAAGAGAAATGACGCAAGCGAGTTCGCAGTCGACAACGGCTGCCAACAAGACAAAGGTGCAAAGTGTTCGAGCGTGTTTGACCTTCAAGGACCGTGCCGAAGAGGCGGTCAATTTCTACGTCTCGGTATTTCCGAATTCCAGGGTGCTCAGCACGCTGCGCAGTGACGGGAACGGCCCTCTCCCCAGGGGCAGCCTGTGGCACGCGAGCTTCGAGCTCGACGGACAGGAGTACACGGCTTTTGACGGCGGCCCGGCCTTCTCGTTCACCGAAGCCTTCTCGCTGGTCGCGACTTGCGAGACCCAGAGTGAGCTCGATGAGATCTGGGCGCGGCTCTCGGAGGGTGGCGAGGAAGGACCGTGCGGCTGGCTCAAGGATCGGTTCGGCGTGTCGTGGCAGGTCGTGCCCGCCACGTTGGGCCAGATGATGAATGACCCGAAATCGGGGAACCCGGCAAAGATGATGGAAGCGCTGCTGAAGATGCGCAAGCTCGACATCGCCACGCTGGAGCAGGCGTACCGGGGTGGCGCCTAGCTTGGCTTCGCAAACGCCGGCCCGGCGGCGGATCAAAATCGAGCGCACGTTCAATGCCGCGATCGAGGACGTCTGGGAGCTCTGGACAACCAGGGACGGGATTGAGTCCTGGTGGGGCCCCGATGGGTTCGAGGTGAAAGTCCGCAAACTCGACTTTCGCCCCGGGGGCGAGCTCCTCTATGACATGACCGCGATCGCTCCCGACCAGATCGAGTTCCTGAAAAAGGCGGGGATGCCGCTGACGACCCCGTCTGTCGTCGCCTACACCGAGGTCGTGCCGCGCAAGCGCTTCGCCTTCACCCAGCTCGCGGACTTCATTCCGAACGTCAAGCCATACCAGGTGGCGATGACGGTCGAGTTCGACACCACCCCGCAGGGCGTGCGGATGGTGTTGACCCTCGACGCGATGCACGACGAATACTGGACGAAGATGGCGGTCATGGGCTGGGAGAATGAGCTCGACAAACTGGCGAAATTGCTCAAGCCCGTTTAACGGGCGGGGCCGCGGCTGCGCGCGCTTGGAGATGCCCGGCTAAGTCACTGGCGAATCCCTGGAAGTTGGTCGCGATCTGCTTCATCCCGGAGAGCCCGGGCTCTTCGGCGAGCTTGAGTGACACGTCGGCCAGCGTCTCGAAACGCTCGCGGAGAATTTTCCACGCCGCGTCGCGGTGGGGAAGGACGAAGAAGGCGGGGCGCACGATCTCGAAGGCCGGGCCTGCCGTCTGACCTGAGTGCTGGGGACCGACCGGGAGCGCGGTCATCATCGGACCGAGATTTCGCATCACCCAGTTCATCAGGTGCTTGGCGGTCTTGGCGAGCGTCTCGAGTTCATCCGCTGTCTCGCCGTGGTGGACGAAGTAGCGGCTCTGAACCTGCAGCATGACTTCGTACGAGGCGTTGAAGACGTCGGCCACGCGCCTGGTCAGCGGATCTTCGATCAGCGTCACCAGGTCGACGTCGGACGGCTCACGAAGGAAGACCGGGATCGCCGGCCGCGCGGGCTCGAAGGTAGGATCCGCCCGGCGAACCGCCAGGTAGTCCTCGAGGATCCCGACGAATTTGCCGAAGTGCGAGTTGACCCAATCGCCGCGGGCGCCCTCACCCTGCTCCACGATAATCTCGATCGCGGAGCTAGCGGATGCAAGGTTGGTCACGGCGGTGAGCTCCGGCCACTCGAAGACCTGCGTCGTTGCCTGCGCTTTCGGCGGTCCGATGAAGACATCCGACTCGCCGTAGCGATCGACGAGGTGGGCGAGTCCACGCTCGATGCCGCGGTAGAGGTGGCCGACCGTGTGCCATTCCTCGGCACCGCCCGTGATCTGGGGATCGTCATTCGAAAGCGGCCGCATGTGACCGACGGCGCCAAATCCCTCGGCATCGCGAAGCGCCATCCCCTCGGGGCGCTCGAGGAACATAAAGTGGCGCAGCGCCCGCTCGCCAAACGGCACCAGGGCGATCTGGACGTCCGGCGGATACCAGCGGGACAGGATTGGGAAGTTGGGCCGCTCGAAATGCGGCGCGGCCCCAAGAGCCGTCAGGATATTGGTGGCCAGCGCGAGGTGCAGCATCTCCTGCTTGACGACGTCGATGATGGTTAGCTCCCAGGCCTGGATACGTGCCAGCTGCTCCGGCGTGACGCCCTCCTCGACGCTGCGCTTGAGGGAGAACTGCGCGTACAGGTATTCGCAGAGTAGGCCGTGCTCCAGCTCGCAGGCCTCGCCGAGCAGGTAGATTAGCTCCTCCCGGCTCTCGACCCGAAGGGGCGGCTCCGGCGCCTGCCCGTTCCCGTTCCCGGCCACGGCCATACCGGCATTCTGGGCGTCCGGGCGGCCGGGCGGCAACTCCGGGGCCCCCAAGGCAGCCACTGGGATCGCTGGAAGCTGCGGGAATACCCGTTGTATTTGGCGCCGCATGGCCCAAAACGAGCGGATTCCTGTCGACTTCCACCAGGGGATGTTCCGCATCGCCGCCATCGCCTTCGTAACCGCTGCCACCGTCAATGTCGGCAGCAGCTTCATCGGGGCCCCGCACCTCGACTTCACCGGCATCTGGATCGTCGCCATCCTTTCTTATGTGGGGGCAGCCGTGAGCTGGTTCTTCCCCTGGCACCGGCTGCCGGTCGAGCGATTCCTGGTGGTGATCGTGATGCCGGGCCTGGCGCTGCTCGGGTTCATGACCATGTACACGGGCGGAACGCACACGCACATCCTGCCGATCTTCATCGCGCCGGCGGTCTTCATGGCGGCCGCCTACGGGTTTCGCTCCGGAGCCGCCATCGCGCTGCTAACCGCGGCAACCGCGACCCTCCCGCTCTTCATCAACGGCTGGGACAACTACTACGCGCGAACCGTGGTCGTCCTCGCAGTGTCGACCATGCTCTGCGCCTTCATCTCGGCTCGTGTTCGCAAGGCGCTGCTAAACGAGTACGAGAGCCGCCGGCGCCAACAGGAAGAGAGCTATGTGGCGACCATCGGGGCGTTGGCGGCAGCGCTCGATGCCAAAGACCGGTACACGGAGGCGCATTCGCGGGAAACCGCAGAGCTTGCGGTCAACGTAGGGAAGCGGCTCGATCTGCCGGCCGATCAGCTCCGTCTGCTCAAATACGGCGCCCTGCTCCATGACATCGGCAAGATCGGCATCCCCGGCTACATCCTGCAGAAGCCAGGCCCGCTCACGTCCGAAGAATTCGCCATCATGCGCGAGCACCCGGTCATCGGCGAGCGCATCGTCGCCTCCGTGCCGTTTCTCGCTCCGCTGGGCCCCATCATTCGGGCGGAGCACGAGCGATGGAACGGCACCGGCTACCCCGATGGCCTCAAGGGGGAGGAGATTCCGATCGAGGCGCGCATCATTCATGCCTGCGATGCGTTCCACGCGATGGCCTCGGACCGCTCGTACCGCAAGCCGCTGCCCATCGAGAAGATCGTGGCGGAATTCCGGAAAGAACGCGGTCACCAGTTCGACCCACGCGTGGTCGATGTGATGCTGGATTTGATCGAGCACGACCCGCCCCACATCACCGCCGCCGCCGAGGCGGTCGGACAACCGACGCCGGATGCCACGGTTTCTGGGCCGCGCGGCTGGGCGCAGCACATGCAAACGGTGGAGGCCCTCGGTCAGCAGCTTGCCCGGGCAACCAGCATCGAGGACATCTGCAACCGCATCGGTGAGACCATTACCGCCCTGCTACCCCTTGACCAGTGCCGCGTGCTGCTGATGAATGAGGAGCGCACGCGCCTGGACGTCGTCTACCTGCGAGGGACCGACCGCGAGGAGTATCGGGCCGTGACGGCTGCCAATGCGACGGTCGACGTGGGGGAGGGGATTGCCGGTTGGGTCGCGGAGTCGGGCCGCGGTGCGGTGCTGGGGGATACCGAGCACCATCCCAAGGCGGCGCATGTGAAGGGCACCACCGTGATCGACGAGTCGATGCTGGCGGTCCCGGTGATGTTCCAGGACGAGGTCCTGGCGGTCATCGTGGTCCTCAAGCTGGGACTGAATCAGTACTCGCTCGACCAGCTGCGTCTGCTGACGATCCTGGCCAACCAGGCCGCGGTCTCGATCGCCAACGCGCGGTTGATCGAACGGCTCGCCGCGGCCGCGACCGTTGATGCCTTGACCGGCTTGATGAACCGCGGGGCGTTCGAAGAGGCGGTCAACAAGCAGATGCTGCGACCCCAGTCGTGGGGAACCTTGCTGATGATCGATGTGGAAGACCTCCGTGAGACCAACGAGGCCTACGGCCACCGCGCCGGTGACGCCGTCCTGAAGCGGATGGCCCGGGCGATTCGGGCGTCGATTCGGGGCGACGATCTGGCCTCGAGGTGGATCGGTGACGATTTCGCGATCCTTGCCCCGGGGATCGACGCCGCGCAGGCGGCCGTGCTGGCCGGTCGGATCGAAACCGCGTTGCAGTCCGACCGGATCTCGATCCTATGGGGGACCGCCGAGTACCACGGCGACGCCCTGACCGCCCAGGACCTTCTGACGGCGGCGCTCAAGTCGCTGTCCGAGCGAGTTGGCAAGGGTGCCGGCCGGGGCGACAACGTCACCGCCCAGGCCTCCTGAGATCGCCGCCGACCTTAGGGCAAAGCCCTGCGCCCGAATGGGCAGGATGCGGCGAGTTTCGCGCAATTTGCTTGACGGTCCAAAACCGGTCGCCTAACGTCAAAACCCGCCGCTGAAACTTGAACGCCCACGGGCGTCACGACCCGTGCCGAGGAGGGTGTGAGGCTAGACGTACGTCACCGGCTGAAGCCGCCATCTTCGCCCGCCGAGATCCTGGCGCGCCACGCGTGGAAGCTTGGCCTGGGCGTCGTCGTGGCCGTGCTCCTTACGGCCCGGGGCGCCGGCCCCGTGTACACGCACCCGCACGGGTTCCCCACCAGCGTAGTCGCGACCAGCGTGCCCTGTGGCGACATCAAGCTCGATCCGGGCAGCACTGACACCGCAACCTGGACCGCCATCACCAGTCCGTACGGAACCGGCAGTCCATATATCCTGCCGCGCAACGATCCCAACCTCACCACCACCGATCCCAACAATCCAAATTGCCTGACGGCTGCAAAAACCCCCGACGAGGTGCATGTCCCCGCGGGCGTCAAGCTCGTGATCGATGGCAGTCAGGGCCCCGTCCAGGTCTTCTCTCACGGCACGGGGATCTTCGTCAACGGGGGTCAACTCAAGACCATCTTCACCGACCGGACGAACACGGTTACGTTCGATGCGGAACCGGACGTCGCGTCCTGGGATGGCATCAACCTCAGCGCCGCCGACGCCGCGCACCTGGGGAATGCGTCCCTATCATTTGTCAGCATTCAGCACGCCCTGACCGCGATCACGATCACCAGCGGCGCCACGTCGTCTCCCGATAGCGCGAGTTATGGCCTGACTGTCCGCAACAGCGGCATCGGTCCGTCCTATTTCGACGGGATCGACGCGATCAACACCCCGATCTCGGTATCCGGCCGCGTTGACCCACTTACGCTCCGGCCCGACGGCCAGTTCGGCACGCTGAACAACATCGGGTCGCAGGGGATCAAGGTCACATACGATCCCCTGCAGGCCAACTATCCGGCGGCCATTCCCGATAAAGCGCTCGATGTGGAGAACATGACGTTCGGGAGCTCCGTGCCCTTCGGTGAGACCACCTGCGTGCCGCTGCAACCCTGCGCGGCGGGATCGATTGGCAACGACGCGATCCAGGGGAACTTCGTCACGGGCCAGCAGCCGATCAAGCTCGACAACAACAGTTTCTTTCGCGCCGGCTCCTATGGCCTGGAGCTGGCGAATGCGAACAACCCGACGATCACCAACAACACGTTTACCTGCAATGGCAGCGGCTCACCCAAGCCGGTGATCAGCTGCGTCGGAAGTGGCTTGAGGTACTCCGCCATCTACTTGAGCACCGTCACGAACCTCAATGTCGCAGCCGGCGCCCTCAACAACAACAAGGGTCAGCAGAATGGCCTCGATGCCATCGTCCTCAACGGCCAGGTCGTCTCGGACCTCACCTGGCAGACACCGTGGAATGACCCGACTCCTCCGTCTACTCCCCCTGCCCCCCCAAACGCGCACACGCTTGGCTACATCGTCGCGAACGGCGATTTGCAGATCGTCAACTCGAAGCTGACCGTGAACGACGGCGACGTCGTCAAGGTCAAGGGCGGCGCCATCCTGATCACCAACGGCAGCCTGAATGCCAGCAGTGGCAACTTGAAGACCCTCACCAGTCTGCGAGACAACACCGTCGGCATCCAGGCCTGTCCCTCCGTTTTCGTCCAGAGCTGCCCCTCACCACTGCCGGCGAACGAATGGATCGGCCTCGACCTCGTCGGCAGCACGGGCAACATCGTCAACGCCAGTATCCTGTTCCCCACCAAGGCCATCGATATCAGCGGCGGCCAGGCCTCGCTGATCGGGCCTGACGGTGGTTCCTACGGTCTGGTCGTCAGCAACAGTCGCCTGGGGCCGACCTTCTCCGACAGCGTCGCCATCAACACCACGCCCCCTACATCAGTGCGAGCAAGTTCTGTCGCATCGACACCATCCCATCGGATGCCAATTACCTGCAGTGCACCGGGGCAGGCCCTGGTGACCACGGGATCAACGCGAGTTACACGGGGACCCCGGCGGCTGGGGGTGGACTCAAAGTTCTCGGCAACGACTTTCAGGGCAGCACCAATGAGGCGATCCTTGGGACGGCCCTTGGCGGGAGGGTGGTCGATATCGAGAACGACACCGTCGAGGGGGCTGGGACTTACGGCCTGCACCTCGTGTCCGCCGACAACCTGACCCTGAAACAGAACAGCGTCACCACTAGCGGCACCGGCAACCCGGCAAATCCGACGACCTATGCCGCGATTTACCTCGACGGCATCAGCAAGGCCGACTTCAGCGGCCCCATCGGCGGCAACACCGGGGCTGGGAACGGCCTGGACGCGATCGCGTTCCATGGCTCGACCGCCGACCTCAAGCCGCTCAATTGGAAAACCGTCGGCGCGAGTGGCGGCGCCCTCGGCTACCTGATCGACGGCGACCTGGCGGTAAACGGCGACCTCGCGCTCGCCGTTAATGACTACGCGCCAGTCCTCGGTGGGGCGATCACGATGCACAACGGCACGTTCAGTGCCACCGGCGCGGTGCTGAGCAGCCTCAGGGAACAGGCGCCACATCTGCCCAGTTGTGGCTCCGTTTTCGTGCCGAGGATCTCCGGGGTATGCCCGCCCGTGGCTCCCGGCGACTGGACGGGTCTCATCCTCGACCCGGGGATGCCGAATAAGCTCACGAACTCCGAGATCCGTTATGCGGCAAAGGGAATCTCGGTGGGCACGCCGACTGGATCACGGGCGGCGCAAAATCTCACCCTGATTGGGACCAACGTTCGCAACACGGCTTCCGATGGGGTCGCCACGCAGTCTCCGCTCTCGATCACCGGTGGCGCATTCACCGGCAATGGCGGCCGGGGTATCAAAGTCGATCTAACCGGCGTCTCGCCCAGCGCGGCACAGCCGCTCGTCATAAACGGGCACACCAGCGTGAGCGGAAGCGGGCAGGACGGAATCCTGGCTATCAGTCTGAGCGGCCATACGGTCCAGGTCCAGGACGCTGTCGTGGATCGCGCCGGGACCTTCGGCATCAACCTCGTCAACGCCGACCATCTCACGCTGACTAATAACACTGTCACGAACGGTGCCGCCACCTACCCCGCGATCTATCTCAATGGCTTCACCGGCCCGTTCGGGACCGGCCCGCTGGCCAACATCGCCGGCAACAAGGGTGCCGCCAACGGGATCGACGCCATCGCGTTGCACGGCACCGTCACCGACAACCTCGCCTGGCAGACGGCGCGCAAGACCGCCGATCCAACCCAGCTGCTTGGCTATGTGCTCGACAACACCTTGAACATGCAGCCTGGGAACACGCTGACGGTCAGCGCCGGCGACATCGTAAAAGTTGGCAACGGGGGCATGCTCAACCTGCAGGGCGCCAGCCTCCGAGCCGACGGTACGGCGTCCAGCGCGCAGAAGATCTTCACCAGCCTGACCGATAACAGCGCCGGCGTTGTGGCCTGCCCGTCGGTGCTGCTATCCGGATGTGGCCCGGCCGCCCCCGCCCCAGGCGACTGGGCCGGCATCAGCCTGTCGGGGAGTACGGCCCAAGGAACGGTTGTGAATGCCTCCGTGCGCTACGCCGGCACCGGCATCAGCATCACGAATGGCGCGACATCGACCTACGGCTCATCGAGCTTTGGTCTGGTCGTCTCGCGAAGCACGGTGGCGTCGACCAAGACGGACGGCGTCTTCGCGATCAATACCCCGATTTCCGTGACCGACTCCACGATCAGCGGCGGCGTCCACGGGGCCAACGTCACCCTCTCGAGCGACCCCAGCGCACCCGCCGCCTTACGGCTCAGCGGCAACCGGTTCACGTCCCAGGGCGCTGAGGCCATCCTCGGGCAGGGGCTCTTTGGACAGCCGGTTTGGATCACGGACAACCGGGTGCAAAAGGCCGGCACGTTTGGCATTCGACTGCTGAACAGCAACAACATCGTGCTTCGTAATAACAATGTCGTCGGCAGCGGGGGTGGTCCGACCGCCGGCGCGGGGCGCTATCCGGCGATCTATTTGCCGAACGTGTCAGCCGACTTCGCTCGAAACGTGCGAGGGAACGTCGGCAGTGGCAATGGCCTCGATTCAATCGCGTTCGACGGTACGGTCACGAGCAGCCTGACCTGGGTCACCCCCGCTACCAACATGACCACGAAGCCACTCGGCTACTTGCTCGATGGCGGCCTTACTCTCGACGGCACCACGCTCACCGTGAATCCCAACGACGTCGTGAAGGCGCTCGGCGGTCCAATCACGATCAACGGAGGAAGCCTCATCGCGGCGGGCACCATCGTCGGTGAAGCGATCTTTACGAGCCTGAAGGACAACGCGTCGGGTGCGGCGGTGGCCAACGCCGTTTCGTGCCCGTCGGTCTTCGTGTCGGTGTCCGATTGCGGACAACCGCAGGCGGGTAACTGGGGTGGCATTGCCATCACCGATAAGGCCGGCCAGCGAGGCAACAACACCATCACCTACAGCCTGATCGAGTATGCCATCACCGGGATCTCGATTGACAGCGGACCGGTCACGACCGGCTTGCCGAACCTGAAAGTCACTCATTCCAAAATCGTTCATACGAGTCTGGATGGCATTCGTGCCTCTGACACGCCAATCGATATTGAGACCAGCACCATTGGGGACCAGTCAACCGCGGTGCCAGGCGCCCCTCCCGATGTCCGAGCGAATGGCATCATCGCGAGCTTCTTCAGTCCAGCCGGCTGTCCGTCTCCGACGGGTTGCATCCGGCTGACCCTGATCGGGAACAACATCTACTCGACCGGCAAGGACGGGATCGTCGCCAATGGCCTGGGCGGCCAACCGACCGTCATCCAAGACAACTACGTCACCGTTTCCGGTACCTACGGCATCCGGCTCGTTGGCGCGGACCAACTCACGCTGACCGGCAATCACGTCAACAACAGCGGGATCGCGGCCAATGCCTACCCGGCGATCTACTTGAACAATGTCAGCGGAGACTTCAACACGGCGATCACATCCAACGTCGGTGCGGGCAACGGCCTGAACGCCCTCGTTTTCCATGGGACCGTCACGACCACGATCAGCCAACCGGATTTCACCTGGCTCACTCCCGATCCGAGCGGCGTGCAGCCACTCGGCTACATGCTGGACGGTGCCCTGACCGTTAACGGAAATTTCAAAGCGACCGGAGGCGTGGTGAAGATGCTGACCGACGGCATCACGATCAATGGCGCGCTGAGCAGCACCGGGACGACCTACACGAGCCTGAAGGAGAACGTGGCGCCACTCGCCTGTAATTCGGTCTTTGTTCCCATAGCGTGCCCCGGTAGCCTGACTTCCAGCGACTACTGGGGTGGCGTCTCCGTTATCGGCGGGGCCAGTAGTTTCACAGGGGGCGCGCTGCGAAATTCGAAGCTCGGTCTCACCGTTTCAGGTGCACCGCTCAATGTCACCAGCCAGGCGCACTTCTCCTATGTGGCCGGTGACGCGATCACGGTGAAGAATACGACAGCAAAAAGCAAGTTCGAGGACCTCACCGTGGACCACGTTACGGGCAATGGAGTCAAGCTGTTGAACGCCGACGCGACGTTCTCCCGTGACGTCTTCACCACGGTCACGGGAACCGGCAACTACGCCATCAGTAGCGCGGGCGGGACGGCGGCCATCGACTGCTCCAGCTTCCACGACAACACCAATGGTGTGTCGTTCGACGGCACCAGTTCCATCGCCGACAGCGACGCCTACCACAACACCACCAACGACGTCACCGGAACCGGCGGAACCCCCACGGCGACGGGGGTTTGGTGGGGCAGCCCCAACACCGGAGGGAGCGTCAGCGGCGTGACGGTGACCGAGCTGCTGAGCAGCCAGTCGCCGGTGTTCAGCGACCCGCCAACCCCAGGCGGCAAAGTGGAGATCCTGGGGGACAATCCGACCGCAACGGATACGCCAGCCCTACGTGCCCTGGGCATCGGCACCATGACGATCAAGCTCACCTCCAACCGGCGAATGGATCCCAATACCGCCCCGACGATCACATTCAAAACGGATGCCGTCGGCGACCCGACCCGGAACGTGACGGGTGGCAGCTGGAATAATCGCGTCTGGACGAGTAGCGCATATACGCTGGATACGGCGCACGCGACCGCCGGGCTCAACCATCTGAGCGTATCGGGATCCAGGAGTTGCATCCCCGATGGACCAAACACGGCGATCTCGCCACCCTCCAAAGACTTCAACGCGGCTGTGCTCCCCACGGTAGTCGCCGTCCAGTCCGGTGCGACCGCAACCTACGGCGGCACCGCGACGCTTATGGCGACACTGAAATCAGGTGGCTCGGCCGTTGCCAATGAAACCATTAGCCCGATCCACTTCACGATTCTCGATGCGGCCAGTCATCCATTTGCCTCGGCCGCGGCGGGGACGGATGGAGCCGGCCTCGCGACCACGGCCGCCATCAGCATCGCCGGCTTGAACGCGAGCCCACCGAACTACGGGCTCACGGCGGTGTTCCTCGGTGACAACCTCTACTCGGTGAGCAACACCGATTCGAGCCAGGTGCTCCTGATCAACAAAGTGGCCACGGTCACGACGTCGGCGGCCACGCCAGCGGTTCCAGTCTCAACCGGCACAGCGGTGACCGACAAGGCGACGATCACCGGGGTTGGCTCGTCAACCGCCGGTGGCACGGTTACGTACAACCTGTTCAGCACCGTGGCGTGCACTGGCGCTTCGGTGTTCACGAGTACGACCGCGTTGTTCGCCAATGCCACCGTGCCGACGTCCGCCGCGTGGACTGCGATGCCGCCGGGAACCTACCAGTGGCAGGCGACCTACACCGGCGACGGCAACCACCTGTCTAGCACCAGCGTCTGCGGCAGTGATAGCGTCACCGTGCTTATCTCGACACCGACGATCGCAACCAAAGTGAACCCGACCAGCCCGGTTGTCACCGGCACGAGCGTGAAGAACCTGGCCACGCTCACCGGTGCCACGTCCAATGCCAGCGGCACCGTGACGTACAAGCTCTACTCCGGGTCGGTTTGCACCGGATCGCCGGTGTACACCAGCAGCCCGGCGACCGTGACCAATGGCGTGGTCGCGCAGTCGGCTCCGTCGTTCACGGCGACGCCGGCCGGGAGCTACACCTGGCAGGCGACCTACAGCGGCGACATCAACAACCAGGGCGCGACCAGCACGTGTGGCAGCGATCCCCTGGTTGTGCAAAACGTTCTTGCCGTGATCAGCAGCGTGAGCCCAACCAAGGGCCCGGTCGCCGGCAACACCCCGGTGACGATCAACGGGACCAACATGGCGGGAGCGACCGCAGTGATGTTCGGCGGCGTGGCCGGAACGATTGTGAGCGTGTCCGATACCCAGATCCAGGCGAAGAGCCCAATTGAGGCGGCCGGTCTGGTTGACATCTTGATCACGACGCCCAGTGGAACCTCAGTGGCCAACGCGCCGAACGACCAGTTCACGTTCGTCACGTATGCCACGACCATCGGCGCCGACTCCCCGTCGATCTTCTGGCGGCTTGGCGAGTCGAGCGGAATCGCCGGGGCGGCGGATGCGAGCGGGAATGGTCACCCAGGTGCCTACGCGTCAACCGGCGTCGCCTACAGCGTGACCGGCGCGCTGGTGAATGACACCAACACCGCGGTCACCCTCGACGGCGTCGCTGGTGCGGTCCAGGAGACATCCGGTGCGGGCGCACCGGTCGGATCAAGCGCGCGCTCACTGGAAGTCTGGTTCAAGACCTCAACAGCGACCGCGCAGCCGCTGTTCAACTATGGAACCTCTGGTCTGTTGTCGCAATTCGCCGTGTACCTTGCCGGCAACCAGGTCCAGATCAAGGATGGAACGGACCCGCTCCTGACATTTACCGCGGCCAGTTCGCTGGCTGACGGAGCCTGGCACCATCTCGTGGTGACCTACGACGGGGCGACGAGCATTGCGGTCTATGTCGACGGTGCCGCGGTCAGCTCCGCTCAGGCGACCAGCGGCACGCTCGCCACGGTGCTGGATCTGACGGGACTCGAGGTCGGAAGAGACAACGCGGCCGGCTTCTTCAATGGGACGCTGGACGAGGCGGCTATCTACTCGAGCGCTCTCTCGGCGGCCAAGGTGTCCGCCCACTTTGCCGCCGGGCAGGGAGGCTAGCCCGACTTTCGGAGCGCCAAGGTCTCGAACGGCGCGTAGAGCATCGTGAAATCACGGGCGGGCATCGAGCCCCGCACGACGAGCGCGCCGGCGGCGACCATGCAGGCGTTCATAACTCGTCGCCACGACTCTTCTTCATAAGCGGTCGACATGATCCGGATGATGGCGTCGGCCTCCGCATCGGGAGGTAGCCGTTCATCCACCACGGCTGAGCCGGCGGGTTCAGGTCTCGTCGAGGGTTGGAATGTGCTGGCATCGGCGACCAGCTGGGCGGTACGCATCGCGTCAAAAAACGCCGACTCGGATCCGGGAAAAACCTGACTCTTGGCGACGCGGGTCGCGGCCTCAAGTGCCTTGAAATATTCCGGCGACTGCCTGACCTCGAGGTCAGGGATCGCACCCAAAGCCGGCGCCGCGTTCGTGATCCGATCCCACTCGCCGGGGGTCAGCCGGCGGAGCCGGTCGAGGAACGCCTCGACCTCCGCGGTGTTGGGCCCGAACCTCTCGTCGCCCACGTGACTTAGAATACGCGCCATTCCATGGTCGTAGGAGTCGCCTCGTGCCTGTAGTCCAGTGGGTCGTGAAGGTCGGCTACGCCGTGGAGGCGCGCGATGGTTACCTGGGCACCGTGCGGGAGATTTTCGAGGGGCCGCCGCAGTCCGCGCAGAGCATCTTCGTCTCGACCGAACCATACATGCGGGTCGCAGAGCCCGGGCAGCCCGACCTCAACATTCCGTTCGAGGAGATCGTCGACGTCGGCGAGGTCAAGAAGGCCGTCTACCTCAAGCGGTCGATCAATGAGATCAACGCCCTGGGGTGGACCCGGGACCCACGCCGTCCGGAGACGGCCCCGGTCCCGTTTTTCCCGAAGGCACACGCTGAGCCTGAGGTCAAACCCGACGCCAACGGCGGCGTTCCACCTCGGCCCCGGGTCGCGAGCGGCGCCTGGTCACCCGGCGAGGCGGCGCCCCGGCTCGAGCCCGGCAAGGGGATTAGGATCGGCGAGCGGTTCAAGCCGGGCGATCCGATTCCCGTCCCGGCCCAGTACATGTGCACGGTCTGCCGCTTCCGCAAGCATTCACGCCAGTTCCTCGAGGAGAATCCCGACGGTCGCTTCCCGCCTGCCCATCATCCGGGTGCGCTCTGGGAGCTGGAAGACCTGCGCCCATAGGGCGCTGACCTGATTCGACACGGCAGAGCTCGATCGGCGGTCCGTATTCAGAAACCGCTTTGTTAGACTAGCCCCGTACCGTGCTGAGCGACTATTTTCCCTTGCTCATTTTTCTTATCGCGGTCTTTGTCTTTGGTCTCATCGCCCTTTATTTCCCGCCCTGGCTCGCCGGCCACCTGGACTCCGCGGCCAAGGACCTGCCCTATGAGTCGGGCATCGTGCCCCGCACCGGCGCCCGGCGCCGATTTGCCGTCAGCTTCTACCTGACCGCGATGCTGTTCATCATCTTCGACGTCGAGGCGATCTTTATCTATCCCTGGGCGGTCAACGTCAAGGGTCTCGGCTGGTTTGGGGTCGCCGAGATGGCGGTCTTCGCCGCCGTGCTGCTGGTCGCGCTGATCTACGTGTGGCGCAAGGGAGCGCTCGAATGGGGGAGCTGAAGCTCCGTCCCGGCCCGATGCCGACCGGCCGCGCGGCCGGACCGACGCCCCTCAACGCGCTGGGCGACAACGTGCTCACCAGCACCCTCGACAAGGTGATCAACTGGGGCCGCTCGAGCGCGATCTGGCCGGCCCTGTTCGGCCTTGCTTGCTGCGCCATCGAGATGATGGGCACGGTTGGGCCACGGCACGACCTTTCCCGTTTCGGCTCGGAATTGTTCCGAGCCTCGCCCCGCCAGGCCGACCTGATGATCGTCTCGGGGCGGGTGTCGATCAAAATGGCGCCGGTGCTGCGCCAGATTTATGACCAGATGCCCGAACCCAAGTGGGTGATCGCGATGGGGGCGTGCGCCTCCTCCGCCGGCATGTTCAACAACTACGCGATCGTCCAGAGCGTGGACAAGATCGTGCCGGTCGACATCTATCTGCCCGGTTGCCCACCGCGACCGGAAGCCCTGATCGACGCCGTCGTCAAGCTGCAGCGCAAGATCCGCGGCGAGCCGCTGGTCAAGCGGCCTGCCTGACGCCGGCTGTCTTGTCGGGAGGGGAGTCCAGCCATGGAAAGCCCTAGCGCGCCGCTCGTCGAGCGCCTCGGCGAGCGCTTCAAGCAAGCGCTGCGAGAGAGCTCCGATTTTCGCGGCGACCTGAGCATCGTCGTCGATCCGGCGGTGCTTGTGGAGGCGGCCCGCTACCTCAAGCACGAG